>Ga0181538_10000420_pt1 | contig 49642 bp, 39 predicted proteins | sample PEATcosm2014_Bin_40_FD_119773 | JGI IMG/M metagenome (GOLD analysis project Ga0181538, IMG submission 119773) | Peatland microbial communities from MTU Mesocosm Facility, Houghton, MI, USA - PEATcosm2014_Bin23_30_metaG | ecosystem: Environmental > Terrestrial > Soil > Wetlands > Peat | place...
GAGCGCCGGTGGAAAAAGAAATTGTTGGCCGTAGTCGGGAGCGATTGGTTGTGCCATCGCTTGTTCGACGCCAGCCAGCTCATGGGGGTTACAGAGTTTTGAGACAGTCTCGGCAGCGCCGCCATTCCCGGCAGAGCGGCAGCTCTGCCCCGCCAAGCTGGACGCTGGACGTGCTGAACATCGTGCGATGCCTCGTTTCGGAGGGGCGAGCTCCGCGAGTTCCATTCGTTTCCGACGAATTTAGGCGTCGTAGAACTCCGCCCTCCGAAAGCCCCGCTTGCGCATCAGCGGAGTTGCGTCAAATCTCCATTGCTGCGTGACAAAGTCATCCGGGCACTGTCCAAACCAGCAAGACCACCTGCCAACCGGGGCAGGGCCTGTAACGAGGTGGTTATGTCAAGTTATTGCTATGAAGCTGTGGATGCCGGCGGACTGAAAACCCAAGGCACGCTGGATGTCACCGACCAAAACGAGGCGTTGAGGCGGATCAAGGAAATGGGGTTGTTTCCGACCCGGGTCGCGCCACCAACACCATTCCGGCGCAGGCAAAGAAGGGCGTTTGCCCCTCCCAAAATGCTCAATCTGCGGGTTCGAATGCCGGTTGGAAACATCAAACCAGCCACACTCACCGTGTTCACCCGTCAACTGGCGACGCTGATTGACGTGGGGATGCCGCTCATGCGCGGGTTGCGCATCCTGCAGGAGCAGACGGAGAACCGCGCATTGAAGCGCGTCATCACGGACGTGGCTGCGGCCATCGAAGGCGGGAGTACGTTGTCCGAGGCTCTGGCGGCGCATCCAAGAGTTTTCAATCCGCTTTACGTGAACATGGTCAAGGCGGGCGAAATGGGCGGAGTGCTGGAGGTGGCGCTCCGGCGCCAGGCGGAGTTCATGGAGAAGGCGCTGAAAATCAAAGGCAAGATCAAGGCCGCCATGTTTTATCCGGTCGCCGTGCTGGTGGTCGCGACGGGCATCCTCGCGCTGCTGACGGTTTTTGTCATTCCGCGGTTCCAGGCGATTTTTGACGGGTTGCTCAACGGCCGGCCCATGCCTCCGTTCACAGTGCTGGTCTTGAAAATCAGCGACGTGTTCAAAAACCACATTCTGACGGTCGGAATGGTTGGGCTGGTTCTGGCGGTTGTGTTGCCGATTCTCGTTCGCACCCGGTGCGGCCGGCGGTGGTTTGACCGCTTCAAACTGATTGTGCCTGTCGTCGGCACGGTCTGCCGCAAGGTGGTGCTCTCCCGGTTTGCCCGGACGCTGGGGACCCTGCTCGGCAGCGGCGTGCCCATTCTTCAGGCGTTGGCCATCGTGAAAGAAACGGCCGGAAATGTCATCGTGGGTGGCGTGATTTCCGATATCCATGACAGCGTGAAGGAGGGCGGGAGCATCGCCGGGCCGCTGAAAGATGCCCGTATTTTTCCGGCGATGGTGTCCGGCATGGTGGACGTGGGCGAACAAACCGGCGCGCTGCCGGACATGCTCATGCGAATCGCCGACACCAGCGACGAGGAGGTGGACAACGCGGTCAGCGCCATGACGTCGCTGCTGGAACCGGTCATGATTGTTTTCCTGGCCATTGTTGTGGGCAGCATCGTCATCGCCATGTTCCTGCCGTTAATGGCCATCATTGGGGGAGATGTCATAGGCGGCGGGGCGGGTGCCGGTGGTGGCAGTTAATAACGTTTCTAGACATCTGGGTTCATCCGTCGGCGTTGCCATCTTCGCTTTGCTTACCGCCGAGCCGGCCCGCCGGCGGGGCGTGCCGGCTCGTAGCGCAGGTTTCCAAACCTGCTGTATCGCCGACTTCCAAGTCGGCAGGGTGCTGGAAAACGCACGACCCACGGGTTTGGAAACCCGCGACTCAGCAGACTTGGAAGTCTGCGCTGCGGTGGGCAGAGCCGGATGCGCCGCCGCCGCAACGGCGCAAATTTTTTCCTTGAACTGTTTGCCACAACGGATGGAGTATCAGCGCGAAAATGGTTTTGCAGTGAACAGAAGGGCGTGTCATGAAAACAATTAACGAATGCTTTGGTCTCCATCGTATCACACTCGCGGGCAGCCTCGGTTTAATGGCGCTCGGCGTGATGGTCACGGGATGTGGGAAACCGGAAAAAATCACCATCCGGGGCTCGAACACGTTTGGAGAAGAATTGGCCCCCCGGCTCATTGCGGAGTACCGGCAGGAGCATCCCACGGTTGTTTTTGACACCGAATACAAAGGAACCACGTATGGGATGGGGGCGTTGATGGTGGGGCGATGCGACATCGCCGCAGCCTCGCGTCCGGTGAGTACGAATGAATTGCAACTGGCCAAGGATCGCGATGTGGAGTTTAACGATCATGTCATCGGCGCTTACAGCGTGGCGGTTGTCGTCAACGCCGGCAGCCCCATCGGGAGCCTGACGCGGGATCAAGTGCGGGACATTTTTACCGGAGCGGTCACAAACTGGAAAGAGGTGGGCGGGCCGGATGCGCCGATTCATTTGTGCAGCCGCGATGAAATTTCCGGAACCTATCTGGGCTTTCGGGAATTGGCGATGGAAAACAAGCCTTACGCCCTGGGCCTGAAAGCGTTCACCAATTACCTGGGAATCATCCAGAAGGTGGCTCAGGATGCGAACGGAATCGGTTATGCCAGCATTGATCTGGCCGGCAAGGATGGGGTCAAGGCCGTGGCAATCGGAGGCGTGGCTCCCACCATCGCGTCGGTGAATGGAGGTCAATATCCTTACGCGCGTGTGCTCCACCTTTATACCGACACGCCGAAGGAATCGGCGACGACGCGGGATTTTGTCCAGTTTGTCCAGTCAAAGCACGGGCAGGAGGTGCTGACTCGAATGGGCTTCGTGCCTCGTCCTTGACATGGTTAAAGCCGGATGGAAGACGATACCGAAGAACGACGTGAACTCCAAGGGGTTGGCTTAACATGAAGCCAACCAATCGCCTTCCGGTTCGACGCGGCATCAGATCAATGGTGGTGTTTTAGCTTTTGAAACCGCTTTTTGATTTCATTCCACTCCACATTTACCTGCAGAGTCGCATTTAACAATCGCGGGAGCACGTCCAGGGCGGCTTTCAGTTCGTCGCTGTTTTCAAACTCGAACCGCATTTTTCGGCCGTCCCGCAGGGAGAAATTCCAGCGCCCCGCCTGTTTGCCGTGAAGCGCGAAAAAGGACGATGGTTCAATTGCCGCCTCGCGAATCTCGGGAATATAGACCTTGAAATTATTTTTGTTTTCGCGGAGCAACTCTTCCGGGTTCACCTGCCCGGCGCGCTGGAGAAATTCCTCGGTTTTCTTTTTCGCCCGCCGTTTCATGGATTCCCGGATCAGATACCCGATGAGCCCAAAATGAATCGTGAGCGCCTGTGCGGTTGCGCTCAGACCCGCGAGCTGGATGAAGTAGAGGTCGTTTCCCCGCGCGTGAACACGATACACGCTGTCCGAGCGGGTGGAGACCCGTTTGGCATTAAAAGCAGCTGAGTTTTCCATAATTGTCCTGAGTTGGCGCGTCACTGGATTCTACGGTTAATGGATTTGCAACGCCAAGCCGAAAGGCACGACCACGGCAGTTTCTCCCGCCTCGACAAACCGCGGGGCGTGGGTAGATTTTAATCAGAATGAAGGGCGAGGTGGTCTATCTTTACGCATTCGACGTGGCGAATGAAATCATCACGCCGCGGGTGCAGGAAATCCTGTCGGAAAAGCCATTCCCGTTCGAAATCCGGATGGACCGCACGCTGCCGAAAGACATGCCGCTCTACAAACCGCTCGCCATCGAACCGTCGCCGCTGTCCGCCCCATTGCACGGCGCGACCGTCCGCCGGTTGATTCGCATCTACGATGTGGGCGTGGTTACGGTGATGCTGCGGGTGGCGTTTGAGGTGGACGCGCTCGCCGACCTGATGCCGTTCCACAATCCGAAGCTGGAGAACGGGCTGACGCTGGACACGGTGGCCATGAAGTTTTGCGCGGAGGTTTGCGACGGTCTGAGGGAATTGATGGTGGGGCGCACGGAATTTCCGCCGCCGCCGGAGGCTTACACGGTGTTTTGCCTGACCGGCCTGGCCGGGGCGGACGATGTGAACCGCTGGCTGGGCGATCAGCGGCGCGAGGTGGCGGGCCTGCTCACGGAGACGCCGGCGAACCAGTTGAGCGAGGCGCAGGTGATCGAGGTGCTGCGCATCCAGCGCTCGTTCGAGAACACGGACCTGGCGGTGATTGACTGGGACGCGGCGCTGGTGGCGGACCTGACGGGTTACGTGGATGACGTCTTGTATGCGCTGGAACTGGCGAACCTGCAACTGGAGGAATTCCGGGTGATGGACCGCCGGCTCGACACGTATCTCGATCGCGCCTACGACGATCTGGACCACCGGCGCCTGCCATTGTTTGGCGGGGCGTCCAAGACCCTGCGCCATTTGCGCCGTTTCCGCGTGGACGTGGCGAAGCTCACCGACGAGGTCACGCACATCACCAAATTTTTCGGCGACTGGCATCTCGCCCGCGTCTATCTCGGCGCCCGCGACCGTTTCTACCTCGACCAGTGGCGTGCCAGCGTGGAGCAACGCTTGGCCCAACTGGACAAGCTTTACAGCGTCTTTCATACCGAGTTGAACGAGCAGAGGATGTTGTGGCTGGAAGCCATCATCGTGATTTTTTTCGCCATCGATTTGCTGATTCTGTTGTTCGTCAGGCGATGACACGGCTGCGGCGCTTTGACTTGGCCAGGCGCGTTCATTCTTGGTTTAATTCCCGCGTTGCGATGCGTCCGCTGATCCAGAAAATTACGACCGCCCACACGCCGGAATCATTGGTTGAAAATCTGCGTGGCTTGTCGCGTCGTAGCGAAGCAAAGACGGACGAAAGCGGCGTCGTTTTGCTGCGCACGTCATCATTCGATTCGCCGCAAGCGCGGTATTCGTTTGTTGCCGCGCGGCCATTTCTCACGTTCCGCTCCTTCGGCTCGCGCTGCGAAATCTCCTGCCCCCAGACCCCGGACGCCAGACCCCATCTCCAATTCGGCAATCCCTGGCAGGTTCTGGACGCGCTACTGGCGCGCTTCGAGTTGCTGGACGAAATTGACCTGCCATTTCCGCTCGGTGGCTGTTTTGGTTTCTGGGGTTACGACCTGAAGAATTTCACCGAGCCGAAACTCCCGCGCCGCGCCTTCAACGATCTCGAATTGCCCGATTGCCACGTTGGCTTTTACGACAGCCTCGTCGTGTTCGACCACCACCTCGGTAAAACCTTTATCATCTCGACCGGTCTCGCTGCCGACGGTTCGCGCGGCGAAAAGCGGGCCGGGGAGCAAATAAATTTTTGGCGGGAGCGACTTGAAACTGGAGCGCCGGCCTCCGGTCCGGCATGTTGTTGCGATGCACGTGCTCATGCCGGACCAGAGGCCGGCGCTCCATTCTCAAATTTCACCCATTCTGGATTTATTGCCGCGGTCGAGAGTGCGCAGCGTTACATTCGGGCCGGGGACATTTATCAGGTGAACCTTTCCCAGCGGCTCGCCGCCCGGTGCGATTTTTCAGGTTGGGAATTGTTCCAACGGCTGGGCGTGGTTTCACCCGCTCCATTTTCTGCGTTCTTCGATTGCGGCGATTACCAGGTGGTTTCGTCGTCGCCGGAACAGTTTCTGCGCCTGAGCGGTTCGCACGTCCAGACGCGGCCCATCAAGGGTACGCGCCCGCGTGCCGCCGACCCGACGCGCGATGCACAACTCGCCTATGAACTTCAGACGAGCACGAAAGAACTGGCCGAATTGGTGATGATTACCGACCTGCTGCGCAACGATCTGGGCAAGGTGTGCGAGTTCGGTTCGGTGCAGACACCGGAGCTGGCGCGGCTCGAACGGTTCGCGCATGTGCAGCATTTGGTTTCGACGGTGGAGGGCCGGTTGCGGAAAGACGTGACGCATCTGGCGGCGCTGGCGGCGTGTTTCCCCGGCGGCAGCATCACCGGCGCGCCGAAATTTCACGCGATGGAAATCATTGATGAACTGGAGCCGGTTGCGCGAGGGCCGTATTGTGGCTGTCACGGTTATTTGGGATTCAATCGCGAAAGCCAGTTGAGCATCACCATCCGCACGGCGATTTGCAAAGACGGGTTGGCGCATTTCAACGTCGGCGCCGGCATCGTGGCGGATTCCAATCCGGAAGCGGAATACGAGGAAACGCTGGCCAAGGCGGCGGGTTTCCTGGCGGCGTTTAATTTGGAAATGGATCACGCCTGGTCGTCCGATTGTTCTATTCCAAGCCAAGAATCTGGCTGAACAGTTCGTAAACGGCGTTGCGGCGTTCGGCGAAAACAATTTTGAAACGTGGGCCGGCCTTGCCGGGTTCGCACTGCAAAATCAACCGGTAGCGATTCACCTTTACTTTGTAAAAGCCGTCAAGTTCATCTTCCAATGGTTCGGGAAAAATTACGCCTTCCGTTATGGCGTGTATCGCCGCGCGGACATGTTTGCGCGCCTCCGGTGGCTGGCGTCGGATAAAATCGCGCGCCCGCTCTTCGACGAGGACTTCAATCTTCATCCAGCACACTCACCGGAAGGTATTTGCCCTTGCCTGCTTTTGCCCGTCGGATGGCGGCCATCGCTTCCGGGTTGGAAAGAATTTCCATCTGCTCCAACAAGTCAGCCATGCGTTTCCGTGGCACGACAAAGGCGACGACCTCGCCGTTGCGGGTGATGGCAGCGGTTCTTTTGCTCCGGCAAATCGCGGGAAACTGCGCCTGCCCCTGCGTGACTGTCAACGTATTCTTCATGCTGAATTCTACATAGCACGCTTTTTCACCGGAGGCAAGCCATGTTTGCGGCGGCGGATTTCCTCACGGCGCTGAATCAAACATGGACTCCGATAAACTCCGTTTCCGCGAGCATGCGACAAAGTCGGTGTCGCGAGCGGGTGGACATGGATCCCGCAATGCGGGCCGGATTGCCGGCGGTGAAATCATCCAGTTAAAAAAGGAAACGCTCCAGCTTGCGTGGAAAGCGGCGGTGAACACGCCGCAGTCCAGACGCTTCGCGCGGTGAGGAGCCATTGGAAAGTCGCGCCAGTCCCGCATTGCGGGAGACAGCGGTCGCTTTAGCGCCACTTTGGAAGGCGTGAAGGTAATCTGGTTTCCTCCACCAGCAGCTCGCTGGATTGGCGGCCAATTTCAGGCGATTATTTCGTCACGGATTGATTTATTTTTGCGGCCAGGTCATTCGCAGCCTGTTCGCTAAAATTGCCGCTGATCTCGACCCGGCCACCTTGAATTTCCGATTTGATCGTTGGAGCGGAATAGAGCCGGCTATCAATGATGATTGCCAGTTGCTTGCCGATATTTTGACGGGTCACTTCTGCAAATCGCTTCGCCCCGGCGTCGGTAAAAGTAATTTGAATCCGGGGTTTGCCTTCGGGTTGGTTCGTGATCACGCTGGCCGATTTCAAGTCAGTCTGGTCCAGCAAAACCTTCTTCTGGACATAAAGAGTCTGAGCCGTCTTTGCGTCCGCGCCTGGCTGAACGACGGTCATGGGATCGGCCTTGGCGGATGGCGCATTGAGAACCAGACGGAACTGGAAGACCGAAGGCGCCGGGTTGCCGTCACCGGCGGAGGTGTCGCTGGAAAGCGCGACGGTCATTGCGCCGCCGGCAAGCAACGCCGCCGCCGTGACGCCAAGAACGATTTTGAGTTTTATCCAGGTCATAACTTTGAGTGTTCCTTTCACCAGGGTCAGGGTTGAAGCTGCGACAGCCGACCCTTTAACGGCTGTTGCAGTAATGGTTGTTGCCAGTCCAACGGGTGCGGCATGGGCGGAATTGGCGGAAATCGCCCCGGCGATGATGGCCGTCGTCGAGGAAACGCCGTGTTTGGAGAAATAGCGGTGCAGTTTTTCCAGCGCGTGAGCAACCCGTTTCTTGGCCGCATTTTCGCTGGCGCCAAACGCGGCGCCGATTTCCTGAAAACTTTTCCCCTCAAAAAACCGGAGCGTGATGGCGTTGCGATCCTTTTCGCCGAGTTCACCCATCGCGTCTTCCAGCAGCGGGGCCATTTGCGGCCAGAGTTCCGGTTCCGTTTCGTTGGCCAGAGATTGCATGTAAGCCTCCTGTTCGCGGTGAGCCCGCCGGATTTCCGTTCTCAGGAAGTTGGCCGCGGTCAGCCGGGTGGTTTGATACAACCAGCCGGATAGGATGGTTCTTTGGCTCAAACGGCCGGCTTTTTGGGCCAGGATGATGAAGACCGCCTGCGTGATTTCTTGGGCAGCATCGGCATTGCCGGTTTTCCGCAGCGCGGCGGAATAAACCAGGTTCACATGCCGCGCCACCACTGCCGCAAACGCCTCATCGGAGTTCCGGTCGGCGTATTGCCGCAACAATTCCATGTCCGCCACTTCCTGCATCTACCCATAAATGTCCGCTGCGGCGAAAAAGTGCCAACCTATTTTAACTAAACGTCGGGGGCGGGCACCGTGGCCGTTTCAAACCGGAGGCGAAATACGCGGAAACGCAGGCCGAAGCGGTGGGTTTCCTGGCGGCGCTCAAACTGGAACAACCTGCTATTTCAGATAAGTGCAATGTTCCTGCAACCATTGCACGTCGCGGTCCGTGGCTGAGGTGTGAGTAACGCAATATGCCTGTCCCAGCGGAACCAAAGTTGTCGGCTCCAGCCAACGATGCCCCTCCACATGACCATCCGCGAACGAAAACCGGCCTGATCCATTATGGTAGCTGGCCGGATAATCAATCATCCAGTAGGGATTGCTCGCTCCGATTCCATCCATGTTGCCAGTGTTGCTCATGTCCACACAGAAAGCTGCGTCGTTGATCGTGTCACTGCGTTCATCCAAAATCACAAAGATCTCCACCGGATTTCGTATTTGTTGGAGCTTGCTAAAATTCTGATACAAATCGCCGCCTCCATAAAGCCAGCCGCCGGGCCACATATGATTCATGTGGTTGTTCATTGAAACACTGCGCACAAAATCACTTCTGTCGCCGGGACATTTGTAGATTCCTGGAATAGTGACATACCGGGCCAAAGCTGATAGTTGTGCATCCAACAGCAACGAAACATTGGTCGCGTCAAATGGATCGGTCATGTCTCCCACCACCCAATCCTCAAGAGCAGGCAATTGGTCATTGTTATCGTGGGAATACATGCTCCACGCCAGAATGAGTTGCCGATGGTTGTTCATGCATTGCGCTCCTTTGGCTGTGGCTTTGGCACGACTCAGAACCGGCAACAGTAACGCCGCAAGAATGGCAATGATGGCGATGACCACCAGCAGTTCAATGAGCGTGAAGGCACATCCGCGTGGGTTCATAGCCGGAAGGTTCATGCTTCTCTTCTAATGGCGCGCAAATCAATGGAAGGTCAAGTTGGAAAACGTGGCGTCGCAGGGAGAGTTCGGATCGCCATAGATTCGAAGGCCGATGAAACCGGAGTCGAAGGTTGTATCCTTGACCCGCAAAACTGTGACGTCATTCAAACGAATCTCGAATGATGGCCCCTGTACGGCGACTGTGATTTTTGCCGACTGGCCCATGGTGGAAAACACCCGTCCGTGGTAGGAAGCGATGACGGTTTCGTTCCCGGCGATTATCTTATAAAAAAGGAGTCGGCCTGACCAGTTAGGAATGCCATCGGGACAAAAGAGGACAAGATAGCCATTGTCAGCGTCTTGATAACGAATCGCCAGACTCGCTTCACGGTTGGTGGTGCCGGCAATGGCTGACAGGGTGACATTGTGATATTTCTTGCTGGAAACCAGAAGGCTGTCTCCTCCGATGCTATGTCCATGGATGACACCGTTTGTCACATTCCATTGATCACTTTCACCCCTGATGACCGACCAACCGGCTGGAGCGCCGGGAACTGGCTTCCTTGTGATGCGGCTGATGATTGGCGGCGCCGTTCCGCGCGCCATTTCCTCAATCAACTGAGCGTCGGATTGCCGATCCTCTTTTTTGAGCAGGTCCACATATCGAGTGGAGGGCAAAGTGGGCCACAGCGCGAACGCCTGACGGAAGGCAAAGTCCGCTTCACGAGTCATGCGTTCCTTTTCCGCCGGGTCAGTGGCGTGATCCGCACGCCAGGCATAAACAGCGCCAATGACGGTGCGCAGCCTGGAGTAAACCTTTTGTTCTCCCCGGGTATCTTCGATGAAATGGCGGTCGCCCTTGAAACCGTCGAAATCGTGTTTGAGCCGCACCCGTTCCGTCCACGCAACGAGTTCCTGGACCGGTGTGTCGTAGGTGAGCCAGTCGCCAATCATCGGCTGAAGCTGCTTGACCCAGAAATCGTGATCCTTCGTGACTGTATCGTCCGACAATTCAGACAGTGGCTGGTGGTTGATCTTCAGAATCAGGCCATGCGGTTCGAGATACGGATACATCCAATCAATCGGGCCAACTGCATCGTAGTAAAACTCGCGATCCGGATTCTTGTCGAAGATGACTTTGGCAATCAACTTGTCAATTTGCTGAAGATCATGCTTCTCAAGTTTATCTTGCTGGTTGCGGAGCAGAGCGTCCGGCGCGTATTCCTGAAAACACTTTTCCACGTCCGCCTTGGAGGGAACATAAATTTTATCGCCATACATGCCCTGCAGGTAGGTCCGATAGCTTTCTTGGGGAAATTCATACAGCGCGATCGTGAAGCACGGATCACCGTTCACTTCGGATTTCTGCAAAGCGGGGATTAGACTTCCCCCCATGCTAAGTCCGGTAAGATAAATGCTTCCCGGCGGAATGGATTCGAGGATGTCATGGCTGTAAGCCATTGCATACTTCTCGTCCCACATGGAAAACAGAGCAAAGGCGCAATAGGTTTCTATCATCGCTTCCCATGAGGGTTCCGTCAACGGAGGGCGCTTTTCCAAGCTTTCAACTATACGCTCCATTACCGACACATTTCCTTTCTCCGCTGCCGCGAAGAACGCGTCATACTCAGGCTGCATTTGTTTGCCTTCAGCCGCAGCGGCCGCAACAACCTGCGCTCTTTTTCCCGCGACGAAGGTTTTGAACAAGTCAGCCGCTCTCGACTCCTGTGCTTTCTCCTGTGCCAAGTGAACCGCCTTGACTACCACCGTGGTCGTGCCCGCCGTCAAAACAACACCGGCAGCCACAACGACGGCTATTTTCGCTTTTGTCCAAGCCATAATTTTCAATGCTCCTTTGATGAGAGTTAAGGTTGAGCCGCCGGCCGCCGCGCCTTTGGCCAGCGCCACGGCGGTCACGGATTTTGCCAGCATTGCCGGCGCGGCTTGAACGGAATGGGCAGAAATTGTTCCAGCGATAATGGCCGTGGTAGAACTCACGCCGCGTTTGGAGAAATAGCGGTGCAGTTTTTCCAGGGCACGGCTGACCCGTTTGCGCGCGGTGTCTTCGCCGGTGCCCAAATGGCTGCCGACTTCCGCCAGGCTCCTGTTTTCAAAAAAACGCAGCAGCACGGCCTGCCGATCGGTTTCGCCGAGTGTCGCCAGCGCTTCATCGAGCAGCGGCGACATTTGTTCCCAGAACGCGTCGGGCGCGGTGGGTTGAAGTTCAGATTGCATGTTGGCCTCCTGTTCGCGCCGGCGGCGTTTGGCGTCAGCGCGCATTTGCGCCAGGGCGGCAAAGCGCGTGGTGCGGAAGAGCCAACCGGCCAGGATGGTTTTGCCGGAAATCCGACCGGCCTTTTGCGCGAGGATGATGAACACCGCCTGCGTGACTTCCTCGGCCAGATACGGGTCGCGCACCTGCCGCAGCGCCATTGAATAGACGAAGCCGACGCGGCGCGAAACCAGCGCCTCGAAGGCTGCTTCGGAATTGCCGGTGGCGTATTCCCGCAACAGCGCCATGTCGTCCATTGCCTGCATTCACCTATAAATGCCTGTTCCGGCCAAAACCGGACAATCTTTTTCAAAAAGTATCGTGTAGCCGCGGACATTAGTCCGCGCATTATTAATTAATTGTCGGAATTCAAATTAGGGGACTTATATACAATGTCACCCTAACCCGGAATTAACCGGAAACAGCCGGAAATATGCGGAAAATCAAGGGGTTGCGGGATTATTTGGCCAATGCCGCAATTTCATTCAAAAGGGATATAAGTTTTGCCTTTGCCTTTTCTGCCTCTGCGTTTTTTTCAATGTCGCCGATAGCACCAAAGCGGGTGGATTTATAGGCAGCGCAGGCGTCATCAAATCTGACTTTTTTTCTGTCCCTGATATGCGGCCTAACATCCGAGACATACATTTCAAATTGCTTGATATACCTAAAATCGCCAGCGGCATCAAAAGCCAAGTCCCTTATCAGAGTGCCTTCAAGTTTTCTGGTAAGCAGTTCAATGTTGCTTCTAAATTGTTCTCGTTTGGAATTGGCCTCTCTAACAATAGCGAGCCTATGGTCGAACAAAAGCACGATAAAACCAGCAACAATTCCAGCCCCGATAAGCTGAAAAATCACATTGAAAACTTCCAAAAGGGCTTCTTCAGTCGTTTGCTATCAGGAATCATCGGTGGATTGACGGTGTATGTCGGGCTTAAATTGCAAAAACGCATAGATTGAGTCAAGGGAAGAAAGAGAAAAACACGCTAAAACCATTGAAAACATTGGAGAAAATAAATCGCAAAATCTTCATTTTGACACTTGACAACCCCGAAGCCTTAGGGTAACTTGATTCCAGAATGAAAACGACATTTGAGTTCAAGACGCTGGCAGAGTTCATGGATTATTTCTGTGATGAAGCGACCTGTTTGAAGCATTACGCGGGCATCCGTTTCGCCAACGGCGAGTATTGCCCGCACTGCGGCCACACTGAGATTTACACGTTCAAAGACGGCAAGCGGTATCGTTGCGCCAAGTGCAAGCAGGATTTCACCATCAAGACCGGCACGGTGTTTGGCGAAAGCAAACTGCCGTTGCGGAAATGGTTCATTGCCATCTACCTGCTTTCCACCACCAGCAAAGGCATGTCATCCGTTCAAGTTGCCAAGCATGTCGGCGTGACGCAAAAGACGGCATGGTTCATGGCGCATCGGATTCGTGAAGCTCACCAGCAAAACAAGGGACAGCTTTTCGGAAAGATTGAAGCTGACGAGACGTTCATCGGCGGGCTGTCAAAAAACATGCACGCCAAACAACGCAAGGCGGCAATACGCGGCACAGGCGGCACGGGCAAGACTCCGGTATTCGGAATGAAATCCCGCGCTGGTGAAGTGCGAGCAACAGTTGTTCCGACTGTCGGCATGGTGGACTTACACCGGGAACTCAAAAGCAACGTGGCGCCGGGCGCAACGCTTTACACGGACAAATGGGTTGGCTATCGCGGGCTGAAAGCTGAATTCAATCACGCAACGGTTGACCACATGGCAAAGGAATACGTCAACGGCGATTGCCACACGAACGGGATTGAATCATTTTGGGCTTTGTTCAAACGCGGGTATCACGGCGTTTATCATCAGATGAGCAAAAAACATTTGCAGCGTTATGTGAATGAGTTCACGTTCCGTTTCAATCGTCGCGCCAACGGAATGCAGAGCGTATTTTCAGACGTGGTTGCGCGAGTTGCAAATAGCGCACAGTTGCCTTACAAAACACTGATTCAAAAACCAATATGAGCAGGCCACAAAAAATCATTCCGCCAATCAAAGGCGATTTCAACAACATCCTGAGAGCCGTTGCAATGGGCAGCGGCGTAGGGAAACGAGCGGCGATCAAGCTCGCCAGAGACAAATCGGCGGGTCAAAACATCGTCAAGGCAACTGACCGCACACCACCTCCGAAAAAACCCTGATATGAAAGATTCAGATACAGCAGACCTCGGCGAAGCTCGATTTGTGTTTCGAGTGTTGGCGGGGATTATCTCGCTACTCATGCTGCTGACATTACCATGTATGGTTTATGTCGCTTTCACCGGACTCTGGCAAGCTTGGTTATACGCATTCAGTTGCTTGTTTGCTGGTATTGGATTCGCAGGGGGTGCGAGGACTGGACGTTGGTTTTGTTTCCGCAAAAATAATAAGACAGAAGCCGCCGAACCACCATCAAAATGAAATCACATTTTCAGGGTAACATTGTATATAAATCCCCAAATTAGCGCCGACTCACGTCGGCGGCTACACAAACAGAGAATTATTCCGCTCGTGGAACATCGCCATCTCGCGTAGTTATCAGCTATTACGAACGCATGCGAGTTTTTCTCAATGGCCAGTTTGTGCCCGAAGCGCAGGCCCTCATTCCTGTCAACGACCGTGGTTTTTTATACGGGGACGGGCTGTTTGAGACCCTGCGCGTGTGCGGCGGACGGCCGTTTCGCATGGCGCAGCATCTGGAACGGATGACGCGGGGCGCGGATTTCCTGAAAATTAAATGTCCGTTCACGCCGAAGGAACTAGTCAATTTTGCGGAACAGCTCATCGAAAAAAATCGAATGCCCGAGGCGGTCCTGCGCGTGACGTTGACGCGCGGGCCGGGCGAACGCGGGTACACGCCGCAGACTGACAGCCGGCCAACAGTCGTGATGACCTTGCACGCCGTATCTGGAGCGCCGGCCTCCGGCACGGCTCGCTCCGATCCATCGCCGTCTCAAGCCGTGCCGGAGGCCGGCGCTCCAATCCAGTGGCGTCTCATCACATCATCCCATCGTATTCCGGTGGGCGATCCGCTGTCGTCGTTCAAGACGGCGAACAAGTTGGTTCACGTCATGGCGCGCATGGAAGCCGTGGAACAGGGCGCGGACGAAGCGTTGCTCGTCAATACGAACGGCGAAGTGGTGGAAACGGCCAGCGGCAATTTGTTTTGGGTTGGCGACGGGGAAATTTGCACCGTGCCCACGAGTTGCGGCGCGCTGCCCGGCATTACGCGCGCGGTGGTTCTGGAAATCTGCCAGTCGCTCGGCCTGCCGGTGAACGAACGTGTCATCAAACCGGAGGCGCTGGGAAAATCGGAAGGCATTTTCATCACCCAGAGCGCGCTCGGCATCGTGCCGGTGACGACGCTGGATGGCGAACCGGTCGCGTCGTCGCCCCTGCTGGGCCCGGTTTTGCGCGCCTACCACGAAATGCTTGCCAAACCATAAGCCTGCCACTGATGGTTAATCATCTGGATTAGTTGTCATCAAATCGCTTTTGGCCCCGTTGAAACCGGCCGGGCCGGCGCTATTTTGAGGTGGAAACCGCGATGACGCATGTGGCGCCCGCCACCGGTTTGAAAATGAAAGGCCGTTATGATCGCCAATGCCAGCGCTGAACAATGTTTATCTTTCATCCACAGCCAGCTCCAGGCCCCGGACAAACACGGGGAATTCGCGAAAAAAAATGTCCGCCGGGCAGTGGCGATTTCACGGCAAACGGGTTCCGGGGCATTCGTTGTCGCCGAAAAGCTCGCTCATTATTTGCAGCAGCATTCATCCGGGGATGCCTGTCCGTGGACGGTGTTCGACCGCAACCTGATGGACAAGGTGCTGGAAGATCACAATCTGCCGACCCGCCTCGCCAAATTCCTGCCCGAAGACCGGGTGTCGCAAATTGAGGACATCCTGGCCGATGTGTTTGAGGTGCATCCGCCGGCGCAAACCGTTATCGAACAAACCATCGAGACCATTCTCAAGCTGGCCGGGTTGGGCAACGTGATCCTCATCGGCCGCGGCAGCCCGGTGATCGCGGGCAGGCTGCCATACGTGCTCCGCGTCCGCCTGACCGCTCCGCTGGAAGAGCGCGTCGAACATGTCTGCCAGTTCTACCACTTGACCGAAACCGAAGCGCACAAGTTCTGCCTGAGCCAGGACCGGGGCCGGGAACGTTATTTGAAAAAGTATTTCAACGCCGATGTCAACGACCCGCTGCTTTACCACCTGATCATCAACACCGGCCTGGTCAATTACAATAACGCCGCAAAGCTGATTGGTGACGCGGTCCTGAATCTGCCCTGATCCTGGGCGCATCTTCACCGCCCGCGTTCGAAGTTCCGCGTTTACGCGGTTCGGCCAAACACCACTTCCAGCCGTCCCGCAAAAGGCGGGACGGAACTCCAAACAACCGCACGCATTGTTGAATTCTATCTTGGGTCGCCGTCCGGCTTGTGGCTTAATCTCCGCGTGCGCCGCAATGCCAAATCTTCGTCGTCTCGCCCGCATCGCAAAGGACGCGGCGGCTGGCGCTGGTTGCTGGCGTTGGCTGTGGTCGCGGTCGTGGCGTGGTATTGGTGGCGTCACGAGCATCCCCCAACCAAAGTCGTCCGTCCGCCGGTGAAAGCCGTGGTGCCGCGCCTGCAGCCGTTTGTCGTTGCCCATGAATCGGCGGCTGATTTTCCGCGTCCGGTGCGCGGCGTGTTTGAAGCGCAGGTGGCATTGGCACGCCGGGCGATTTCGCCGGGGTCCATTGACGCCGCGCTCGGCTCGCAAACGCGGGCGGCGATTTCGGTTTTTCAGGGGATTCAAAACCTGCCCGGGACCGGCATCTTGGACACGAACACCCGGGCGCGGCTTATGCTGGACGCGCCGCTGCTGACGACTTACATGGTCACGACAAACGACCTGGCGCGGTTGCAGCCGCTCGGCAAAACCTGGCTGGCCAAGTCGCAGCAAACGGCGCTCGATTTCGAAACGGAACTCGAACTCGTCGCGGAAAAAAGCCATTCGCATCCCGAACTGATCCGGCGGCTCAATCTGGGCGCAAATTGGACCAACATTGCGGCTGGCACGGTTTTGAAAATTCCCGCCGTGGAATATCCAACACCGGCGGACAAGGCGGCATTCGCGGTCATTCATCTGTCGGGGAAATTTCTGGAGGCGTTTGACGCGCAGACGAACCTGCTCGCCCATTTCCCGTGCAGCATCGCGGCGAACGTCGAGAAACGGCCGGTCGGCGAGCTGCACGTGGTCGCTGTCGCGCCGAATCCGAATTATACCTTCGATCCGGAGTTGTTTCCCGAATCGCCCGAGGCAAAAACTTTGGACCACAAATTAATTATACCGCCCGGTCCGAACAATCCAGTGGGCGTGGCGTGGATTGGCCTGGACAAGACCGGCTACGGTATTCACGGCACGCCCGCGCCGGAGCAGGTTGGGCGGACGGAATCGCACGGTTGCTTCCGGCTGGCAAACTGGGACGCGGAGTATTTGTCGCGATTGGTGTGGATGGGGATGCCGGTGCTGGTGGAGCCGTGAGTGACAGTTGATCCCAAAGGGTAGGGCAAAGCTGCCGCTTTGACTTGATCGCAATGTCGGCGACAGAGAGGTGTCAGCACCGGACAAGCAAAAACATCGCTTTGCTCTTTTTTGCGGCAGTTTCGGCGTCGCGGCAGCGATACCCTACCACGGCGCTCCCAGGCACCCGATTCCAAAAAGACGGGCAAATTATCATTGCCGGTTGGCGGGCTTTGGCCTAATTGTAGTTCAAATTCAACAAAGGAAATTTATGGCTATTGGACTGATTATTGCAGTTGTTGTGCTCGTGGTGGTGGTGTTGGGCCTGGGAGGCTTCGTCGTCGGTGTTTACAACAAGCTCGTCACGATGCGCAACCGCTACAAAAACGCCTACGCGCAAATTGATGTGCAGCTCAAGCGCCGCTACGACCTGATTCCGAACCTGGTCGAAATTGCCAAGGGCTACATCAAGCACGAACGCGAGACGCTGGAGAATGTCACCAAGGCGCGCAACATCGCCTACGCCGCCTCCCAGGCCGCCGCCGCCAATCCGGGCGACGCCAGCGCCATGAAAGGTCTCGTCTCCGCCGAAAGCGGCCTCGCCGGCACGTTGAGCCGCCTGATGATGGTTACCGAGCAATATCCCGACCTCAAGGCCAACCAGAACATGATGCAACTCACCGAGGAACTGACCTCCACGGAAAATAAAATTTCGTTCGCGCGACAGGCTTACAATGACTCCGTCATGGTTTATAACACCGACCGCGAAGTGTTTCCGAGCAACCTCGTCGCCAGCATGTTTAACTTCGGCCCGGCGGAACTGTTCGTCATCGACAAGCCGGAACAAAAGGACGCGCCCAAGGTTTCCTTTTCGTAAATCACATGTAGCAGCCGACGTGAGGAGGCTCTGATTTATTTACGATACTTGATTTTCGATTGCCGAGTCCTGCTGCAATCCAAGCACATCGCGTAAACCGTATATCGTAAATCGGAAATAGTGAGCCTCGTTACCTCGGCTGCTACAAGCAGGATTTAAAATGGATTTCTTTGCCCAACAAGACAAGACCCGCCGAAAAACGAAGCTCCTCGTTTTTTACTTCATCCTCGCGGTTGCGGCCATCGTTGTCGCCTGTTACTTCGTTGGGCTGATCATTTTTGCCGCCTCCCAGTCACATCATCATTATTACGACGGGCAGGCCCAGTTCGTACTGTGGGATCCCAAACTTTTCCTCGGCGTCACCGTCGGGGTGCTGGCGGTCATTTTCATCGGCAGCGCCTACAAAACAAATGAACTGGCCGGAGGCGGCGGCTCCGTGGCCACGTTGATGGGCGGACGCCTCGTGAACTCGAACACCACCGACCCCAACGAACGCAAGCTGCTCAATGTGGTGGAGGAAATGGCCATCGCTTCCGGCGTGCCCGTGCCGCAGGTTTATGTGCTCGATGAGGAACGCGCCATCAACGCGTTCGCCGCCGGGCATACGACCAGCGACGCTGCCATCGGCGTCACGCGTGGCTGCATCCAAATGCTTTCGCGCGACCAGTTGCAGGGCGTCATTGGACACGAATTCAGCCACATTTTGAACGGCGACATGCGGCTGAACCTCCGGCTCATCGGCATCATTTTCGGCCTCCTGTGCATCGCCACCATTGGTCGGGTTCTTTTAAGCGCGCGCAGCCGCAGCAGCCGCGACAACAATGCATTGCCGCTTGTCGGTCTGGCCCTGGTGCTGCTCGGGGCCATCGGCGTGTTCTTTGGCCGCCTGATCCAGGCCGCCGTCAGCCGCCAGCGCGAATTTCTCGCCGATGCCTCGTCCGTGCAATTCACGCGCAACCCCGGCGGACTTTCCGGCGCGCTCCAAAAAATCAGCCAGTATGGTTACGGCTCACGCCTCGAATCCGAGCACGCCCCCGACCTGTGCCACATGTTTTTCGGCAACGGTGTCAGTGAACCCTTCTTTGGCCTTATGGCCACGCATCCGCCGATACCTGATCGCGTCCGCGCCATTGATCCAACCTGGGACGGTAAATTTCCGCCGCTGGACGAGAAGCAAATCGAAGTGGTCAAACGCGCCGCCCTTTCCGAACTGGAACACACACCCAAGACGATGCCGGACTTTTTCAAGACCGTGCTGGGCGGCGCCATCATTGCATCGGATAGTACGCCGCCGGTCATCCGGTCGCATTCCGTCCTGCCGAATCTCGGCAATCCCACGCCGTTGCATTTGAAATACGCCGAGAAATTGCGCGATTCGCTGCCCGAAAGCATCAAAGTCGCCGCGCGCGAACCGCTCGGTGCTGTGGCGCTGATTTACGCGATGCTGCTGAGTCCGGACGAAACGACGCGCACGACACAGCTTGCCGAACTGGCCAAACGCGTGGATCCAGCAATTCAGGAAAAAACCATCGCGCTGTATCCTGATGTTTCAGCCGCCGCCGCGCACGCGCATTTGCCGATCATCAATCTTGCGCTGGGCGCGCTGCGGCAGTTGACCGCGGAGCAGTTCAACCGGTTTTCACAGACGCTCCAGTGGCTCATCGAGGGCGACGGCAAGATTGAGCTGTTTGAATTCGTGCTGCAGAAAATCGTTCTCCGCCATCTCACGCCGAGATTCAGCGGAGCGCGTCCGCCGGTCGCCCAATATTACACGCTCAAGCCGCTCGTGCCTGATTGCGCCATCGTGCTGTCCGCGCTCGCCAATGTCGGCAGCAGCGATGCCGCCGAAATTCAAAAAGCCTTTGAAACCGGCGCGCCATATCTGCGTGCGCCGGAAGGCGCCGAATTGGCGCTGCTGCCGGGTGAACAATGCGGAGTGGATCAGATTGACGCCGCGCTCAACCGCCTCACGCTGGCCGTGCCAACCATCAAAAAGAATTTGATCGAAGCCTGCGTCCATACCGTCGGCACCGATGGCGTGATAACGGAAGGCGAAGCCGAACTGCTCCGCGCCGTCGCCGACACCTTGGATTGCCCCATCCCGCCGTTTGTTCAGACGGAATAATTTGGAATACAGGTGGAACAAAAGCGGCGGAGGGACGGTCGCGCTCCGCCAACGCGGAAATTCAACTTCGGAATTCAGATTAATTACTCAAAACGCGCGGGTTGTCCGGTGGTGGCCAGCACGGCGTGCCAGATGGAGCCGTTGGGATCCACACGTTTTACCTGTTTGGCCAGCATTTCAATGGGCACATGGATGAACCGGTCGTGCAGCAACCCAATCACCAGCCCGGTCCTGCCCGCCATCGCGGCATGCACGGCATGACGGGCATATTGGTCGCACAGGATCGCGTCTTCCGTATCGGCGGGCACGCTCCGGATGATATAGCTCGGTTCCAGGTAACGCATCACCACGGGAATTTGTTCCGCCCGGAAGTAAGCCTCGATCTTTTCGCGGAGGAACGGGCCGATGTCCCTGAGTTTGATGTTCCCCGAAGCGTCACGTTCCCCGCCTTTGTTTTCCAGCAGGTCCTGTCCGGTGCCTTCGGCCACCACGATGACTGCGTGCGCCCGTTTCAACGTGCGTTTCTTCAGTGCGTTGAGGAACCCGCTTTCGCCTTCCAGCTTGAACGGGATTTCCGGGATCAGACAAAAGTTCACCTCCTGGCTGGACACTGTGGCTTCCGCAGCGATGAACCCGGCGTGCCGTCCCATCAATTTTACCAGGGCGATGCCGTTCTGGACACTGTGAACCTCCGTGTGGGCGCAGGTAATGACCCGGGTCGCTTCCTGCACCGCGGTCTGGTAGCCAAACGTGCGCGAAACATAAGGCACATCGTTGTCAACGGTCTTCGGAATGCCCACGACCGCCAGCGCGTGACCGCGCTTTTGCGCCTCCTGAAAAAGCTTGTAACCACCGCGTTGCGTGCCGTCACCGCCAACGACGAACAGGATGTTCATGCCGCGTTTAATGAGATTCTCCACCGCCCGGCTGATGTCCACCGGACCGCGCGATGTGCCGAGGACCGTGCCGCCTTCCTTGTGGATGTCGTCCACGAAGTCAGCCGTGAGCAAGAGCGGCTTCAGTCCATGCGAAGGGTCAAGCCCCTGATAGCCGTCGCGGAAGCCCAGCACTTGCTTCACGCCATAGGTATGGTGCAGTTCCAGGAAGGCGGAGCGGATGACGGTGTTCATGCCGGGACACAGCCCACCGCAGGTGACAATGCCGGCACGAGTGTGCTTGGGGTCGAAGAAAAGTTTTTTGCGTGGGCCGGCCATCTCAAAAAGGAGTTCCTCCGATGGCGTGACACCCGGCGTCCGCACAATTTGCAACGGTACGCGCGCCTCGTCACTGACTGAGTGTCGAATCGGCGACGCGAAGCGGGCTTTGCCGAGCAAGGTGATGTTCGCGGAATTATTCACGCACGACCGCCTTTAATTGTGTTTTGAACGCCTCCACGATTTTTGTGTGCGCGGTGTTGGCTTCGGCGTCGGTCAGCGTTTTGTCCGCGGCGCGGTAGGTGAAGGCGTAAGCCAGGCTTTTTTGGCCTTCGGGAACGTTTTTGCCGCGGAACACGTCGAACAATTCCACCGCTTCCAGGTTCGCCGGTTTGGCCTGCTTCACCACCTGCAAAACGGCGTCGTGCGTCGTGGCTTCAGACACAATCATTGCGACGTCCCGGCGGATGGCGGGAAACGCGGGCAATGGCTTGAAGGATTTGGCCGGATTCCGCCGCGCCAGGAGCAAGTCCAGATTCAATTCCGCCAGCAGCACGGCGTCGCGCAAATCATATTTCTTCGCCAGCGCGGGCAGCAATTGGCCGAACTCGCCAACTTGATTTTTGCCCTGCAAAATGACGGCGGATTCGAGGAACAACGCCGTGCTTTCCGCTTGGCGCACAAACGTCATTCCACGCAAACCGAATTGCTCGAAAAATTCCTCCAGCACGCCCTTCAAATCGCAGGCGTCAAATTTCGCGTCGCGGTCGTTGCCCCTCCAGAAGGGCAGGGCACGCTGTCCGGTGAGGGCAATGGCCACGCGGTTTTCTTCAACGTAGCGCAGGCTTCCAGCATGCGAGTTGGCGCGACTTCCAGCCGCGCCGCCGGGCGGGACGCCCGGCGAACCCGCAGACGAGGACGTCTGCGCTACATTTTTAAACACCCGCCCGACTTCAAACAGCGCCACATCATAGTTTTTGCGGCTGAGGTTGTGCCGCAATGAATGAATCAACCCCGGCAACAAACTCGGCCGCAGCACGTCCATGTCTGAACTCAACGGATTCGCCAGTGTAACCAATTCGGCATTTGGCATTCGGCATTCGGCATTTCCAATCAGCGTCTGCCCCTGTGCTTCATGCAAGCCCAGCCCGCTCAAAATCCGACGCGCTTCCGCTAGGACATCGTGTGTCGCGTCGAAGGCGTTCGTGCCAAACGCGCCGCGCGGCGGTGTAGACGGAATTTTGTCCACGCCATGCAGCCGCCCGACTTCCTCGATCAAGTCCGCCTCGCGTTTCAGATCCACGCGGAATGTGGGAATTTGAAACGTCACCGGTTCCGGCGCGGCATTGGCGCCGACTGGGCGCGCCTTGTGACCGGCAGTTTTCAAACCAAGCTGGCCGAGATAAAACTCGATTTCTTCAGGCCGAAGCTCGATGCCGAGCAGTTCGTTCACCTTGTGATGCCGCAGCGTGATTTCCTTGGGTTTGACCGGATTCGGATAGGCGTCCACGACGCCTTCGGCGAGCTGGCCGCCGGCGGTTTCGAGAATCAATTGCGCGCAGCGGGCGCCGGCCCAGTCGTTGATGTCAATGTCCGCGCCGCGCTCGAAACGATAGCTGGCGTCGGTGCGCAGTCCGAGTGTCTTGCTCGTGCGGCGGATGTTCGTGGGCGAGAAATACGCGCTTTCGATCAACACGTCCACGGTGCTGTCCTTGATCTCGGAATTCTGCCCGCCCATGACGCCGGCCAGCGCGATGCCTTTTTCTTCATCGGCGATGAGGAGGTTTTCGGTGCTGAGCTTGTGCTTCTGGCCGTCGAGCGTGATGAACTCCTCGCCGGCCTTCGCGCGGCGGACGACGATGGTCGGTTTGTAGCCGCCGTCGTCAGACGGCGCATTCTTTCCATCCGAAGTTTGCGCCGACTCACGTCGGCGGCTACGGGAAATAAGATGATAATCAAACGCGTGCAACGGCTGGCCGATTTCGAGCATCACATAATTCGTCACGTCCACGACGTTGTTGATGCTGCGGATGCCGACTTTTTCCAGCATCAAACGGAGCCAATCCGGGCTGGGGCCGATTTTCACGCCCTTGACGACGCGCGCCGTGTAACGCGGGCAAAGGTCCGGGTCGTCGAGGCGGACGGAGACGAGGTCTTTACAATGTAGCGCAGGCGTCCCGCCTGCGCTGGGCAGGCGAGACGCCTGCCCTACTTTATTAACATCCGGCATCTTCAACTTGTTGCCGGTGACAGCCGCGATTTCGCGGGCGATGCCGATGACGCTGTTCCAATCCGACCGGTTGGGTGTGATTTCGAGATCGAACACCACGTCGCCGCCGGTGCGGCCGAGATATTCGGCGAACAGCTGGCCGATTTTGGCGTCCGGCGGCAGGATGAGCAGGCCGTCCACCTTGTCCGGCAGGCCGAGTTCCTGTGGCGAACACATCATGCCGTGGCTGGTGATGCCAAAAACTTTTCGTTCCTTGATGACGAACGGTTCCTTGTCGCCCGGCTTCAGCGGCAGGGCAAAATTCGGCAGGATGAGCGGCACCTTGTCGCTGGGCTTGTGGTTCTGCGCGCCGCAAATGATGACGCGCTCGCCCTTGCCGTCGTTGACCTTGCAGACGGAGAGCTTGTCCGAGCCGGGCACGGGGTCGCGCGTGAGGATTTGGGCGACGACGATGCCATCGAACTCGCCGCCGGTTTTGTGGACGCCTTCGACTTCGAGGCCGAGCATGGTAAGCCGCTCCGCCAGTTGTTCAGGCGACCAGTCGAAATCAACGTATTGTTTGAGCCAGTTAAGGGTGAGTTTCATTTTTGATAACTAGGAACTGCTGTTAGAAAACCCAGAAATTGTACGTCCTGTTTCTTGGACTAAATTTTTTGCTGCTGACAACACATCGATTAACTTATCAAGCAATTTGACTGTGCGATTACGGGATTTGTTGAATGCCACAGTCGTTCTAGGAGAGACAGCAACACTGTTGCGGAATCCGGTGATGCTCTCAATCGTAGATCCTAAGACGCTTACATAATCCCCGAGTGATGTAGTGAGTGTTTGTATGTTGTTTGCCTTCAACTCGCCACCATCACGAATCAGCGAAACCCATCTAATAGTACGATCCATGATGCTTGTATGTGTGTCAGAAAATAGTTTCAATTCAGGTTCTAGTCTGGCACAAAACTCATCCATGTCGCGTGCTATTGCAGCACAAATTCTTTTCACTTGGCGGAAATCTTTATTTGGTTGCTGATTAAATGAGTTCACCTCAGCTGTGCGTTCTCTGATTTTCCCCCCTAGCTCGCTTGTCGCCGTTGTTATTCGCAAAGACGTCCCGGTAATTGAATCAAATCCATCTTGGATATCGGCAAGCAAGTCAATAATGCCCAATTCTTCGTCTTGATCATTTTCGACTTTTACAACTGCTTGAGAAGCAGTACTAGTTTGTTTTAAAGTATGATTGCCGACTTTCAGATGCCAAGTTAGTACTATTTCGTTTAAGTGAAGCCGCAAAAGCTTCTGAAATTCCTCTCTTGATGTGTACGATGAAAACAAAACTCCCTTTTCAGTAAGGCTTTTTTTGAATTCTTGAACAGCCAATAACTGTTTCGGGTCAATTTTGCTAAGTTGTTGTGGTGTGTCTTTAAAATAGAAAAGTACACGTAGCGAATTTGGTTCGCGAATGTGTTTTTCATATGCTTGAGTAAATTCTTCTTCGGTGCCAGAGCCAAAACGTGGAGTTGGTTCGCCAAAGCGCGACCCCATAATTCCTAAAAACACATCGTAATTATTGCTGACCGCAGCATTGATAACATTTTGTGGGTCAGTTCCAATATCTGGTGTGATACCTGTTTCCCATCGTAATGGCACCAGTCGCACTCCCACCTTTGCGCTCAAAGTTTTGGTTACTTCTTCGATGATCTCTTCCACCGTATCACGATCTTCAACAACATCGCTTGGCGAAGAAATAAACACGTTCAGGGCAGTTTCTTGGCGGGCCATAAAGTGTAATAATTAAAACTGTTTTAAAAACCGCACGTCGTTTTCATAGAAGAGGCGGATGTCGTTGATGCCGTAGCGGATCATGGCCGTTTTTTCCTTTTGGACACGGGTGTTTCGCGCAGTGCGCCGACTGGTTCAAGTTCCGACCAGTCTTTGATTACCCGTCCGCGGTACTGGCGCTGTTCGGCTCGCAAATGCGCGAGCAGACGGCGCGGGTCGTTGCCAAAGCGGTCACACAATGATTTGCGGGCAGCACGCACTTCGGCCACGGCTTCATCTGAATGTGTTTTCATAACGTTTCTCCCAACAGTTCGAGCGGCGTGATGACCGCAGGCACGGCCAGTCCCAGCCGTTTATTCATGCTTTCAATATGCCGGAATTTGTTTGGATTGGCTAGATGGACACAGTTCCAAGTTAAAAGCACATCGCAGCCATGAAACGAGGCGAGCGCAAGGTGGACGGCGTCAGCGGTCGGTTGCTGCGGCATGAGCAGGTTCTCCACGTAGGTTTGGACGATTTCATCAATGCGGGGATTGAGATCAAGCACCGGCAATTCATCAAGCAAGGCCAGGGCGTTGCGGCGTTTCGCTTCGGGATATTTGGGATCGCTCAATTCATCGCGAACGACAAGGCTGGTGGCCAGTTCATGCTCATGGCGATGTTCGTCCCACCAGCGCCGTGTCCAATTACGGCGCGAAACACATTCAACGTTCCGGCGGTTTTCAAAATAGAAACTCGGAATCGTGGTTTCGATGTAAATTTTCAGGGGCATTTTCGACTTTTAAGGTGCCAAATTGGAACCTTAAAACTGTTTCAAAAACCGCACGTCATTTTCGTAAAAAAGGCGGATGTCGTTGATGCCGGTTTCAATTTTCATAGTTTTGCCGCGATGGGTAGAATTTTGTCAAAGTGGCTGTCGCAATGTTCCAGTGGCAGTTTGTGGTTGGCCGCGCAAGCGACTACAACGATGTCCGCCGTAGAAGCCGTAATTCCTTTTTCGCGGCAGCGACGCGCCAGAATCCTGGCGCTGGCCCAAACCTGTTCGTTTACGGGATAAAGCCGCAGCTCCTCTTCCAACTCTTCAAGAGCGTTCTTTTCAATATGGCCCTGCGCTCCATTCCATAGCTCGACCAAGGTCATGTCGCACCATGCTGCATCACCGCGCGCCAACAGCGTTTTGACGCGCTGACCCGATGCGCTGTCGCGACCGCGCAGGAATTCGATCCAACTGGAAGCGTCCACCAACGTCATCGCTTCGCCTCCCATTTATGGTCCTGGCGCATTCGCTTGAGGTCTTCCTGCGACATGAAGTCAGGGCAGGAGCCGTGGAGGCGTTCAGCCATTTCTTCGAGGCGGTGCCGGCGGTTGAATTCCTCGACAGCGGTGACGACAGCGTCGCGCTTGGTCTTCGCGCCGGTGTGCCTGATGGCTTCCTGGAGCGATTTGTCTGGAATATCAATTGTCGTTTTCATGCTTCTAAAATAGCCTTATTTGGAATCCTGTCAACTGCTGTTTGGAATCCTTAAAACCGGCCCAAAAACCGCACGTCGTTTTCGGAAATCTATCTGTCATAAAAATGAACCTCGCCGGTGGAGAGGTCGTACATGCCGCCGACCAGGCCGATCTGGCCGTTATCAATCATCTCGCGCAGAATGGGGCTGCGTTCGCGGATTTGTTGCAGGACCAACTGCACGTTCATCTCGGATACCTTGTCCACAAATTGGAGGTTTTTTGAATTGCGCGGCTGGCCGTCGGCGGGGACGTGTTCGATGGCCGGCTTGATTTTGGCGAGCAGGCCGGTGAGGTTGCCCAATTCCACGCCGTCCACCGCGCCCTTGATGGCGCCGCAATTGGAATGGCCGATGACGGCAATCAATTTTGCGCCCGAAACCTTGCAGGAGAATTCCATGCTGCCGAGAATGTCGTCATTCAGCACGTTGCCGGCGACGCGCGCGCTGAAAATATCGCCGATGCCCTGGTCCAGGACGATTTCGATGGGTTGGCGCGAGTCCAGGCAGCTCAACACCACGGCAAAAGGATACTGGCCGGAGGCGGTGGCCTTGACATCCGCCGGTTGGTTGCGAACCAGCGGGTGGCCGGCCACAAACCGGGCATTACCGGCGCGCAATTCGTCCAGCGCCTTCTGCGGCGTCATCGCCGCCTGCGATTCCTTGGTGGGCGGAGCCACCGCGGCCCCGGCAGTTGATGCCGGCATTGAGCAACAGGCGGCCGTGGAATCTTTGGCTGATTGACAGCCAGTCGTGATCAAGACCGCCGCCGTCAGACCGGCGAACAACGAAAAGCGACAGGATGATTTTTTCATAATTAGACTTTTGGAATCATTTCAAAAGCCATGCGTCATCCGTGAAAAATAGCCGGACGGCTTTGCTGCTGCAATGGAATTGGCTGCCGACGGTGTTTCTGGCAGAACCACAACACCCCGCCGGACCGGAGGCCGGCGCTCCAAGGCTGGAGCGTGGATGCCCGCGTAATGGAATCACGGAGGTGGTGTCTTCTCATCTGGGAGAAAATAGGCGTTGGGAGCCCAAACAGTCAATGAAACGGCCCTGTTCCAGAGAATAACCGGGACGGACTGGAAAAAAATCCTTGCAAATCTGTGGAGCAGGCGGAAAATCACGAAAATTTATCAAAAAGGTCCACGCTGGTCGTGGGCCAGAAACCGGAATCTCAGATGAAAATCAGTCGCTTACCCGCTCAAACTCAAGTCATGCCTTGCCCGAATGATGCGGCGGAGTCCGGGACGGCGCCTACGATCTTCCAGTTCGTATTTTTGATCTGTTTATGTGCCGGCCTCGCCGGCTGCGCTACACCGGAAACCTCCATCGTTTCACAACCGCCGGGAGCCACGGTTGTGATTAATGGGGTCACCTTGGGCACTACACCGATACACCACCAGTTTGACTTCAAACGAACCCCCACTTTCAACGTGGTCGCTTCCAAAACGGGTTATCTGAGCGAAGAATTGATCCTGACCAAGGAATCACCGGGCATCCAAGACGACCGCTTGAACATCGTCCTCGCCGAGGACGAAGCTTACAAGGTCACAACCATGTCCGATGCGGGCAACAACTGGTTGCGGGTGCCGGTGGATGCTTCCCTGCCACCGGATGTGGTCTGGCAAAAAATCGTGGATTCCGTGACGAGCAGTTATCCGAGTTTGGAAATGATCGACGCCGTTTCGGGTTATATGCGCAGCGTCTATTCGATCCGGCGGTTCAAAGGCACCAACGGGGACATTCAGGTGCGAACCCGTTTTATTTGTTCCATCTCCTCAAAAACCCCGCTCGTGTATAAAATGAAAATCGAGTCCGAAATGTATGTTCCCCATCAGAATTGGGTTCCCTATGACCGCGTCTTCAAGGAAGACGCTCAGTTAATCGAGGAAATTCAAAGTCGCTTGGCTGCCAAATAACCATTTCCATTCCATCCCTACAACCGACCAACCAATAACAAAATGAAATTCAAATACTTGTCCGTAGCATTGTGTGCACTATCTCTGGCAGTTCTAACCGGATGCAGAGCCGAGGGTGAATTTAGGCAATCCACAGGAACTTCCGTCGCCTTGGCAGGAAACAATTACAAGCTTATCAAAGAGGGAGTTAGAGGAACAAGTTCGGGGTTCCGTCTTTTGGGTTTTATTAGAATTGTTGACCCAACCCACGCCGACGCCAAAGCGTCTTTGTATGAATCGGTCGGTCAGCCTTTAACGGGCAGATCCGTGGCAATGGCCAATGAAACTGAAGACCGATCGTCATTATACTTGATTCTGTTTTCCATCCCCAAAATCACCATAACGGCAGATTTGGTTGAGTTCATTGATACACCCGGCAGCGCGAATGTAACACCAAAGTAATTGCGGTTGGCATTCCCTTTAACTTAAACAGCAATCTAGGACGACTTGGGTGGGGACGCATCGGGACATTGCCGCCAGGCAAATGTGACATTTCGTTTGGAGTTCCGCCTTTAGGCGGCCAAGTGCTATTGCCCAACCAAAACACCGAAAGGCTGATGTCCAATGATTACATCCTCCTCGCGCGCCAACTCATGCTTGATCATTATTTCCGCCTTTTACTTATCCTTCCCCCATGCAAACGTCGCCGCTCGACGCCCTGATTCCCGCTAAACCAAGCTGAGACCATTTTTCAAGTCGGTCGGTTTGACTACGGCCAAGATGGACTTTCTCGTCTTAAATTTCATGGGATTTGGTTGATTTGGAACGCCTTCAATCAGCCAAAAAGCATGCGGGGCAAAGTTGAGTTGCAAGCAATAATCAAGAATCAGCTTTGAAAATTGACGGCCCGAGTCCTGCCGGATTTCGTGAAGATTTTCAAAATTGCCGTAGAAACCGCACGTCGTTTTCGTAAAACAGCCGGATGTCGTTGATGCCGTAACGGATCATGGCGATGCGCTCGATGCCGAAACCGAATGCCCAGCCGGTCCAGATTTCGGGATCGTAACCGACGTTCTCGAACACCTGCGGATGCACCATGCCGCACCCGGCGATTTCTAGCCAGTCCTTGCCCAGCTTTTTCACGAGCGCATTGCTGAAATCAATTTCGAAGCTCGGCTCGGTGTAGCTGAAATAGTGCGGACGGAAACGGATCTTCACGTCCTTGCTCAGCAGTTCCTTGAAAACGAATTCGACCGTGCCCTTGAGGTCGCCGACGGTGACGCCCTTGTCCACGTAAAGCCCTTCGATCTGCTGGAAGGTCGGGTTGTGCGTGGCGTCGGCGTTGTCGCGGCGATACACGCGGCCCGGCACGATGATGCGGACGGGTGGCGGCTGCGATTTCATCACGCGGATTTGAACCGAGGAGGTGTGCGTGCGTAAAAGCAGCGCAGGCATCTTGCCTGCGGGTTCGGGCGGCATCTTGCCGCCAGAACCGGGAGCGGAGACGCTCCCGGAACTCGCAGGCAAGGATGCCTGCGCTACATCCAGATAAAACGTATCCTGCGTGTCGCGGGCGGGGTGGTCGGCGGGAGTGTTGAGGGCGTCAAAGCAATGATACTCGTCCTCAATTTCCGGGCCGTCGGCGACGGCGAAGCCGAGCTTGCGGAAGGCGCGGACAATGTCCTCGGTGACCTGTGTGAGCGGATGGAGCTTGCCGAGCGCGCGGCGGCGGCCGGGCAGGGTGAAATCGGTCGGCTCCTGGGGCAGCGCGGTCTTGAGTTCGAGTTCGGAGCGGCGTTCGGCGAGCGCGGCTTCGAGGGCGATTTTGGCGGCGTTGATGAGTTTGCCGGCGGCGGGCTTTTCCTCTTTTGAGAGCGTGCCGAGTTGTTTCATCAGCGCGGTGAACTTGCCGTTGGCGCCGAGCCAGGCGCCCTTGGTTTGTTCGAGTGCGGCGGGGTCGGACGCCGCCTTGAGTTCGGCGAGCGCGGTTTGTTTCAAAGGTTCAATTTCGTTCAGGAGCGACATATTCCAAGTGCAAGAAATTAGATAACGCGGCGGTGGATGAACAGCCAAAAGGAGAGGATTCTCCAACTTGTGCGATGCGAATTTTTGGGATAAAATATAAAAAATATGCAATGCCCGAAGATTTTGTCCGCTTATGATTTGGAAGCCGGGTTGGTTGCCTCCAGTCAGCGGATCGGGTTGAGAATTTTGACCGTGTCCAAGTGGTTCTTCCTGGCGATTGGTTTCGCCCTGATTTTAGGCGGGTTTCGCTGCTTTGCAGGGTCAACCGGCGAAGCGGTCGAGCCGGCGTACGATCAGCCCTGGCAAATCACCTCCTACGCAACGGACGCGGGACTGACGCGCCAGCGGGTCTTTGACATTGCGTTTACGCCGGACGGGACGGCCTGGGTGGCGGCGGAAGACGGGCTGCGCCGGTTTGATGGCTTCGAGTGGGAACGGTTTGGCACCAATGCGGGATTACCCGGCACATTTATGCGCGCCGTATGCGTGACGACAAACGGTGAACTCTGGGTGGGGTCGGACGCCGGGGCGGGTGTTTTCGATGGCCAACGCCTGAAATATGATCCCCGGGGTTCGCTGACCGGACTGGCAAATTCCAATGTGCGGGAAATTGACGCGGACCCGGACGGCACGCTGTGGTTTGCCTGCGATCAATGGCCGGACCCCAGCATCCCGCCGGGCGGCTTGAGCTGCCTGAAAAACGGCCGGTGGCAGACTTTCGCCCGCACCAACGGAATCCCGATGGATTATGTCATCGGTTATTTTCGGGATTCGACCGGCCGGCAATATGCGCTGACGCCGCACGGTTGGGCGCAGCGGCAGGAGGAACAATGGGGACCGCCGGCCAACCCCGGTTACGAGGCAGAGGATTGCGTCCTGCAAATGGCTGAAGCCGGGGATGGCACGCTGTTTGCACAGGGTGAACATCAATTGTTGGTCTTGAAAGAGGGCCGATGGCAGTCCAGCTCCACCAACCGCACCCGGCTGGTTTGCAGGCTGCGCGACGGAAAAGTGGCGGCGGTGGAATACAATGCCACCCAGGGACGGCTCTGGTTCTGTCTGTGGGATGGGGACAAATTTGTGCGCGCGTCGGCGCCGGTTCCCTGCCAGAGCGACGCGCGGTTTTATCACCTGCGCGAAGCGCCGGACGGTTCGCTGTGGTGTGTTGGTTACGGCGCTGTGGTACGGTGGACGTATCGGGCGGGGGAATGGACCCCTTATCCGCAACTGCCGCCGCCCGTGGGAACAGACTCGCGGGGCCGCATCTGGTTTGCCGGGGAATCCAACGTCGTGGTGGGCGCTGGTGGGCAATTCCAAATATTGCCCCCGGGAAAATTCAAGGTTTTGAATGAAGCCGGCCTGGCCATGATCTGGGACACGAGCCGGAATCAATGGGTGGTGACGGATCCCTTGGACCCGGCGATCAGCACACCGGTCGATACCGGTCAGGAAGTAGTCGAAGACATCAGGCCCGACAAGGAAGATGGGTTTTGGATTTCCGGTCACGACGGCAATGGCAACGGTGTGGTCGCGTATTATCGCCGGGGAAAAACCACGGTTCTGGCACCGCCGGAATTTCGCAACCGGCAGTTGACGGCGGTGACACCCGAGCCGCCGCACCAACTTTGGGTGGTGGCGCACAATCGCGATGACAATCACTACGGCCTGGCGCTGGTGAGCGATGGCCGGGTCGAATGGCAGCCGCTCCAGCCAGCGCCGCCGCCACTGACCTATCCAGTCTGGAACACCGGTGCGGGACGGTCCTGGCTGTATGGCTATTCCGGCCTTTATGAACAAACCACCGCCCCCACCGGTGACTGGCATCAAGTGACGGCGTTTCCGGACAGCGGGTTCGCTGAATCATTGACCAGTTCGAACGAGGCGCTTTTCACCTTCAGCGGCGGACGGTCGGGCCATCCCGGCTGCAGCCTGTTTTCGAGGAATGACTGGAAAACGGTTCCCGGCGATTTTTCCCAACCGAAGTTTGGGTGGGACAAGAAAACGATCTATTTGTCCAGCCGCGGCGGCGTTTTTATTCGCAAGGAACCGGGGACACTGGACTTTGAATATCTGCAAACCCCGGGCGATGCGTTTGTGAACGTGACGGAGGCGGACCCGGCCGGCAACCTCTGGCTGGGCACCTCGGAAGGGGTGCTGCGCTATCAGCCATCCCGCATTCCTCCCGTCACGAAAATCCTGGCGTCCTCTACCGAAGTGCGCAAAGGCGTTCCGTTGCCGGTCATGTTCCGCGGCTTGCGGCGTTTCGGGAAGGAAAACAACCCGGCCAGTTTCCGTTATTCCTGGCGCGTGGACAACGGCCATTGGTCACGCTTTGAGACCTGGCCGAAGCAAAACTTGTCGTTGCCGGAACTGAAATCCGGCGGCCACCGGCTGGAGGTGCGGGCGCGCGACGTGGACGGCAACGTAAGCGTGAATCCCGCGACCCTGTCTTTCACCGTTTTGCCGGTGCCGCTCCAGCAACGAGCCTGGTTTACACCGGTCGTTTTGCTGCTGGCGGGGTTGATGGCCTGGCTGGTTTGGACCGGCATTGACCGCTCGCGGCAGATTGCCCGCAGCAACATCGCTCTGCGCGAGGCGCAGGCCCAGCTGGAACATCGCGTGGCTGAACGGACGGCGGAATTGACCCGGGCGAATGAATCGCTCAACCACGAGATCACGGAGCGACGGCGTTCCGAGGAATCACGGCGGAAGCTGGAGGAACAACTCCAGCAAGCCCGAAAAATGGAAGCCATCGGCACACTCGCCGGCGGCATCGCCCACGATTTCAACAACATCCTGGCCGTCATCATCCCGTACAGCCATCTCGCGTTTGAGGAGCTGGAGGGCCGGCCGGAATCCCAGGAATATCTCAGGCAGATTTTGACCGCCGCCGACCGGGCGAAAAATCTCGTGCAACAGATTCTGGCCTTCAGCCGGCGGCAGCGTCAGGAACGGCAGGTCATTGATCTACAGCCCGTAGTGACCGAGGCGCTCAAGCTGTTGCGTTCGGCATTGCCGAGCACCATCGAGATCGTTCAGCGGTTCAGCCCCACGCCTCCGGTGCTGGCCGACCCGACCCAGATTCATCAGGTCGTGATGAATCTTTGCACCAACGCCGAACACGCCATGCGCGGACGTCCGGGCCGGCTGGAGATTGCACTGGAACCGAAACACGTGGACGAGGCGTTTGCGAATCAAAACCCCGATCTGCGCCCGGGCCAGTATGCCCGCCTTTGCGTCCGTGACAACGGTTGCGGCATGCCGGGCGAATTGCTGAACCGCATCTTCGATCCGTTTTTCACCACCAAGGAGCCGGGGCAGGGAACGGGGCTGGGTCTGTCTGTCGTCCACGGAATCATCAAGAGTTACGACGGCGTCATCCTCGTGCGAAGCAAGCCGGGGCAGGGAACGGAATTCCAAATCTTCCTTCCGGTTCAGGGAAAAAACCGGATTGTCCCGGCTCAAGAATCCAAGCCCGCGCCGTCCGGCTCCGGCCAGCATATTCTGCTGGTGGATGATGAAACGCCCATCTGCAATGTGCTCAGCCAGATGCTGTCGCGAATCGGTTACCTCGTGACGGCTCACTCCAATCCGAATGAAGCGCTGAAAGAATTTCTCGTCCGGCCCGCTGAATTTGATTTGATCTTCACCGATCTTACCATGCCGGGCATGACAGGCGTGGAACTGGCAAGACGGATATTTAAAATCCGCCCGGATTTGCCGGTGGTGCTCACCACCGGCTTCGGTGGCGACGTGGTTGCGGACACCACCGCTCATACCCATATTGTCAAAGTGCTGGAAAAACCCGTCTCTCCGGCGATCATCGCTGATATCATGCATGAAATTCTCCGGACCAAGGGCAAAACGGCGGCACGTTTACGGAATAAATTTCAGGATCGTAACTGAGCGGCGGAGTGCCGGACGCTTTTCCTGCGCCAACGCATTTCTCCCTCGAAAGCCAAAACGGGCGAACCTTTTCAGGCCGCCCGGGGAGATCGGTTGCTGAACTCGATTACGCCTTCGCCAGAGTGGCAGCGGGCTTGTTCTTCAGCGCGTTCCTGGCGATGGTCACCAGTTCGCCAAAAGCGGCGGCATCGGTGGCCGCGATGTCGGCGAGCACCTTGCGGTCGAGCGCGCACTTGGCGGCCTTGAGACCTTCAATGAACCGGCTGTAAGTGATGCCGGCGGCGCGGGCGGCGGCGTTGATGCGCACCTGCCAGAGATAACGGAAGGTGCGTTTTTTGACGCGGCGGTCGCGGTAGGCGTATTTCCGGCCGTGGTCAACGGCGTCGGAGGCATAGCGGTAAAGGTTGGAGCGGCGCGCACGATAGCCTTTGGCGGCTGTGACCATCCGTTTGCGGCGTTTGCGGGAGGCGGCGGCGTTGGTAACTCGCATGAATCAGTTGAAAGTTGAGGGTTGAGAGTTGATGAAAAAATCAGTGGCTGAACGGCAAATTTTGCGTGATGCGATACGCGTCGGTGGCGTCCACCGTGGCGGCGCCACGGAGATGGCGGCGGCGCTTGGGATTCTTGGTCTGGGCCAAGTGGCGGTTGCCGGCGTGATGGAACACGACTTTGCCAGTGCCAGTGATCTTGAACCGCTTGGACACGGACTTTTTCGTTTTGATGCCTTTGGGTCGTCGCATAAATCTTAATTTCTCAATTGCAAAAGAGCGCAAACTATACGTGGCGACAGGCGTTGAGGCAAGCGCCATTTTCGAATTAATCAAGAGTCGGCACGCAATGGCAGGGCAAACCTGCCAGTTGGCCCAAACACGGTGGTGTCAAGAAACGACTAATCGGAAAACTGGTCATTGGTCTCAAAGGCGGAATTCAGTTCATTCCGTCAACCTAGGGAGCATAAACCGAGCGGTAAAATCGCTGGCCGAATTGGCCAGCGTTGGTATCCACGAATGTAAACGGAGCGGTATTGGTATAGACCGGGACCCAATTCACCAAGTCGGTGGAGGCTTCAATCACGTACGTGGTTCCCGACAATGCCGGCTCATATCCCGGCGCACCAGCAATGGTGAGGGCAAATTGGCCATTGGCGTAGCCCAGTGATTGCAAAGTGACGGGCACCAGCCCGCCGGTTAAATCGCCGGTTGCGCTGTTGATTGGATCGGTCCCCGCCCGGATCGCGACCGAAGGCGTGGCGACATTGTTGCTGAGAACGGTGATCGTAAAGGTCCGGGTGAAGGTGTTGTTGATCCTTCTCGCACTGTCATCGAGCGTGACGGTAATGATCGTGGTCCCGGTCTTTTTGGCTGTCGGCTTGAAGGTCAATGTGGCTGTGGCATCCGGGCTGCGATAAATGACCTTGGGATTGTGAATCAGCGATGGATTGCTCGACTTCACAATCAGTTTGAGCTTCGGATTTTCATTGGTCGCAACACAGGAGATGCCAGTCACTGTAGTGGTTTGCAGCGGGGCATCTTCACTGATGGTGATATCGTTGATCGCATCGAACGTCGGCAGCGGGGGGGCAATAACCGTCACCGTGAAGGTTTGGGTGACGATGTTGTTGCTCGCTTCACCATCGTTGACCGTAACCGTGATGGCGGCGGTTCCAGTCGTATTGGCCACCGGAGTAAAGGTCAATAGGCCGGTGGTACGCGGACTGGTATAATTGATCTTTGGATTGGGAATCAGACCCGGGTTGCCGGAAACCGCGGTGATCTTGAGCTTCTGCTTTTCGTTTGCCGCGCCGGAAGCGATGCCGGACAAATCCACCTTTTGCGACTTGGCGTCCTCATAGACGATCAGGTTATCGAGGGCGTTCAATGTCGGCGATTGGTTCACGGCATTGACCGTGACGGTACAGGTCCGGGTGACGATATTGTTGCTCGTGCCACCATTATTGACGGTGACGGTGATGGTCGCCGTCCCGGTTTTGCAGACCACCGGCGTGAAGGTCAGGGAGCCGGTAGTGTTCGCGTTGGTGTAATTGACCGTCGGATTGGGAATCAAACCCGTGTTGCTGGACGACGCGGTAACGGTGAGTGTCTGATTTTCATTGGTCGCACCGGAGGTGATGCCAGATAAACTGACAGTTTGCAGCCCGGCGTTTTCGTTGATGGTCAGGTTGGTGATCGCATTCAACGTCGGCGGTTGATTCACAACCGGAGCATTCACGGGAACCGAGTAGGACACCTCGCTGGAGAACGGACTTTCCATGCCCGAAGCCGCATACGTTGTCGCCGCAAAATAGTAAGTGGTTCCCTCGACCAGGCCGGAAATGGTTGCATTGGTTGCGTTGCCAGCACAAATCTCATTGGTGTAGGCGCCGCTTGCTCCTCCGTAATAAATGTTGTAACCCGTGACGGTTGGATCCGTGCTTGCGTCCCACGCCAGCGTGACACTCCCGGTGGCGAAGGCTGAGAGCTGCATAGCTGCAAACAAGACGCTGAAGAGAAAAGAACCCAAAACGACACGTCTTGAACGAATAAATGCTTCCACTTGATACATCACAGCGGTTCTCTACGCATAAGGCTTGCCAACCCGACACCGGACGCGCATGAAATTTTTGGAAACAGATGGCAAACTTTGAGACAAGGATGGCTCCTAAATTGATACAGAAACCCATGCCTTGGACGCGGAGGTTTGAAGGCATGCAATTATTGTTGGCCACCATGCCTCAATAAGCGGCATCTCATCCGGTTCTGAAGAAAAAACCTTCAAGACAGGGGTTGTCTTGAAAACGAGCAGCGATAATTGCAAATCGCGCGAGCCGGCCGGATGCAATCCAGTTGCGGCCGTTCACGGGGAGGACGCGGGTTTTCCGCTCAATAGTTTCCGCAAAAAGTACATCGGCGGCTTGACAATTTCGGGCGAACTGTTGAGATAACCCCCGCCAGCAAATCCGGGTTATGAGCTTGAATTTTCTCCTCGTTCAATCAACAGGAATCATCCGTAAATCGTTTCCCTTCGTTCCCAGATCGGTGTTGATGTTGGCGTGCTTCGCCGGGCTGGGAAGCCTCACAAACGTGCAGGCGGATGGGATGTTAGTCGCGCCCAAATTTGTCTGGGACAAACACAAGGACATCAACGAGCCGACGCAGAAGGCCATCATGGTGTATGACAACGGGCGCGAAGATTTGATTTTGCAGGTCAAATACGAGGGGCCGGTGGATGAATTCGGCTGGCTCATTCCGGTGCCGAACCTGCCGACCGTCCAGAAAGGCTCAATGAAATGTTTTTACGAATTGAGCCAATACACACAGCGGCATTTTGAGTGGGGACACCAACGCAGCCGGACCAAGTCCGACGCCATGACTCTGGGTATGGATAGTGCCGGAGCCAAACCCGAACCTCCGGTCAAAGTCATTGAAACGAAAACCGTCGGCGCTTACGAAACCGCTGTGCTTTCGACCAAAGATTCTGGCGCGCTGGAAAAGTGGTTGGAGACAAATCATTTTTATTTTCCCACGAACAGAACCGGCGTGCTGGATGCCTATGTCAAAGAGCATTGGTATTTCATCGCCGTGAAAGTCAAACTTAGTCAAGGTCTCTTGGGAACCATTTCGAGCAAGCTAAAACTGGCTTCCGGCGAACTGCATCCGCTGCAAATCAGCTTCGCCAGCGACCGCTGCGTTTATCCGCTGAAAATATCTTCGGCCAACGACACGCCGTCGGAAATCCAAGTTTATGTTTTGTCGTCCGAACCGCTGCTGGAAAAAACGATGCTCGAAAAGAAATTGCCGACGATTTACAGCAACGATCTGGCGCGGGCGAAGGAATCAGCAGAACGAATAGAACAAATGCAGATCAGGCAACGGGAAATGCAAAGGCGCTTTTTGGGTGGAAATGCGCCAGCCAATCCTCGGCTAGTCAATCCATCGCTGTCGGCGGAGGCGCAAAAAATGATTCAAAAAAGGAGTGAAACACCCATGGCGAACCCGGAGGATCTGCCGCCTTACGCCAAAGTCACGAAAGTGGATTTGCCGGATTGCAGCAAAGCGATTTCACGTCTCGTGGACAAATCCTGGTGGCTGACGAAACAAACGTGGACGTTCAAGCCCGAAGAAATGCGCGACCTGGAATTTGAGCCGGCGCTTTCCGTTTTCGGCGATTGGCTCGGCACAAAATACGGCTACTTCGCCGTCGAAGGTCTGGCGCGTTTTCAGGGCGACGCAGTTCCCGCGTTGGTTGCCGCGTTTCAGAACACAAATCCTGCCGTCCGCCTCAATGCCGCCTCCATTTTCAACCGGCATTATGGCACAATTCTTGACCCCAGATTGACCGCAGCCGCAATAACCTGGCTGAAAGATTCAGAACCTGAAGTTCGAACGGCGGGGATCAGCATGTTGACCGAATATCCCAATTGGAATCCGACCAATGCCGAATTCCTCGCCCCTATGCTTCGCGATCCTGACCGCCGTGTTCGTCACGAGTTGGCCTTTGCCCTGCCGAGATTCCGGAATGATTTGGGGAAATATATCCCAGCTTTTTATGAAATGCTCAAAGACAAAGACATGGATATCCGGGTTTCTGCTGTGGAAATGCTTGATCGTCTTTCTACCCCGATTCCGGTTGAAGATTTATTGCCGCTATTCAATACCCACGACTCCTTGTCGCTTGGACTCGTCTCACAGGCGTTATACCACCAGGACACTTCCAACGACGAAGTCGTCCCCTTGCTGCAAAATCCCGAACCCATGGTCCGACTGGTTGCGCTGAACATCTTCAACAAAAATGCAAATAAACAATCTGCGGAATTGGCCCTGCCGCTTTTGCGCGATCCCGATGAAATGGTGCGCCTGAAAGCTGCCCAGACATTGCGTGAGCTCACTGGTCAGGATTTCACCGAAGACCAGGCCGATGAATGGGGAAATTGGTGGATGACGAACAAAAACCAATTCATATCACCTTTCTATACAAGAGCGATTCGTTCTTATACAAGAATGATTCAGGATCTTCCTCAAAATGGCCGGGCCTATTACGATCGTGGTTGTTTTTACTATGATACATATCAATTCACCAATGCTTTGGCCGATTTTCGCAAATCGTGTGAACTGGGTTCAGACGCCCAGGATTACTCTTGCTTTCGTATCTGGCTCATTCGGGCGCGATCCGGCGAAAAGGAGGCCGCGACGCAGGAACTGATTTCTTATTTGAAAAATCGCAAAGCACAAAATCCGCCGGATTGGCCATTGCAGGTTGGTCGTTTTTTGGCCGATCAAATCACCGAAGCCGGTTTTTTCAATGCTGCCGCTAACGCAAATTCCCAGACCGACCGGGAACAACACTGCGAAGCCTATTTCTATGCCGGCATGAAACATCTCGTGGAGAACGACAAAACCACGGCGGCGGATTATTTCAAAAAATGCCTGGCAACCAATGTCAAATATTTTGGAGAATATCAAAGCGCTGAGGCGGAATTGAGAATGCTCGCATCCCCGCCGAAATAAATCCCCGGTTTCTTTACTGAATCCACCCGCCGCCGACCACCAAATCATCCTGATAAAAAACCGCCGCTTGGCCGGGCGTGATGGCGCGTTGTGGTTTGTGCAATTTTACTTTTGCCCCACCCCCGCCGAGCGGGGTCACGGTCGCCGCCGTGCCGGGATGGTTGTAACGGATTTTCACCGTGGCTTCGATTGTCTCCGGCGGCGTGTCGAACGGAATCCAGTTGCAGCGCTCCACCGTGAATTCATCGCGGTCCAGCGCCGAATCGTCGCCCACAACAACGCGGTTGTTCGCCGCGTCCAGTTCGATCACATAGACCGGCCTGGCGGTGGTGATGCCCAGGCCTTTGCGCTGGCCGATGGTGTAAAATTCGATGCCGTCGTGATGGCCGAGGACGCGCCCGCGCAAATCCACAATCTCGCCGCGATGCTTCTGCGCGAGGTTCGCCTCTTGGAGAAATTTTCCGTAGTCGTTGTCCGGCACGAAGCAAATCTCCATGCTCTCCTTTTTATCGGCGGTCTTGAGCTTGCGATCGCGGGCGGCTTCGCGCGTGTCGCTCTTGGTCTGGTCACCGACCGGGAACAACGCGCGCGCCAGTTGGTCCTGCCGGAGTGAAAACAAAAAGTAGCTCTGGTCCTTGCGCGGGTCGCGTCCGCGCTTGAGGAGATAGCGTCCGGGAGCGCCAAGCCCCGGCTCGGCTCGACGCTGTTCATTCCCACTGGCCGAGGCGGTGCCCGGCGCTCCAGCCGCCCGTTCAATGCGCGCGTAATGGCCCGTGGCGACGTATTGCGCGCCGAACTGGTCCGCACGCTGGAGCAGCGTGCCAAACTTCAGGTGTTCGTTGCACAGGATGCACGGGTTGGGGGTGCGTCCGGCCCGGTATTCGGCGGCAAAACGGCTGATGACCTCCTTTTGAAATTCCTCCGCGTCGTCAATCAGATGAAACGGAATGCCGAGATGACCACACACCGCGCGCACGTCGGCCATCGCCCGGGACCCGCAGCACTTGAACAGATCCTGCGCGGGCGAAAAGCAGTCCTGCTTCCACAGCTTGAGCGTGACGCCGATCACATCGTAGCCCTGCTCGACCAGCAAGGCCGCCGCCGTGGAGGAGTCCACTCCCCCGCTCATGCCGCAGACGACGCGCTGACGCTTTTGCGAATTCACAGCGGGACATTATACCATGCGCGGGCGGCGTGTAAAATGGTTTGCGAAAGCGGGCAAAAGATTTTCAATTCTTTGCCGGTTGAACCAAAAATCCAAACTTTTTCTCCATGGCCGTGAAATCGTCGTCTGGGGAACTGATCAGTTGCGAATGCCCGTCGGCCAAAGCATAAGCTTTGACGAATTTGCCGTCGGGAGACTGCCTTGGTTCTTTTTCCAGCGCGCGGCTCACGCGCATCTTCGCCGCATCCTCGCTCGCTCCCAGCGCCGCTCCGACTTCCTTGAAATTCCGGCCTTCAAAAAATCGCAGCACTACGGCATCGTGATCTTTTTGTCCGAGTTTGTCCATGGCAGCCTCCAGCAGCGGGGCGATTTGACTCCAAGTTTCTTCAGTTGCCGGGACATCCAATGTGGATTGCATGTGCGCCTCCTGTTCGCGGCGTTGCCGTCGGCGCTGGATGGTCAACGCATTGGCGCTCGCGTAGCGCGCCGTGCGGCAGAGCCAGCCGCTTAAAATGGTCTTCGGACCGAGCGCCCCCGCCTTGCGCGCCAGAATGATGAACACCGCCTGCGTGATTTCCTCGGCCAGATGCGGGTTGCGCACCTGCCGCAGCGCCACGGAATAAACCAGATTGACGTGGCGCGACACGAGCGCGGCGAACGCCTCCTCGGAATTGCGCCCGCCTTGCGCGCGCGCCGTCGCGGCAGGCCGGGCATACTCCCGCAGCAGGACCAGGTCGTCATTCATGGTTTCACTTATACATCTACGCTGCCGCAAAAAGGTAACAGATTATTTTTGGCTTTTTCGAGGTTCCGAGAAGTTTCAGTGAAATTAGATTCACGCTCGCCCTTTCCATAAACCTCTTGGGAGCGCCAGCGTCCCGCCGGCCGGTCGGGAGCCGAAAGCCGGAACTCGCCGGCGAGACGCCAGCGCTCCCAGGAATTGTGCCCCGGTTCATCCGTGTTCATCTGTGTTCATCCGTGGTTAAAATTCGTTTCATCCGCGCCGTTCTGAAAACATTTAATTGCGAAACAGCATAATTTATGTCAAGAATTAGAGAACGAAGGCGTCAATCGCCAGGAAATGACCAGTAAAACAACGCAGCGACTCAACCAACCGGCGCGGGTGCAAGCCATCGCGCCACCGAAACAGGGACTTTACGATCCACGCTTCGAGCATGAAGCGTGCGGTGTCGGCTTTGTGGTCAACATCAAGGGCAAAAAGTCGCATCCCATCGTCCAGCAGGCGATCCAGGTGTTGCGCAATCTCCAGCATCGCGGCGCGTGCGGTTCCGAGGCAAACACCGGCGATGGCGCGGGCATTCTGATGCAGGTGCCCCACGCGTTTTTGGAGCAGGCCTGCCGCGAAATGAAGTTCAACCTGCCCGGCCCGGGCGAATACGGCGTCGGCATGGTCTTTCTCCCGCCGCATCCCGCGGAACGCTACAAGTGCGAGGTGCTGTTTGAGGATATTGTCGCCACGGAAGGTCTGCGCCTGCTCGGCTGGCGCACCGTGCCCACCGAACACAGTTCGCTCGGGCAGACCGCTATCGCGTCCGAACCCATCGTCCGCCAGGTGTTCATCGCACGTCCCGACGGCCTCGCTGACGATCTGGCATTTGAGCGCAAGCTCTACGTCATCCGTAAACTGGCGAAGCGGGGCATCCGCACCGCGGGACTCAGTGGCGGTGAAAAGTTTTACGTCTGCAGCCTGTCCGCCAAAACAATGATCTACAAGGGCATGCTGATGCCCGACCAGGTGGAACATTATTATCCGGACCTCGCGGACCCGTTGCTTGAAAGCGCGCTGTGTCTGGTACATTCGCGTTTCAGCACGAACACGTTTCCCACCTGGGAACGCGCGCATCCGTACCGTTACGTCGCGCACAACGGCGAAATCAACACCCTGCGCGGCAACATCAACTGGATGCACGCCCGCCAGTCGCTGTTCGCATCCGATTTGTTCGGCGATGATCTCAAAAAACTGATGCCGGTCATCAACGAGGACGGCAGCGACTCGGCCATGTTCGATAATGCGCTGGAATTTCTTGCGCTCTCCGGCCGGCCCCTCACCCACGCCGTGATGATGATGATTCCCGAGCCGTGGGAACGGCATGAGAGCATGGACGCGGAAAAGCGGGCGTTCTACGAATATCATTCCTGCCTGCAGGAGCCGTGGGACGGCCCCGCCTCCATTGCGTTCACCGACGGCGTGCGCATCGGCGCGACCCTGGACCGCAACGGACTGCGGCCTTCGCGTTACTACGTGACGAAGGACGACCGCGTCATCATGGCCAGTGAAGTCGGCGTGCTCGATCTGCCGCCGGAAATGATCGTTCAGAAAGGCCGCCTGCAACCCGGCCGGATGTTCCTGATTGACACCGAACTGGGCCGCATCGTCGCGGATGAGGAGTTGAAGGCCAAAGTCGCCCGGGAGCATCCGTACCAGGTCTGGCTCGATCAGAACCACGTGCTGCTGGAGGATTTGCCCGAGCCGCCGCACGTTCACGAACCGGATCACCAGACGGTGTTCCAGCGCCAGCAGGCGTTCGGCTACACGTTCGAGGATTTGCGGTTTATTCTCGGCCCGATGGCTAGTGACGGCGTGCAGCCGCTCGGCTCGATGGGCACGGACACGCCGCTCGCGGTGCTTTCGAACAAGCCGCAACTGCTTTACAACTATTTCAAACAGCTTTTCGCGCAGGTCACCAACCCGCCGATTGATCCCATCCGCGAGGAAATCATCACTTCCACCGAAACGATGGTCGGTTCGGAAGGCAATTTGCTCAAGCCCGTGCCCGAAAGCTGCCGCATGATCAAGCTGGAGCATCCCATCCTCACCAACGAGGATTTGGAAAAGCTCCGCCACGTGGACCGCACCGGTTTCAAGGCGGTCACCCTGCCGATTTTGTTCAAGAGTAGGACAGGCTTCCAGCCTGTCCAGCAACCCCAGCACCGGTTGGGGGAGCAAAACGTCGGCTGCGCCGACGCGGGCAGGCAAGATGCCTGCCCTACTCTCAACCTCGAAGCCGCGCTCGACCAATTATTTGTGGCTGCTGACAAGGCCATCGCCGGCGGCTCGAACATCATCATTCTTTCCGACCGCGGCATCAGCGCCGAAAACGCGCCCATTCCCGCGATGCTCGCCGTGTCGGGCCTGCATCATCATTTGATCCGGCAGGGCACACGCACGTGCGTCGGGCTAGTGCTCGAATCGGGCGAGCCGCGCGAGGTCCACCATTTTGCACTGCTCATCGGCTACGGTTGCAGCGCCATCAATCCCTACCTTGCGTACGACTCGCTCGACGACCTGATCCACGAAGGCCTGCTGCCCGGCCTCGATCACAAGACCGCTGTGAAGAAGTACATCAAAGGCGTCGTCAAAGGCGTCGTGAAGACGATGGCCAAAATGGGCATCTCGACCATCCAAAGTTATCGCGGCGCGCAGATTTTTGAGGCCATCGGCCTGAATCACAACGTCATTGACCGGTATTTCACCTGGACGGTGTCGCGCGTCGAGGGCATCGGTCTGGACATGCTGGCCGAAGAGGCGCTGGCCCGCCACCGTCAGGCGTTTTCCGACCGCCCGGTCAACAACGTGGCACTGGACACCGGCGGCCAGTATCAGTGGCGCAGCGACGGCGAGTTTCACCTGTTCAACCCGCAGTCCATCCACAAGCTACAGCTCGCCTGCCGCCTCGGCAGCTACGAGCGGTTCAAGGAATACTCCGCGCTGATCAACAACCAGGCGCAAAACCTCTGCACGCTCCGCGGCCTGCTCGAATTCAGCTGGGCGGAAAATCCCATTCCGATTGAAGAGGTTGAGCCAATCGCCGAAATAGTGAAACGGTTCAAGACCGGCGCAATGAGCTACGGCTCGGTCAGCCAGGAAACGCACGAGGCGCTCGCCATCGCCATGAACCGCCTCGGCGGCAAAAGCAACACCGGCGAGGGCGGCGAAGACCCGGAACGCTACACCTGGACGAACGAGCGCGGTGACTCGAAGAACAGCGCCATCAAGCAGGTCGCCTCGGGCCGTTTCGGCGTGACGAGCAATTACCTCATCAACGCAAAGGAGCTTCAGATCAAGATGGCCCAGGGCGCGAAGCCGGGAGAAGGCGGCGAACTGCCGGGCCGCAAGGTTTATCCGTGGATCGCCAAAACACGGCTTACCACGCCGGGCGTCGGCCTGATTTCACCGCCGCCGCACCATGACATTTATTCCATCGAGGACCTCGCCCAGTTGATTCACGACTTGAAGAACGCGAACCGCAACGCGCGCGTGAGCGTGAAGCTGGTCGCGGAGGTCGGCGTGGGCACCGTCGCCGCCGGCGTCGCCAAGGCGCACGCCGACGTGGTGCTCATCAGCGGTTATGACGGCGGCACGGGCGCGTCGCCGCTCTCTTCCATCAAGCATTCCGGCATTCCGTGGGAGCTTGGTTTGGCCGAGACGCACCAGACGCTCGTGCTCAACAATCTCCGCAGCCGCATTTACGTCGAGGCCGACGGCCAGCTCAAGACGGGCCGCGACGTGGCCATCGCCGCGCTGCTCGGGGCGGAGGAATTCGGGTTTGCCACCGCACCGCTCGTCGCGCTGGGCTGTCTGATGATGCGTGTGTGCCATTTGAACACCTGCCCGGTGGGCGTGGCCACCCAGGATCCGCAGCTCCGCAAATTCTTCTCGGGCAGCCCCGACCACGTGGTCAATTTCATGCGGTTCATCGCCGGCGAATTGCGCGAGATCATGGCCAAGCTCGGCTTCCGGACCATAAATGAAATGATCGGCCGCACGGACAAGCTGGCCCCGCGAAAGGCGATTGAACATTGGAAGGCCAAGGGCCTCGATTTCACGAGCATTTTGCAGCGGCCGGAAGTCTGGCCGGAAGTCATTCGCTACCGGCAGATTAACCAGGACCACGGCATTAAAAATTCGCTCGACGTAACGCGATTGCTGGACATCTGCGAACCGGCCATCGAGCGCGGCGAGCGCGTTCACGCCGACCTGCCCATTCGCAACGTCAACCGCGTCGTCGGCACCATCACCGGCAGCGAGGTGACGAAGAAGTGGGGACCGGCCGGTCTGCCGGAGGACACGATCAATCTCAAATTCACCGGCAGCGCGGGCCAGAGCTTCGGCGCGTTCATCCCCAAGGGCATGACGCTCGAACTCGAAGGCGACGCGAACGATTATCTGGGCAAGGGCCTCAGCGGCGGCAAAATCATCGTCTATCCCTCGAAGGGTTCGACGTTCGCCGCCGGTGAAAACATCATCATCGGCAACGTGGCGTTCTACGGCGCCACGAGCGGCGAGGCGTTCATTTGCGGCATGGCGGGCGAACGGTTCGGCGTGCGCAACAGCGGCGTGAATGCGGTCGTCGAGGCCATCGGCGATCACGGCTGCGAATACATGACCGGCGGGCGCGTGATTGTGCTGGGCCGGACCGGGCGCAACTTCGCCGCGGGCATGAGCGGCGGCATCGCCTACGTGCTCAACGAAGCCGGCGATTTTCCGGCGCATTGCAACCAGGAAATGGTCAGCCTCGAAAAACTGAAGGACGCCGACGAGATCGAGATGATCTGGAAATTGATCCAGCGCCATCAGGCTTACACGAAGAGCGAACGCGCGGCGAAGGTGCTGGCGGACTGGCGGCAGCTCGTGCCGAAGTTTGTCAAGGTGATGCCGAAGGACTACCAGCGCGTGCTCGAATCCATGAAGAAAGTGAAGGAACAGGGCCTGACCGGCGACGAAGCCGTCATGGCCGCGTTCGAGGAAAACGTCCGCGACGTCGCCCGCGTCGGCGGAGGCTAAAATTTAACGCAGAGGCGCGGAGAACGCAGAGAAACGCAGAGTTTTGATTTTTTTATGCAGAACTTTAACACACAGGTGCGAAAAGCGTGCGGAAAAGCAGAGATTATTTTAATTTCTTCTCAGCGCTTCTCCGCGTTCTCTGCGTCTCTGCGTTGAAAAGAAAGCGAAAGGGAATATGGGTTTGCACGAGAACGAAATTTCGGAGCGCATCATCGGTGCGGCAATTGAGGTGCATAAATATTTCGGGCCGGGTTTGGTGGAGCAGGTTTATGAGGAAGCGTTGTGCCACGAGTTGTCGTTGCGCGGCATCCGTTTCGAGCGGCAGAAGTTCGTGCCCATATTTTACAAGGGCGTGAAACTCGGTGTGCCGCTCCGGTTGGATTTGATCGTTGAGGGAAAAGTGATTGTTGATTTGAAGGCAAAAGAAGAAGTGATCGCGCTCGACGGCGCGAAGCTCTTGAGCTATCTGCGGCTGTCGAATCTGCGGCTCGGCTTGATCATCAACTTTCACTCGCTGGTATTGAAAGACGGGATTGCGCGGGTGGTAAACGGATTGCAGATGCCACCGCCCGAGCCTGGTTCGTTCAGCCTTTGACATTTTTTATGAAATATTTTAACGCAGAGGCGCGGAGAGCGCAGAGAACCGCAAAGATTCCCACGAAATTCTTCTCTGCGAACCTCCGCGTCCTCAGCGTCTCCGCGTTAAATCAGTTTCAACCAAATAACTAACGATGGGCAAACCCACAGGATTCATTGAGTTTATGCGCGAGCTGCCGGCGGACCGTCCCGCGGCCGGGCGCATCGCGGACTGGAAGGAATTTCACCTGCACCTACCGGAGGCCGGCCTGCGCCAGCAGGGCGCGCGCTGCATGGACTGCGGCACGCCCTTCTGCCACACCGGCACGCTCCTCAGCGGCATGGCCAACGGCTGCCCCATCCACAATCTCATCCCGGAATGGAACGACCTCATCTATCGCGGCCTGTGGAAAGAGGCGCTTGAGCGGCTGCACAAGACGAACAACTTCCCCGAATTCACCGGCCGCGTCTGCCCGGCGCCGTGCGAAGGCTCGTGTGTGCTCGGCATCAACGCCCCGCCTGTCACCATCAAAAGCATCGAATGCGCCATCATTGACCGCGGCTGGGACGAAGGCTGGGTCACCGCCAATCCGCCCAAACAGCGCACCGGCAAGAAGGTGGCCGTGGTCGGCTCCGGCCCGGCGGGCCTCTGCGCCGCCGCACAACTGAACAAGGCCGGCCATGCCGTTACCGTTTTCGAGCGCGCCGACCGCCCCGGCGGGCTGCTCATGTACGGCATCCCGAATATGAAGCTCGACAAGGAACAGGTCGTCCTGCGCCGCATCAAGCAGCTCGAAGCCGAGGGAATCAAATTCGTCTGCAACACCGAAGTGGCACGGGCGTCCCGCCCGTCTGAAGAAAAACCAGCAACAACTCACGGGCAAGATGCCCGTGCCACTACAATTTATCCGGCGGAAAAACTGCTCAGGGAATTCGACGCCATCATTCTCGCGACCGGCGCCACCAAGCCACGCGATTTGCCGATTGAGGGCCGCCAGTTGAAGGGCGTCCACTTCGCAATGGAATTTCTCACCGCGAACACGAAAAGCATTCTCGACGGCAAAAAGAACGGCGGTTTCATTTCCGCCGCCGGCAAGGACGTCGTCGTCATCGGCGGCGGCGATACCGGCACGGATTGCGTTGGCACCTCGATGCGTCACGGCTGCGCGAGCCTGGTGCAGGTGGAAATTTTGCCCCGGCCGCCCGAAGAGCGCGCCAAGGACAATCCGTGGCCCGAATGGCCCAAGGTCTATCGCATGGATTACGGCCAGGAGGAGGCCGCCGCGAAATTCGGCGCCGACCCGCGCATTTATCTCACCACCGCGACGAAGTTTGAAGGCGATGCGAACAACCAGGTAAAAGCCGTTCATACCGTGCAGGTGAAATGGGAGAAGAACGACAAGGGCCAGTTCATCCCGAAGAATGTGCCCGGCACGGAAAAAGTTTTGCCCGCGCAACTGGTGTTGCTGGCGATGGGTTTTCTCGGACCGGAACAGCCGCTGCTCGACGCGCTCAAACTCGAACGCGACCCGCGCACGAACGTGAAGGCCGAGTTCGAAAAATACTCGACGAACCTCAAGGGCGTCTTCGCCTGCGGCGACTGCCGGCGCGGTCAGAGCCTGGTGGTGTGGGCCTTCAACGAAGGCCGCGGCGCCGCGCGCGAGTGTGATCGCTATTTAATGGGCCACACCGATCTGCCGTAGCCAGCTTAAATCGTCCTCGTCCTCGAATTAGATGTTCTGCGTTGGATGTTGATTGTTGTCCACCGCGTGAGGCTGAAGGCCCCGTAAAGTGGCGGGCCACCACGGGGCGGAACGCCTTTTACGCGGCCTTTCTTATCCGCAATTCCGCCCCATTCTTGGGGCAATCCACCCCTCAAATCACGCAATGTGTCCCTTATTCATCACTTTTCCGCCCGCTTCGGTTAAATAGCAGTATGACAAGTTGGTTGGTTGCCTGATATGAA
>Ga0181538_10000421_pt1 | contig 49551 bp, 47 predicted proteins | sample PEATcosm2014_Bin_40_FD_119773 | JGI IMG/M metagenome (GOLD analysis project Ga0181538, IMG submission 119773) | Peatland microbial communities from MTU Mesocosm Facility, Houghton, MI, USA - PEATcosm2014_Bin23_30_metaG | ecosystem: Environmental > Terrestrial > Soil > Wetlands > Peat | place...
CCGAGAAAGCATGACCCTGCGCGAATACCTCGCCCAGCAACAACGACTGGTGGATTCGGAACTCGACCGCCTCGTCCCTCCGGAAACGACGCCCCCGGAAACCATCCATCGCGCCATGCGCTACAGCCTCTTCGCCGGCGGCAAGCGCATTCGCCCCATCCTATGCATCGAAGCCGCGCGCGCCGTCTCTCCCCCGGTCGATGGCGTGGTCGCGGCCGCCTGCTCGCTGGAGCTCATCCACACCTACTCGCTCATCCACGACGACCTGCCCGCCCTCGATAACGACGACTATCGCCGCGGCAAGCTCACCAACCACAAAGTCTTCGGCGAAGCCATGGCCATTCTGGCCGGCGACGCGCTGCTCACTTTCGCCTTTCAGGTTCTCGCCGGACTGAACACCACCGCCGACCGCAAGACCCGCCTCGTCGCCGAACTCTCCGCCGCTTCCGGCACCGTCGGCGGCATGATCGGCGGGCAGGTGGCCGATCTCGAAGGCGAAGGCCAGCCTCCTGAACCGCGGTTGCTCGAGACCATCCACCGCGCCAAGACCGGGGCCTTGCTGCGCGCCAGCCTGCGGCTCGGCGCCATCTACGCGGGAGCCGGCGACGACCAGTACGCCGCGCTCTCCCGCTTCGGCGAACACATCGGCCTGGCGTTCCAGATCGTGGATGATATCCTCGACGTGGAAGAGTCCTCCGAAGCGCTCGGAAAAACCGCCGGCAAGGACGCGCAACAGGGCAAGATCACCTTTCCCGCGGTCTATGGCCTCGAAACCTCGCGCCGCATGGCCGAAGACGAATGCGCCCGCGCCCACCAGGTGCTGGAACCGTTCGGCGAGCGCGTGGCGCGCCTGCACGAGATCGCCGACCACATTGTCCATCGCAAGTCATGAAGACCCGGCTGGACCGGCTCATCGTGGAACGCGGCTTGGCTGAATCCCGCGAGAAGGCCCAGGCGCTGATCATGGCCGGCGAGGTGCTCGTTAACGGGCAAAAGGCCTCCAAGCCCGGCCAGGCCGTTGCCCATGACAGCCGCATCGAGATTCTCGCGCGCCCGCCCTACGTGGGCCGCGGCGGCCTCAAGCTGGCCGGCGCGCTCCGCCACTTCGCTATCGGCGTCGCTGGCCAGACCTGCCTCGATATCGGCGCCTCCACCGGCGGATTCACCGACGCCCTGCTCCAAGCCGGAGCCGCGCGCGTCCATGCCGTGGATGTCGGCGCCGGCCAGCTCGATTGGAAACTGCGCACGGACCCGCGCGTGGTGCTGCACGAAGGCATCAATGCCCGCGCGCTTAAGTTCGAGGACATCGGCGAGCCGGTGGACTTCATCGCCTGCGACGTGAGCTTCATTTCCGTCACTCTCATCCTGCCCGCCGTCGTGCCCCTCTTACAGCCCGCCGGGCAAATGGTTATACTAATCAAACCGCAGTTTGAAGCGGGCAAGGGCCAGGTGGGCAAGGGCGGCATCGTGCGCGAGCCGGAGATCCACCAGGCTGCTTGCGAGCGAGTCGCGCGCGCCGTGCGCGAACTCGGATTCGAAACCAGCATTATGGAAAGTCCCATCCTCGGCGCCCAAGGAAACAAGGAGTTCCTCCTCTATGCCCACCATTAGGACCGTCGGGATCATCTCGAAACCGAACTCCGCGGCCGCCGCGAGCATCGTGCCCGTGCTGATCGAGTGGCTGCGCGAACGTGGCATGGCCGTTCGCATCGACGAACAGACGGCGCTCTACGCCGGGGCCGGAGGGAGCTCGAGCGGCATCCCGCGGGATGAAGTTCCCGAAGGCTGCGACCTGGTCATCGTGCTCGGCGGCGATGGCACCCTGCTGGCCGCGGCGCGCGCCATCGGCAGGCGCGAAACCCCCCTTTTCCCCGTGAACCTGGGCGGCCTGGGCTTCCTGACCGCCATCACCATCGACGAGCTGTACCCCGAGCTGGAGCGCGCCTTCCGCGGCGAGCACCGCATCGCCAAGCGCAAGCTGCTGGCCACCGAAGTGGTGCGCGGCGGCCAGGTGGTGGCCGCCTACGAAGCCCTCAATGACGCCGTCCTGACCAAAGCCGCCATCGCCCGCATGATCGATCTCGACGCCCACGTGGACCAGCAGTTCGTTTGCGCCTACAAAGCCGATGGCCTCATCATCTCCACGCCCACGGGTTCGACGGCGTATTCGCTCTCCGCCGGCGGCCCCATCATTTTCCCTTCGGTGCCGGCCATCTGCATCACGCCCATTTGCCCGCACATGCTCACCAACCGGCCGGTGCTGGTGCCCGAAACCAGCGTGATCCGCGTCATTTCGCGCGCGCCCGATGAGAGCGTATTCCTGACCATCGACGGCCAGGTGGGCAACCCCATCCGTGAAGGCGACACCCTGGTCTGCCGCAGCTCGGACTACACGCTGCGCCTGGTCCGCCCGCCGCACATGATGTTCTTCGACGTCCTCCGCCAGAAGCTGAAATGGGGCGAACGTTGAGACGCATCTCCCTCACTACCTGGATCTTCATTGGGATGGCCGCGGGCGTGGCCCTCGGAATCGTCGCGCCGGGCTTCGCCAGGCAACTCGGACCGGTCAGCCGGGTGTTCCTGCAATTGATCCGCTCCATCATCGCTCCGCTGCTGTTTGGCACGCTGGTGGTAGGCATCGCGGGCAGCGGCGACGTCAAACGCATGGGCCGCATTGGTGTCAAGGCCATCCTCTATTTCGAGATTGTCACCACCCTGGCGCTGTTTCTGGGCCTCGCCGCCGTGAACCTGGTGCGCCCCGGCGCCGGCATTCCGATTCATAGCAGCGCCGCTGAAGCCGCCATACCGCAGACGGAAGCCACTTTCAGCTCGGTCCTCGAGCATGTCTTTCCTTCCAGCATCATCGACGCCATGGCGCGCAATGACGCCCTCCAAATCGTGGTATTCGCCTTCCTGTTCGGCGCCGCCTGCGCGGCCATCGGCGCCAAGGCGGAACCGGTGGTCAAGTTCTGCGCATCCCTGGCCGAGGTCATGTTCCCCTACACCAGGTACGTGATGTACCTGGCGCCTCTCGGCGTCGGCGCCGCTCTCGCGGTGGTGATTGGAAACAAGGGCGTGGATGTGCTTTTCGGTCTGGGCAAGCTGATCGCGACCATGTACGTGTCGTCGATCCTCTGCGTCGTGTTCGTGCTTGGCCCGGCCCTGATCCTGTTCCACATTCCGGTGCGCGGGTTCTATCGCGCCGTGCGCGAGCCGTTCCTGATCGGCTTCTCCACGGCCTCGAGCGAAGCCGCCCTGCCGCTGGCGCTTGAAAACATGGAGCAGTTCGGCGTGCCCAAGCACATCGTGGGTTTCGTGATCCCCACCGGCTATAGCTTCAACCTGGTGGGCAGCGCGCTCTATCTTTCGCTGGCCGCCGTCTTCGTGGCGCAAGCGGCGGGTGTCAATCTCTCCTTCGGCGACCAACTGCTCATGATGCTGACCCTGATGCTCGCCAGCAAAGGTGTGGCCGGCGTTCCGCGCGCCGCGCTGGTGATCCTGGCCGGCACCCTGTCGACGTTCCATCTGCCGATGGAAGGCGCCGCCGTGCTGCTGGGCGTGGATGCCCTGCTCGACATGGCCCGCACCTCGATCAACGTGCTCGGCAACTGCCTGGCCAGCGCCGTGGTGGCCCGCTGGGAAGGTTACAAAGTGATGTAGGGGCGAGGTCCACTCGCCGCCGCTCAGTTCCCCACGGAGGTATACAAGACTACTTGCGCCCCGAGCACGCCGCCCACACTGAACGACACCGGCACCGCGTCGCTGGCGGGGACGTTCGGCACCACTACGTTGAACTGGTACAGGCCCACCGAGCCCGGCTCCAACCCCCAGTATTGGAGCGTGGCCAGAGTCGATCCGAAGTAGATCTGCAAGGGCAGCGTCAGGGAATTGCTACTCTGGACGATCTGGCCCGCGGGAATGTTGGGAGTCACCGGGCCAAATCCGGTGCCAAGGATCACGATAAAGTCCCCGGGTTTGGCCCGCTGCGAGGCGTGTCCCGGAATGGCGCCGGGCGGCAGAACATAGGTCTGGAAGTCTTGAAACAGGGCCCCCAAATACTGCATTCCGCCGATGTTGAGATTTGCCGGAGCCCACATCCCCGCCGAGGTCGGGTTCACGACGACGGGATATGCCGCGCTGGTTCCGGTCGCGGCGGTCACCGTAATCTGCTGGTCGCCGGTTGCGACATTCGACGGCACCAGCGCATTCACCTGGCCTGGACTGATGTAGCTGATGAAGGCGGCCTGACCACCGATGCTCACCGTGGTTCCATCGAGCGAAGTGGGGGCATTCACACCGTTGAAATCGGCGCCAGTCCACCCGCGCGTGTCGGCCGCCAGGTTCGATCCGTAAATCTGGATCCAGGTCCCCGGCGCAATCGAGTTGAAGCCTCCGAAGGCACTCGCGGTAGTCACTTCGCTGATGGTGGGCGGGCTGGGCGTCATCAGGCGAATCACACTGTTCTGATAATCCGAGACGTAAATATTACCGGAGTGATCCACCACTACGGACACCGGGAACGATAGTTGGGCGCTGGTGGCGGGGCCTCCATCCCCCTCATAACCGGAGCGGCCGTTGCCGGCCAAGGTCGTGATGGTGCCAGTCGCCGCCGACACCATGCGAATCCGTTGGTTATGGGTATCCGCGATGTAGAGGTTGCCGGCGGCATCCAGCGCCACGCCGGCGGGGTAATTCAGTAGCGCGCTGGTGGCCGGGCCTCCGTCTCCGCCGTAATTGTCTCCGTTAGGATCACACGTACCGGTGGCGGAGCCGGCCACCGTCATGGTCTTGGTGATCGTGCCGGCAGGCATCACTTTGAGAATGCGGCAATTGTTGGTGTCCGCGATGTAAACGTCGCCGGCGGCATCCACCGCTATACCCCTAGGCGCGTTCAGTATGAAGTTGCCGGTGGAAAGCGTCGTGATGTTAAGGGTAACCGCGTTCACTACGCGGATGACGGGGGGAGTCTCGCCGGTGTCCACAATGTAGAGGTCGCCCGCGGCGTCCACGGCGAGGCCGGTGGGGTTGTCGAGCTCCGCGGCGGTGGCCAGCCCATAGTCCCCGGTGCCGCCGCAGAGGATATTGTAGTTAGCATCGTTGCCGACGTACGTCGTGATGTTGCCACCGGCCACCTTGCGGATCACGCAGTTGCTGTAGTCCGCGATATAGAGGTTGTTCGAAGAGTCCATCACCACGCCGGCAACATCGCTCAGCTCGGCGTCGATGGCCGAGGCTGCGTCCCCCGAGTAACCGGAAGTACCGTCGCCGGCCACTGTCGAGATTGTGCCGGCCGACACTTCGCGTACCCGGTAGTTGAGGTCGTCCCCGATGTAGAGGTTGCCCTTAGAGTCCAACGTTATGCCGAAAGGGAGGTTGAGCTCGCTGGTGGTGGCTGCGACTCCATCCGCCGTGTAGCCGGCGTTATTGTTGCCGGCGAACGTCGTAATGTTATATGCCGGCGTCGGCGTCTGGCAAAAAGCCGGCGCGAAAATGGATGCGACGCCAATGGCGAAGACGAAAGCAGTTCGGTTGAAGGCGCGGTGTTTCACTTATGATCTCCAGTTTCTATCCCCGCTCATACCACTTTACTAACCCGCAACCCGCTCCATCGTTCCGCCAGCACAATGGAATTGGCCGGGTTCTTGGGGTCGTATTTCACAGAAACCGCGTCGATCGTCGAAAAATCGTGCGGCATATGCTGCTTCAGCATCGAGACATCCTGTGATGCGGTGTACTCCACGCCGCGAACGCCGTACGAGTAGAACAGAAGATCGTCGCGAATCTCCACCAGCATGGCGTCGCTCATTTTGCCGGCAGCCACCAGGGTGGACCGGCGGCGCCGCTCCCGTTCCTCCGGCGTGATGCGGGAACGCTTCCACGCCCGGTATCCAATGAGTGCTCCCAGCACTACGAGCACTCCGGCCAGCGCCAGCAGGACTGCCTCCGCGACCGCCCATGACAGACCTAGAACACGCGGCATTTGAGAAACGCCTTACCCGCCTTCTTCCAGGTTTGCGGTGTCGAGAGGAAACTTCATGCTTGCTGCTCTCCGGATCACTTTCAGTTTACCGCACCAGCAGCGCCCAGTTCCCCTTCTTCCGGACCTCGCGCGCGGGCGGCAGCGCCGCCTCGATCTGCTCCACTTCGTGAAGCTCGAAGCCGCTCGCCAGCAGCACGCCGCCGGGCCGCAGCACGCGCACCAGGTCCGGCGCAAGCTTGACGATGGCCTCCGGGCTGATGTTCGCCACCACCAGGTCGCACCAACCGGCCGCCACGGCGTCCACCGATCCGATAAACCCCTCGCCCGCAATCTCCACCGCTACCGGGTCCGTATCGCAGGCGTAGACCTTTCCCGCGCCCAGCAGCCTGGCCGCCCGCGCCAGAATGCCCGAGCCGGTGCCCACGTCGAGCACGCACATGCCGGGCTTCACAAACTCCTCCAGCGCCTCCATCGACAATTGCGTGGTTTCGTGAACGCCCGTGCCGAACGCCATGCCGGGATTGACGGCGATGCGGAACCGTCCCGGCGGCGTAGGATCGTCGCGCCATGCGGGCGCCAGAAAAAACCGCGCGCCCACCTCCATCGGCTGAAGCAGGTCGCGCGCCGATTGCACCCAGTCGCGCCGCTCCTCCACGCGCAAGCTCGCGCCGGGGAAGAGCTCGAGCAGCGCGTCGCGGCGGGCGCCGTCGTCGAAGAACGCGCGCACGCGCCGGGCATCCAGCTCGACCACGCCGGCCGACCCTTGCTCCCACAGCTCGGCGATCAGCAGGTCGCGGTCGTCCGCATCGCATTCGATTTCAAGAGAGAACATTGATATCGTGGAATTACAGCCGAAAATGAAGCTACAAGGTATTTTCCCACCAATCGCCACGCCGTTCGATTCGAATGGCGACATTTACCCCGCCAAAGTGCGGCACAACGTGGAGAGGTGGAACCGCACCGCGCTCGCCGGCTACGTCGTGATGGGGTCCACCGGCGAAAGCGTCATGCTCACCCCCGACGAGAAGTACACCATGTGGGAGCTGGTGGCCAAGCACGCCGCGCCGGAAAAGCTGCTCATCGCCGGCACCGGCATGGAAGGCGTGCGCGAGACGGTGGCTCTCACCAATTGCGCCGCCGAAATGGGCTACAAGGCCGCCATGGTGCGGACGCCGCATTACTACAAGAACCTGATTAACCGCGCCGACGCCCAGGCGCTCTACTTCCGCGCGGTGGCCGATCAGTCGCGCATCCCGCTCGTCATTTACAACTGGCCGCAGGCCACCGGCGTGGATATTCCGGTGGAGGCCGTAGTGGCGCTCTCCGAGCATCCCAACGTCATCGCCATCAAGGAAAGCTCCGGCAACCTGGAAAAGGTGATGCAGATGATCCGCGAAGTGAAGCACGGCTTCCAGGTCCTGGTAGGCTCCGCGCCGACGCTGTGGCCGTCGCTGCTGATGGGCGCGTGTGGCGCCATCCTGGCCTATGCCAACGCCGCCCCCTATTCGGTGATCGCCATCTGGGAGGCCCACCGCACGCGCGAAGAGGCCGCCGGTCTGGACTGGCAGAACCGCATCGGCCGCCCCGCCGCGCTGGTAACCACCAAATACGGCGTCCCCGGCCTGAAGTACGCCATGGATTTGAACGGCTACTATGGCGGCCCGCCGCGCCTGCCGCTGGTGGTGCCCACGCCGGAAGCCAAGAAAGAAATTGAAGAGGCGTTCAAGGATCTGAAAGGTTAGCGCTTCAGCCTGGCCAATCGCCGTAACGCTCCCGCGCACTCCTCCACTCGCAGCCAATACGTGATCGCGAAGTACACCACTCCATACGTCCCCAGAATGGCCACCGCTGCCTTAATCGGATGATCCCGGTGCCCGACACCGAGCTTCACCACCCACCCCGCCGCCGCGGCCACCGCCGCCGATGTCCATAACTTCACCATCAGCACCCCCGGCAGTCCGGTCCGCCCGATGCGCCCGTTTAGCGTCCGGCGCAGCAGCGCGAACTCCACCCATCCTGCCACGCCGGCCGAAGCCGTCAGCCCCGCCGCACCCCAGCGCGGATCGACCCCGATCCATATCGGCAGCGGAATCGAGCACAGGTAACCCAACCCGGTGGTGAGCGCCACACGCACCACCGCGTATCGCAGCGGCGTTCGCGTGTCCCGGAGCGCATAATAGGTGGACGAATACAGCCGCCCCAGCGTGGACGCCAGCAGGCCCACCGCCGAACCGGCCAGAATTCCCCACACGTAGACCGAGTCGCCGTGCGTGAACTTCCCCGTTTGATACAGCGCTGCCGTCACCACGTCGCCCAGCGCCAGCAGCGCCATGGCCGAGGGCACCACGAAAAACGCGATCTGCCGCAGCCCGGCATCCAGCCGCTGCCGAAGTTGCGCGCCCACCTCCGCCTGGCCGCCCAGGGCGCTCGACATGGCCGGCAACTCCGCCGCCGACACCGCCATCCCGAACAGGCTCACCGGCAGCGTGTTGATCGACTGCGCATTGGTCAGCCCCGCCACCGCGCCCTCGCCCAGCTTGCTGGCCAGCAACTGGTCCACGTATCCGCTGATCTGCACCACGCCCCGGCTCACAAACACCGGAGCGAAGTTGCGCAACACCTCGCGCACGTGCCCCGCGCGCGCGTCGAGGCGGAATCGCAGCTTCCGCGTCAGCCGCAGCACCACCGGCAACTGCACCCCGAACTGCAACCCGCTGCCGATCACCGAACCCCACGCCAGGTTGACCGCCAGCGCGCTCTGCTCGAGGCCCCCGTAGATCGCCAGCGTGGCGATCATGGCCGCGTTCCAGATCACCGGCGCCGTGTAGGAGAGGAAGAACTTGCGATGGCTGTTCAGAATCCCCAGGCACCACGCCGAGAAGACCAGCAGGCCCGCGCCCGGAAACAGGATCCGCACCAGCCGGATGGTCAGCTCGCGCTTCGCGCCATGAAAGCCCGGCGCAATGGCGTAGATCAGGTACGGCGTGGCCACCACGCCCACCAGCACCAGCACCGCCGTGGCCAGCGCCAGGATCGCGCCCACCGCGCCCGCCACGCGCCCCGATTCTTCCTCGTCGCCCTCCGCCACGAGCCGCGCGTACACCGGAATGAAGGACGCCGAAAGCACTCCTTCGCCGAACAGGTTCTGCAGGAAATTGGGGATCCGGAAGGCGGCGTTGAACGCGTCCGCCGCGTCCGACAGCCCGAAATAGTATCCGAAGACGCGCTGCCGCACCAGCCCCACGATGCGGCTCGCCAGAATGCCCGCAGCTACCAGAAACGCATGACGGCCGGTGCGCTCGCGCTGCGCAGGCGGCTTCACCAGCTCAGCTTCTCCAGCACCGCGTCAGCCACTTCTTCCGTGCTGCTCTTCCCGCCCAGATCGGGGGTGCGCACCTGGCCCTCCGCCAGCACCGCTGCCACCGCCGACTCCACCGCGCGCGCCGCCTCGCCCATCTCCAGGTGGTCGAGCATCATGGCCGCGCTCAGAATCGTCGCCAGCGGATTGACTAGACCCTTCCCGGCAATGTCCGGCGCCGAGCCATGCACCGGCTCGAACATCGAGGGGAACCGCCGCAACGGATCGAGGTTTGCCGAGGCCGCCAGGCCCATGCTCCCGATGATGATGGCGGAAATGTCGCTCAGGATATCGGAGAACAGGTTCGAGCCCACCACTACGTCGAAACTCTGCGGCCGCCGAATAAAATTCATGGCCGCCGCATCCACCAACAGCGACTCGGTCTCGATGCCCGGGTACTGCGCCGCCACTTCCTGAAACGCGCGGTCCCACAGCACCATGCTGTAGCCCTGCGCGTTGGACTTGGTGACCGACGTGACGCGCCTCTTCCGATTGCGCTTCACCGCCAGCTCGAACGCGAACCGCACCACGCGCTCGATGCCCCGCCGCGTGAACACCGAAGTCTGAATGGCGATCTCTTCCGGCTGGTACTGGTAGACGAACCCGCCCACCTGCGCATACTCGCCCTCGGTGTTTTCCCGCACCACCACCATATCGATGTCGCCGCCCTTCTGCCCCGCCAGCGGCGATTGGACGCCCGGATACAGATACGCCGGCCGCACGTTGGCGTACTGGTCGAACGCCCGCCGGATGGGCAGCAGCAGCCCGTTGAGGGTGGTGTGGTCGGGGATTTCCGGATGCCCCACGGCGCCCAGCAGAATGGCGTCGCAAGGTTGCAGCAGGTCGATGGCCCCGGCGGGCATCATGCGCCCCCAGCGGAAATAGTGCTCCGCGCCCCATTCGAAATCCTGAAACGCGAAGGCTACGTCATGTTTCCTGGCGATCTTTTCCAGAACGCGCTTGGCTTGGGGAACGACTTCGAGGCCGACGCCGTCTCCCGCGATCACTGCGATGGTGAATGTCTTCATGGGCTAGAAGACAATTCTAGCGCCCTATATCAGTAGAACAGGTACTTCCGCCATTGGGCGTCGCTCTTGCCCAGCATGCGCATCAGGTGACGGCTGGTGTGCAGGCTGAACGGCCGCGGTTGCCGCACCAGTTTCATGCCGGCTTCTTCGGGAGTCCGGCCGCCCTTGCGGTTGTTGCAAGTGTGGCAGCAGGCCACCAGGTTCTCCCAGGCCGATTCACCGGCGCGCGACCGCGGGACTACGTGATCGAGCGTCAGCTCGCTCGAGGGCAGCGTGCGATGGCAATACTGGCAGGTGTAGCGGTCGCGCATGAGAATGTTCTTGCGCGAGAGCGCCCGCGTCTGATGGGGGATGCGCCGGTATTCCAGGAGCCGTATGACGGACGGCAGGCGAATCGCCGCCCGCGCCGAATGGACCGCGTTCAGGGATTCCTCCTCGGCCGACGCCACCCCTTTCAGCACCAGCACCAGGGCGCGGCGCGCGGCGCAGATGTTGATGGGCTCATAGCTGGCGTTGAGCACCAGCACCGGTCTTTGCAGTCGATCGCCGGCCATTCAGGAAACTCCCCCCAACGTGGAACGAACCGCCATGCGGCGGTCCACGCGGGCCACTGTCAAGAGCGCGACCTTGGCCGCGCCGATCCGCTTGAGGGCCAAGGCGCAAGCGGCCGCCGTGGAACCGGTGGTCATGACATCGTCGATGAGCAGAATGCGCTTGCCCTCCACGGCCTGACACCAAGGAGCGCGCCGGGGGCGAAAAGCGGCCGCCACGTTCTGGCGCCGGCCGGTGTTGCTGAGGCCGGCCTGGGCGAGCGTGGGCCGCACGCGCTTCAGCGCAGGGATGACGGGAATGCCGCAACGCCGCGCGATGACCCGCGCCAGCAACTCCGATTGGTTGAACCCCCTTTGCCACTGCCGGCGCCAGTGAAGCGGAACCGGCGTCACGGCATCGAACCGATCGTCCCGCGGCAGAGCGGCGGCCAGCATCGCGCCCAGCGGGCGCGCCAGCGTCTTGATCCGGCCGTACTTGTAGAGGTGGATCAATTCGCGCAGCACGCCTTCGTAAGTGCCGAAGCAGTAAGCTGCGTCGAAGCCCCGCAGGCCGTACCGGCACAGAGCGCAGCGGCCTTCCGCGTCCAGCGGAAAGGCGTTCTGAAATGGGGTTCGGCAACTGACGCAGAAAAACTCCGCGCTCAGCGGCTCGGGCGCCTTCAAACATTCGCGGCAGACCGGGATGCGGGCCGCTCCAGCCAAAGGCCGGCCACAGATGCGGCAATCGTCGGGGAAAAAAAGGGAAAAAAGGGCACGCGAAGCTTCCCGGACTACAGAAGGACCGTGGCTTGCGACTGCGGCTCGACTGCTACTCGAGAAGACCCACCTCCGCCAAGAATCTATTGTAACCGAATTTCCGTGGCGGAGCGGTACAATACTGTGCGAGGGACCATGCGAGGTTCGCGGCGGCTGGTCGGGTGGGTGCTCGGGCTGGGCTTGTTGGCGCCACTCGCTTTCCACGCGCAGGTTGCCATCCAGCCGCGTCCCAAAGCCAGTGCGCCGGAGCAGAAGAGGCCCACCGCCAATCTCCGCGTCGATACCAACCTGGTGCTGGTTCCGGTTACCGTGTGCGACCCCATGAACCGCCCCGTAACCGGCCTCGAAAAGGAGCACTTCAAGGTCTTCGACGACCACGTGGAACAGACCGTCACGCACTTCGCCATGGACGACGAGCCGGTGGCGGTCGGCCTGGTCTTCGATATCAGCGGAAGCATGGGGCCCAAGCTGCGCCTCTCGCGCATGGCGGCGGCCACGTTCTTCAAGACCGCCAATCCGGAAGACGAGTTTTTCCTGGTGGAGTTCAACGACCAGCCGAAGATGGTGGTGCCGCTGACGCAGAACGTCGAGGAGATCCAGAATCAGCTCACCTTCGCGCAGTCCAAGGGACGCACCGCGCTGCTCGACGCCATCTTCCTCTCGCTGCACGAGATGAAGAAATCGACCAAGAACAAGAAGGCCCTGCTGATCATCTCCGATGGCGGCGACAACAGCAGCCGCTACACCGAAGGCGAGGTCAAGAACCTGGTGCGCGAGAGCGACACTCTGATTTATGCCATCGGAGTGTACGAGGCCGACAACGCGCGCGGGCGCACGCCCGAGGAAGCGGCCGGGCCGGGGCTGCTGAACGAGGTCGCCGAGCAGACCGGCGGCCGCCACTTTCCGGCCAGCCCGTCCGAGCTTCCGGACATCGCCGCCAAGATCGGCATCGAGTTGCGCAACCGCTATGTGCTGGGCTTCTCGCCCACCGGCCAGCAGCGCGACGGCCGCTATCACCACGTTCAGGTCAAAGTGGTCCCACCGCGCGGCCTGCCTCCGCTGCACGCCTACTGGCGCCTGGGATACTACGCGCCGGTGGAGTAGATTCGTCAAGGGATCTGTCTCCCGAAAGCGGGTTTTCAAGGCGCTTGTGCAGGACGCGTGCCTCTCGTTGGTGTCCTTAAAACAGTGGAAGCTGGACTATGGAACCAAAAGCAGGGCTACCAACTCGCGGTGGCCGAAGTGAATAGGGAGCGATGCCGGAGAAGTTGGCCGGTTTCGCGCACGAGAATCTTATCGCAGCGATCACAGTAAACGAGATCGCTGAATGCCGTCCTGTGACCCTCGGAGTCGCATGGGTAGACACCTCCACCTCGCTTATCCGCCGAATTCCCACATTCACAGCGTAGTGGACGGATTAATCGCTGAGCTTCCAATTCCCGAGCATCTGACATGGATTTCCCTCGATACCCCCGTTCTCCTCGCAGTATCCTACTTGCGCGTCCCATCCCTGACAGGGACGCGGCAACGTTTGATCGGTAAGTGCCTGGTCACAGAAGTACGAGCAATGCATTGGCCAAATGAATTCACAGGGTTCAATAGCTGAAGACCTTAATAGGCCGGCGGCGGGGCACGTCACCTCCCTGACTGCTGGCTAAAAAAAGCGACACCGTGTCGCAGAATGTGGCAACCCTCCAGCCCGCTGATTGAACATCCATGGGTGGTCTACACCCCGCCTTCATCAAACAGCCTCATTTGCCGCGTGGAGATCCCGGGTTCCGGCCGCACCTGGTCCATGCGCAATAGCTCGCCGGCGGTGTGCAGTTGTTGCTCGAGCGCTTCTCTTCCAACCGCATCCAGCCGGGCCATGCGCGTGTTCCCATTCTCCGCCAGGACCGCCAGCACGGAGGCGGTCTTGACTTTGAAACTGTCGAGCAGGTCCGCGTTGTGGCTGGTGACCAGAACCTGGCGCAGTGCGCTCGATTCCAGCAAGGCGTCCAGCAAGACCCCGGCGGCGGAGGGATGCAGAGCAGCGGCCGGCTCCTCCAGGGCGGTCAACGGCACACTGGCGGACTGAAACAACGCCACCAGCGCGGCCAGCGCGCGCAAAGTTCCGTCCGACATGCTGCCGGCCAGAAAACGCCAGGGGTTCTCGGGATCGGGAACGTCCTGGCGGAATTCCAGCGTCTCGCGCGGCCCGACGGGCTTGACCTCGACGCCGCGCACGCCCGGGACGATCTTCGAAAGATATTCCTCAATCCTGGACCGCGCCTGCGGCTGGCGCTTGGCCATGCGATCCAGCACCGAGGCGATGTTGCTCCCATCCCGCGCCAGCAGCTCGCCGGCGTCGGGCAGTTGCAGGTCCTTGATGCGGTCGGGATTCAAGCTGTAAAAGCCCATGCGCGCCAGCGCGTCGCACACCGGCCGGAATTCGGCGGAAGCGTCCGGCAGGTAGAGACGGTCGGAGGCGGTGGCCGCTCCCGGAACGCTGAATCGGATCTCGCCCGACAACGCTTCGCTGCCCCTCAGCACGCACTCTTCGTGTTGCACCTCGAAGCCCCCGCTGGCCTTGGCCGCGATGCGGAATGCGTAGCTGCCGCTGGTGCCGCCGGGCACGGCGAACTCCAACCGTATTCCGAAATGCGTGGGATGGCCGCCGGAGCGCCGGCGCACTTCTTGAATGCCGCCGCGCTCGCGCAGGGCATGGTCGAGAGACGTGCGCAGGGCATCGGCGACGAACCGCAGGCCATCCAGGAAGTTGCTTTTGCCGGCCCCGTTCGCGCCCACCAGAAACGTGAGCGAATCGAGATCCACGTCGCAGGCCTCTATGCTCTTGTAGTTCTTGAGCACCGCGCGCGTCAGAAAGGGGGAGTTCGTCATCTTCCGCCGGTGGCGGCCGGGGCCTTGTGGAGGGCGTTCAAAACGGCGCCGGTGGATGTCGCCAACGGCTCTTCGCCCGAAACCACCAGGTCGGCGTACTTCATGGTGGGGTAGACGAACCATTCGGCGCCGGGCAGCACGGTCTGCTGGTACTGCTCGCGAACCGATTCGGGCGTGCGGCCGCGCTCGGCCACGTCGCGCGCCAGCCGGCGATTGAAGCATACGTCGGGATCGGTCCGGACATACACCTTGGTATCCAGCATGGCGCGTAGCTCGGGCCAGTAGAGGGCGAAAAGGCCCTCCACGATTACGAAATCGCCGGGCTCGATGCGCCTGGTCCGGGAGGTGCGGGTGTGATCGGCGAAAGAGTAGACCGGCTCCTCGAAAGCGCGGCCCGCCGCGACGGCCTGGAGGTGCTGGTGGAGCAGTTCCCATTCCAGGGAGTCGGGATGGTCGAAGTTCACTTTCTTGCGCTCTTCGAGCGGGATGTGTCCCACGCCGCGGTAGTAGGAATCGAGTGAGACGATGGAGGTCCCGGGCAGCTTCTGAGCAAGCTGCTTCGCCAGCTCGGTCTTCCCGGAGCTGGAGGGACCCGCGATGCCGATGATGTGCGCGCTCATTCGGTTGTCGGAGGAGTCACTCCAGTGTACAACCCGAGGACGGCCTCCACAAGGCCGTCCACGGTGAAGACGCGCGCCTCCGCCGTGATCTCGATTCCCAGGCTGCGGGCGGTGCGCGTAGTGACCGGGCCGATGGAAACCACCGGGACGCCGGCCAGCGTTTCCGCGCCCGCGGCGGCGACGAAGTTCTCGACCGTGGAGGAACTGGTGAAGGTGATGCAATCGGGCTTGGGCGCAACGCCGAACACTTCGCGGGCCTGCCGGGCGGCCTCATCGGGGACCACGGTGCCGTAAGCTTCCACCACGTCGACATGGGCGCCGCGGCGGGCCAGTTCCGCGGGCACCAGGTCGCGCGCCACGGCCGCGCGCGGCAGCAGAACACGCTGGCCGGCAAGAGGGTGCGGCGCGAAAGCTTCCAGCAGGCCTTCGGCGACGTATTCCTTGCCCATGAGGTCCACCTTCAAGTGCAGCGCTTCGAGGGCAGTGCGCGTGGCGGGGCCGATGGCGCAGATTTTGGCCCGCAGCGCGCGCAGATCGGTGGCGGAACGGTCCAGGCGGTCCAGGAAGAAGCGGACGCCGTTGGCGCTGGTGAAGATCAGCCAGTCGTAGGAGGAGAGATTGGCGATGGCGCGGTCGAGCGCGGCGTAATCGGCGGCGGGGCGGATCTCGATGGTGGGTATCTCGATGGCGGCGGCGCCCAGCGCGCCGAGGCGCGCGGTAAGAGCGTCGGCCTGGCCTTTGGCGCGCGTCACCACGATGCGCTTGCCGAAAAGCGGAAGGCGCTCGTACCAGTTGAGCTTGTCGCGCAGGCGCACCACCTCGCCCACGATGATGGTGGCCGGGGGCTTCATGGCGCGCCCGGCGATGAGGCCGGGCAGCGTGGCCAGCGTGCCGGTGAGGGCCTCCTGGTCGGGGCGGGTGGCCCAGCGGACGGCCATGGCTGGAGTTTCGGGGGAACGGCCGCGGGCCATCAGTTCGCGCGCGATTTCGGGAAACGTGGTGAGGCCCATGAAAATCACCAGCGTCTCGGCCAGGCCCACCTTGTCCCAGTCGATGGCGCGAACCGCGTGGCCGGTTACGAAGGTGACAACGGAGGTGTGCTCGCGATGCGTGAGCGGCACGCCGCTGTAGGCGGCGATGCCCAGCGGGGTGGTGACGCCGGGGACGATTTCGAACGGGATGCCGGCGGCGGCCAGAGCTTCGGCCTCTTCGCCACCGCGTCCGAAGATGAAGGGGTCGCCGCCTTTGAGGCGCACCACGGTGAGGCCGCGGCGCGCGCGCTCGATGAGCATGGCGCAAATCTCTTCCTGGGTAAAGGCGTGGACGGACTTCTTCTTGCCGACATAGATGCGCTCGGCGTGGGGCGGGGCCAGATCGAGGAGCGCGGAGGGGGCCAGGTGATCGAAGAAGACGGCGTCGGCCTGCTCCAGGATGCGGCGGCCCTTGATGGTGATGAGCTCCGGATCGCCCGGGCCGGCGCCGACGAGATAGACCTTACCCATATACCGCCTCGAGGATCTTGCGCGCGCCACGGTCCAGCAATTCGGCACCCAGTTGTCGGCCGACCATTTCGGCTTCGGCAAGCGCGCCTTCGGATTCGCCGCGCACCAGCTCGGCGCCATCGGGCGAGGCCACCATGGCTTCGAGGCGCAGGCGCGCGCCTGCCGTGGTGGCGTGGGCGCCGATGGGCACCTGGCATCCGCCACCCAGCGCGGCCAGCAGGCCCCGCTCGGCCGTGACGGCAGCGTGAGTGGCGGGGTGGTCCAGTGCAGCGCAGGCGTCGAACCCGGCGCCGCTGGCAAGGGTTTCCAGCGCCAGCGCTCCCTGGCCGACGGCCGGGCACATCACCTCCGGCGCCAGGATTTCCGCGATGCGGCCGCCCCAGCCGAGGCGCTTCAGGCCGGCGGCAGCCAGCAGGATGGCGTCGTACCGGCCTTCATCCAGCTTGCGCAGGCGCGTATCCAGATTGCCGCGCACCGATTCCACCGTCAGGTCCGGACGGAGCTTGCGCAGTTGCGCGGCGCGACGCAACGAGCTGGTTCCGACCCTGGCGCCGGAAGGCAGATCGGCGAGCGCGCGGCCCACCACGGCGTCGCGTGGGTCCTCGCGCTCGGGCACGGCGGCCAGCACCAGGCCTTCGGGCAGCTCGGTCGGCAGATCCTTCAGGCTGTGCACCGCCAGATCCGCGCGCCCGTCCAGCAGGGCTTCTTCAATCTCCTTGGTGAACAAGCCCTTGGTCCCGACTTTGGCGAGCGGCACATCGATGATCTTATCGCCGGTGGTCTTGATGATTTCGATGCGGCACACGGCCCCGGCGGCGGTGAGTTGCCGCTCCACCCAACGGGCCTGCCACAGTGCCAGTTGCGAACCGCGCGATGCGATGACCAGCATGAATCAATCCTGGAGGTGGAACGCCTTGCGGATGGCGGCGATCACGTGCGCACCCTCGGGGTGGCCGGCATGGTTGCGGATTTCGGAAATCGGCCCATGCGCAACCTTATTGATGATGCCGCGCGACAGCGCCTCGATGGCCTGCTCCTGCTCCGGCGTGAACGGGCCGTACTTGCGCCGCGCCTTTTCGATTTCCCCCGCGCGTATCTGCTCAAGCTGCTCCTGCAAACCGACGATGGTGGGCGTGACTTCAGCCACCTTGAGCCGCGCCATCGTGCGCTCCACCTCTTCCGCCACCAGCGACTCGGCGCGCTCGGCCGCTTTCAAGCGCTCACGCAGGTTGGCGTTCACCACTTCCTGGAGGTCGTCGATATCGTACAGGAAGACATTGTCGATTTCGTTGACCGAGGGCTCGATGTTGCGCGGCACCGCGATATCGATGAGGAACATGGGCCGGTTGCGGCGCGCGGCGATGACGCGCTGCATCTCGTCCTTGTGCAGGATGTAGTGCGGCGCGCCCGAGGAAGCGATCAGGATGTCCACCTCGGGCAGCATGGCCACAAAGCGGGTGTACTCGACGGGCGTGCCTTGAAACAGCCGGGCCATCTCCAGGGCGCGATCGTGCGTGCGGTTGGTGACGAAGACGTGAGACGCGCCCGAGCGGCGCAGGTGGCGCGCCGCCAGCTCCGACATCTTGCCCGCGCCCGCGATCATCACCGTGCGGTTGGCGAGCGATCCGAAAATCTTGCGCGCCAGCTCCACCGCGGCATAACTCACCGATACCGCCATCTGGCCAATGCCTGTCTCCGACCGCACGCGCTTGGCCACGCTGAACGCGCGCGTGAGCAGGCCCTCCAGCCAGCCGCATACCGCGCCGGAATCCTTGGCGGCGGCGTAGGCGGCTTTGAGCTGTCCCAGAATCTGCGGCTCGCCGACCACCATGGAATCCAGGCTGGCGGCCACGCGGAAGAGGTGATGGATGGCGTCGCGGCCCTCATGCCGGTAGAGATGCGGCCCGATGGTATGAGGGCTGACGGCCTTGTGATCGGCGAGGAAGGAATCGACTATGGCCTGCGGGTCGGCGCTGTCCTCGGTGGTGACGGTGACCTCGACGCGGTTGCAGGTGGAGAGGATCAGGGCTTCGGCGACGCCCTCGCGCCGCTTGAGATCGGCCAGCGCGGCGGGGAGCGCTTCCTCGCGGAACGCCAGGCATTCGCGCACCTCGACGGGCGCCGTCTTGTGGCTCACGCCGGTGATGAGGAGCTTCATTGTTTCAGCAGCACGGCGCCCAGCCGGGCGTGCGCGGCCCAGGTGATGGCGGAGAAGCCGACCAGCGCCACGGTCATAATGGCGGCTTTCCGCCCGCGCCATCCCGCGGCCACTCGCAGGCACACCAGCGCCAGGTAGACGCCCCAGGTGAAGAACGAAATGGCGATCTTGGGCTGGCTGATCCAAGCCGTCTTCAATTCGATAAAGGCCCACGTGCTGCCGGCGACCACGGCCAGGGTGATGAGCACGAAGCCCACGGCCATGGTCTTGGAGATGAGATCGTCCAGCGTGCCTAGCGCGGGCAGCCGGTAATAAGATTTGTGTGGCTTCCTGGTTTTGAGCTCACGCTCCTGGAAGAGATAGACCACCGAGGCCACAGCGCTAAACAGGAGCGCCGCATAGCCCAGCAGCACCAGCACGATGTGTACCGTCAGCCAGGCGTTGCGCACCACCGGGCTACTCCACGCGCTGACGGGGTTGCCAAGGGTAGCGACCAGGGCCATCACGAAGACCAGCGGGAAGATGAACACACTGAGGCTTTCCACTTTGTAACGCCAGTGGACCAACAGGTAGAGCACCACGATGAGGAAGGCGCACATGGAAAGGGTTTCGTAGAAGTTGGTAATGGGGCAGCGGTGGTTGACGAGGCCCTCTTCGACAATGGACACGAAGTGGAAGACCGATCCCAAGGCGAAGGCGCCCAGCGCCACGCGGAACAGGTGTTCGCGGCGGCGGACCAACGTGAGGATGGCGTGCAGGAGGCCGAGCGAGTACAGTCCCGCGGCCACACGCAGCCAGATGACGCTCATTTCAGCCATGGGGCGGTGCGATGCTCTGAGTCTAAGCTACCAGTATATCGCGGGGTCGCGGGAAGGACGGTTGCGTGCCGGCAGTACACATATAATGAAAGAAACGTGGGGAAATTCTTCGTCCAAAACTTCGGTTGCCGGGCTACGCAGGCGGATGGCGCCGCCCTGGAAGCGCTGCTGGCGGCCAAAGGTCTGGAAGCGGCTGAGGTGCGCGCGAGCGCGGACCTGGTGGTCCTGAACACCTGCACGGTTACGTCTACGGCAGACGATGAAGTGCGGCAAACCATCCGCCGCGTTCACCGTGAGAATCCCGCCGCGCGCATATTGGTGACGGGCTGTTATGCGCAGCGCGCCCCGGAGGAACTGGCGTCGCTGGCGGGTGTCGAGTGGGTGGTGGGGAACTCGCACAAGACCGAGATCGCGGAGTTGGTGACGGTTGCGCCCTACCACGGCAATATCCACGTCGGCGACATTTTCGCACAGCACGATTTTTTGTCTTCCCCGGTGGAAGATGCGGCTGGTGACCGGACGCGTCCCAACCTCAAGATTCAGGATGGATGCAACAACCGGTGCTCGTTCTGCATCATTCCATTTGTACGGGGGCCAAGCCGCAGCGCGCCGGCCGGGCGGGTGGTGGAGCAGGTGCGCGGGTTGGCGGCGCGATATCGCGAGATCGTGCTGAGCGGGGTCAACCTGGGGCGGTGGGGCAGGGAACCGGGGAGCGCCATGCGTCTGGCTGATCTGATTCGGCTGCTGTTGGCCGAAACCGGCGTGGAACGGCTGCGGCTGAGTTCCGTGGAACCGATGGATTTTTCCGACGACCTGCTGGGCTTGATGGCGGAGTCTTCGCGCATTGCCAAGCACGTGCATGCGCCCTTGCAGACCGGCTCGGACCGCGTCCTGCGCCGCATGCACCGCAAGTACCGGCCGAGGCACTACGCGGACCGCATACTCAAAGCGCGGGCGCTGATGCCGGATGCGGCCATCGGCGCGGATGTGATGGCGGGATTTCCGGGCGAAACCGAGGCCGATTTCGAAGAAGACCGGCGCTTCATTGCGGACTTGCCGTTCACGTATTTGCACGTGTTCACTTATTCGGAGCGGCCAGGGACGCCGGCGGCGGAAGATCCGGATGCGGTACCCATGGCGGTGCGCAAGGAGCGCAACCGCGCGCTGCGGGAACTGGCGGCGGCGAAGAATCGCGCCTTTCGCGAAAGCATGGTGGGAAAGACGCTTTCCGCGGTAACGCTGCACGAGGCGGGGATCGCGCTCACGGAAAACTACCTGAAGGTGGAGCTGGCCCAGGAGCGCGAGCCGAACCGGATTGTGAATCTGGAGATCGGTGCAATGGTGGACGGAGGGTTGAAGGAAGTTACATCTCGCGGCGGCCTTCCATAGCCTTCGACATCGTGACTTCGTCGGCGAATTCCAGGTCGCTGCCGACGGGGACGCCCATGGCGATGCGGGTCACCTTGACGCCGAGGGGTTTCAACAGGCGCGCCAGGTACACGGCCGTGGCTTCGCCTTCCACCGTGGGATTGGTGGCGACGATCACTTCCTGAATTTCACCCTGGCCGATGCGTTCCACCAGGCTCTTGATTTTGAGCGACTCGGGGCCGATGCCGCGCAGCGGCGAGAGCGCGCCGTGCAACACGTGGTAGCGGCCTTCGTATTGGCGCGTGGTTTCGATGCCGACGATGTTAGTCGGCTCCTCCACCACGCAGACCACTTTCGGATCGCGGGCAGCGTCGCGGCAGTAAAGACACAGGTCGCTGTCGCTGATGTTGTTGCAGAGGCGGCAGAGACCCAGCTTGTCCTTGACGTCCAGGAGAGCCTGCGCCAAATGTTCCGCGTCTTCGCGGCCGGTGCGCAGCACGTGAAATGCGATGCGCTGCGCGGATTTCTGGCCGATGCCGGGCAGGCGTTTGAATTGGTCGATGAGACGGGCCAGCGGTTCGGCGAAGTCAGGCATCGCTAAATCAGACCCGGAGGCAGGCCCATACCGCCAAGCATGCCGCCCATCTTCTGCTGGATCTCGCCATCGACCTTCTTGACGGCTTCGTTGCAGGCGGCTACCACCATGTCCTGCAGCATCTCGACGTCGCCCGCCACTTCGGGGTCGATCTTGACCTTGAGCAGGTTCTTCTGGCCGTCCATTTGCACCGTGACCATACCGCCGCCGGCGGAGGCTTCCACCCTGATTTGGGCGACCTCCTGCTGAAGCTTCTCTTGCACTTGTTGTGCTTGGCGCATCATCTGCTGCATCTGCTGAATGTTGCCGGGTAATTTCACGTGGTTACTCCTTGAGGTTTCGAACTTTGCGGATTTCGCCGCCAAACACTTCCCGGAAGCGCCGGACCTCGGGGTTGGCCAGCGCGCGGGCGGTGGCTTCATCTTCGTTATTGCCGGCGGCGGGCGTCGGAAGCGAGTCTGGCTCGCCGGCGTCATCGATGGCGATTTTCAAGCGCAGGGGCCGGCCGAAGACTTCACGTGCGGCGTCGGCCATGGCGCGGTCGTTGAAGTACAGGGCGTACGATTTCGGCGCGATCACGTTCAGATCGGCGCCGGAAACGGTGATGCGGGCGTTTTCGACGGCGTCGGCGAGGTGCGTGAGACCCTTCTCGCGCAAATAGGAGTGCAGGCGCTCGCGCGGATCGCCGGCGGGCGCGGGGGCACCCGCGGTCTTTTTGGCCCGGTCGAGATCGAAGGGTGATGGACCGATGCGCGGCGGTTGTGCCGGGCTGGCGGCCGGAACGGACTGAACAGGCGGGGGACCCGCTACGCTCATCTGGGCCAGCGCTTCTTCGATAGGCAGCAAGCGGCCGGCTTGCACCAGGCGGACGAGGCCGATCTCCAGGTGGAAGCGCGGTTGCAATGAAAACTGCAAATCGCGGAACAGATCGAGCGTGAGCTGGAGGTAACGGCTGAGGTCCTCTTCGGAGAATTGGGAAGCGATCTCCGCCAGTTTCCGGCGCTCGGCGGCGGAGGCGGCCACCAGGCGCGTGTCCGCGCCGGATATGCGCTCGACCAGGAGGTTGCGGAAGTAGCGCGCCAGCTCGCGGCTGAAGTGCTGGAGGTTGTGGCCGTTGCGCTCGAGTTCATCGACCACTTCCAACATGCGGCGCGAATCGTTCGAAACCAGCGCCTGGGTGACCATTTCCAGAGACTCGAGCGAAAAGGCGCCCAGCAGCGCGCGCACCTCGGCGGCGTCTAGCTTAGCACCGCAGCAGGCGATAGCCTGGTCGAGCGCCGAGAGGGAATCGCGGACGCTGCCCTCGCCGGCCTGCGCCAGCACGGCCAGGACTTCGGCATCGGCCTCGATACCTTCCTGCTGGCAGATCCACGCCATGCGCGCGGTGAGGTCCTCGAAACCCACCGAGCGGAAGCTGAAGTGCTGGCAGCGCGAGGCGATGGTGGCGGGGATCTTGTGCGCTTCCGTGGTGCACAGCACGAAGACCACCCATGGCGGCGGCTCTTCGATGGTCTTCAGCAGCGCGTTGAACGCCTCGTTGGTGATCTGGTGCGCTTCGTCGATGATGAACACCTTGTAGCGGTCGCGCGCCGGCTGGTAGCGCACGTTCTCCCGCAGCTCGCGCATTTCATTGATGCCGCGATTGGAAGCGGCGTCGATTTCGATGACGTCCACGGCGCCGCTGGCGGTGATTTCCCGGCAGCTTGCGCACACCCCGCAAGGCGCGGCGGTGGGGCCATCGACACAGTTCAGGCAGCGCGCCAGGATGCGCGCGACGGTGGTTTTGCCGGTGCCGCGCTGTCCCGAAAAGATGTAGCCGTGCGCGATGCGCTTCTGCGCGATGGCGTTTTCGAGCGTGGTCTTGACGTGCTCCTGGTTGACCACGTCCTGAAACGTTTGCGGCCGGTACTTTCGGGCGATTACCTGGTACATGGGGCGGGCAGATGCCAGGCCCCGGGTGATCCGCGGCACACGAACCGCACTGCTACCGTTGCTTCCTTCCGGACCTGGCGGGGTTTGCAGCCGCCCGCTGCACGGAGCCCGAGACCTGACAAGTATTCATCGTAGCATGAGGGGCCAGGAAAGCCGGTGACGGGGTAGTGGATGAGATGTGTGTCGAAACGAAAACGCCTAGCGCTTGCTTTCCAACCGATCCCCCCGCACGACGAGGGCGTGCCATTTGATCGTCCTTCAATGTTGGCCCCCAAGAACATGGTCGCCGACACCGACCTGATCGAAACCACGCCAGACCTTCCCCACAGGCGCACCGCCAGTTGCCGTGGGAACCTCCGCGCGGCCCTAGCCTTCACGGAAGGCATACTCAAGCAATTGCGCATGACACCGGCCGCCGCCGTCTTGGGGTGCAAGGGCGGCAGCGCAGAACGGTAGAATGGGTTTTCCAAAACGAAAAGCCAAATGGTGCCGGATGTCGGCTTTTGGTTTGGCCGTGGTGGGCATAAAATATTTGATTGTGTCCAAAATCAAACTGATCCAGGCGAAGCTAGAACGGGCCGAAAAGCACATCGCTGACATCGACACTGCAATCCGCCTCTTTTTTGAATCCAATCCATATGTCATCGTCGCCAGGCAGGACCAACGGACCGGCGATTATATCTCGTACGTCGAATCGGTGCGAGACGTCCCGGCTGACGTGTCCTTGATCGCAGGGGATGCGCTTCACAACACCAGGAGCGCTCTTGACCACTTGGCATGGCAGCTTGTCGCGTCCACCGGAAGCACTCCAGGGCCATTTACCTCTTTCCCGATTTTCGACACTGCCACGGGATACGAATCCGGAAGCAAGCGAAAAGTAAGGGGCATGCGGCAAGCAGCTATAGACGCCATCGGCGCGCTCAGGCCATACAGGGCTGGGAACCTGCGGCTTTGGCAGCTCCATCGGCTGGACATTATCGACAAGCACCGCATGGTTGTTACAGCAGGCTCCGCCCTCAGGGGGAGCACCATCATGCCGAGCGTCAGAAACAAGCTGCTGGATGCGTTCATGGCACGTAGACTCCCCGGAGAGCCAATCCCCGACTATAAATCCCTCCGCGGCCGTCCCCACGTCGTCAATCACGCACTCAAGAAAGGCGACATAATACACTGCGTCTCCGAGTCTGATAGGGACGAGAATACGAGGTTCACCTTTGAAATAGCGTTCGCAGAGCCTGAGGTTATTGAGGGTGATCCCGTTATTCAGACTCTCTACCAGTTTTTCAGGCTTGCCGGACAGATCGTGTCCGATTTCGAGCCGATGCTCTGATTGATGGGCATCTATCGACGATTGGAGGCTGCTGAAGCCATTCTTGGACGGTACAGAAACGGCATACATGGCGACTGAAAACTGCTGGGCTGCGCTGGAAAACGTCCTGCATCCATGGCCTGTGACGCCGCCACAAGCATAGGGCGCGCCCGCTCACAACTTTTCAGTCGAAAACACCGCCTGCAGGGTTTAGAATCAGAACTGATCGAGAGGACCGCAAAGTCTGGATAGGCACCGCGCGGTTGACGCGATTCCCGCTGGCCGATCCGGGGTGCGCGAGAATAGGCGAGCGCCAGGGGTGGAAGAGGAGCACTTGTGCGAAAGTTGATCATTGTGCTGGCCGTCATCGTAATCCTCACGTTTCCGGCCTTCGCCCAGAAAGGGACGGGAGTGCTGGAGGGAACAGTTGTAGACCAAGATCGCAGGCCTCTGCGAGGCCTTACGGTCGATATCAACCGAACCGGTTATGAGGACTATTCCCCCAGGAGCCGCTTCCTATGGAGAACAGACAAACAGGGCCACTTCCATGTGGGCCTTCCGGCAGGGACATATTCGGTGAATATAGCCAGCCCGGACGGACGCATCCTGAAACAAATCCAGGATGTGCGCGTGGAAGCCGGGAAGGTGCAGAGCCTCGATTCAGCCCTAGTAGGGATTCTCGCGCCAACGTCGCCGCTTCCTAGAGGGAAGAAATCAAAGGGACCGCCTCCGCCGACTCAGCCGGACATAGTACGGGGCTGCATCACCGTTCGCGGCATCACTTTTCAGCGGGCAAGCCTATGGCACCCAGTGGGAACGGACATATCTGGATCGATCACCAACGATTGCGGGAAAGATGCCTACGTGACTATCGACGCGGCATTCTTTGACGCCAATGACACCAAGATTGGCGACCAGCAAATTCAAAAACTGGTATCCGCTGGCAGTCGCCCGGAATTTCATCTCCGCCCAGACTTGCCCGATGGAGCCGTTGCCGCCGGCTACAAGGCGGCTCAATACCAGAACGGGAGGGTCATGGATGTCTTCGTCCAATTCCAACCGTGATGACGGACGGAGCGAACGAATGCCCACCGCCGCTAGGCCCCTTGGTTAGCGGGTTCGTGATGCAAACGCATCAATTGCCCGGCCTTCAGTGCCACCATGGCGTAGGTTCTGCCGTTGTCATCGCTGAACTCGACTTCGTAGACCCCAGGCGCCCAGCTCTCAACAATGGTGCCCACTTGGCCGCGGACCAGTCCCTCCTCGGGCAGGTCCTGGAGTAGTGCAACCACGGAAAGTACCTCAATGTCTGCCATGGCGAACCTTTCTTTTATAGTACATAACAACTCGTCAACCGCGGCAAGTCCTCTCCTGCCCGGACGATCCAAGTGCTGCGGATTCGCACGGTTCTACCGCGGGCCATATCGAAATCGACGACGTAGCGCTGTCCATAAGGGTTCGCAGCGCCGAGTACAGCCTCGCCATCCCTGGCCGCTGTACGGAGTGCTGTCTTGAGTTCTTCCGCATCGGCTTCCCGGATACCAGCCGAAGCGAAGACCCGCGCTTTGTTACGACCGCGTGGGTGCTGCGGGTTCAGGCAGTACGCTCGCAGCTTTTGGATCTCGACAATGGCGCGCGCGCCATTGGGCAGCTTCATGAGTTATCCATCGTAGCGGTTCGCTTCACCGGCTGGTCGTGTGGCCCGCCTTCCGCAGGTGGCTGTGGTGGCGGCTGTAGGTGAAGTAGATCACCTGGCCGATCACCAGCCAGACCACCAGCCGCAGCCAGTTCGACCAGCCTAGCGAATACATCATCGCGAAGTTCCAGACTATGCCCAAAATCGGCACCAGCGGGACCAGCGGCGTCTTGAACGGCCTGGGGGCGTCGGGGTTCTTCACGCGCATCACCCACACGCCGGCGCACACAATCACGAAGGCGAACAGAGTGCCAATGCTGGTCATGTGTCCCACGATGCTCAAGGGAAGGAACGCGGAGAAGGGCGCGACGAAGAAGAAGAACAGCAGGTTGGATCGCCAGGGCGTTTTGAATTTCGGGTGGATATCGGAAAAGACGCGGGGCACCAGGCCGTCGCGCGACATGGAGTAAAACACGCGGGATTGTCCGAGTAGCATTACCAGGATCACCGATGTAAAGCCGCAGATGATGCCAAACTTCACCAGGTTATTCATCCAGATGTAAGGCGTCTTATCGATGGCCACCGCTACCGGCGCCGCCACGCCGAGTTGCGTGTAAGGGACCATTCCGGTGAGGACGACGGCGAAAAGCACGTACAGCACGGTGCAGATGGCCAGTGAGCCGATGATGCCGACGGGCATATCCTTCTGCGGGTTCTTGGCCTCCTGCGCGGCCGTGGAGACGGCGTCGAAGCCGATATAGGCGAAGAAAATGGTCCCCGCTCCCATCATGATGCCACTTAGTCCGAAGTGACCGAACTCACCGGTATTCTTGGGAATGTACGGCACGTAGTTGGCCCGGTTGATATACATCCAGCCGACTCCGATCAAGGTCGCCACCACCGCCAGCTTGATCACCACGATGATCCCGTTGGTGCGCGCCGATTCCTTGATTCCGATCATGAGCAGCATGGAGATCAGGAACACAATGATCACGGCGGGGATGTTGGCGATGCCTTGCACCACGGTGCCGTCGAGCAGGGTCACGGGCTCAAACGGGCCGGCGATCCATTGTGGCGGCAGATTGATGCCGAATGTATGGAGGAGGGAAACCACGTATGCCGACCAACTGATGGAGACGGTGGACGAGCCGACCGCGTACTCCAGCACCAGGTCCCAGCCGATGATCCACGCGATCCATTCGCCCAGGGTGGTGTAGGCGTAAGTGTAGGCGCTGCCGGCCACGGGAATCATGCAGGAAAACTCGCTGTAACACAGGCCGGCGAGCGCGCAGCCGATGGCGGCCACAATCATGGAAATGGTGACGGCGGGACCGGCGTTTTGCGCGGCGGCGACGCCTGTCAGGGAGAACAAGCCCGCGCCAATGATGGCGCCGATTCCCAGCGCGATCAGGTTGCCCGGGCCGAGGGTTCGCCTGAGATGGTGCTCACCGCCCTCCGATTCGGAAATGATGTAGCTGACCGACTTGGTTGCAAACAGACTCATCTCGTTGCTTTCCCCCGCCAGATGAAGTGGTACAGTAACGCAAAAGATACCATATCCGGAGACGGCGCGGGGATGGCGGGGTGTTCCTCAGTTCACTGCAAATGCACGGGCTGAGTGAATGCTCCGTTGCCCGCGGAATCCCACGCGGCGAAACGGATCCATTTCTTGCCGGTGGCATCGAACGGGAGGCGGTAGCGATGGGTGGAAAACGGCGTTAGCGCAGTCGCGGAAGTGATTTCACGGCCGGTGGTCTTGCCGTCGCCCCAGACCAGTTCCACGAATTCGGCCGGCCAGGTCCAATCCACGTCGACCACGAAAGTGCGCCTGGCGCCCGTGCCCTGGATGGAGTAATCGTGCAGCAGAACCTCGCCCGAAGTCACAAAGAAGTTGCCGGCACGAAGGGCATCGAGCACCGGCATCCAGCCGTCGGAGAACTTCGGAAGGCGGTCGAGCTTGACGTAGTTGACGTCCAGTTGCGGGTAAGTCTCGTCTTCCGGAGATTTGGTGTAAGTGTCGCCCTCGGCGATCAGGTACTTGGGGCCGGCCCAGTTGTTCATGTCGTCCAGCAGGTCGAGGCAGCGCACCTCGCACAGGCGCTTCTGGGATTGATCGACCGGCAGTGACTGGAAGGAGGCGCCGGCGAAACGGTCGCTGAGAAAGTGCGGTTTGTCCTTGACGGCGTCCGGGTAGCCATCGGAACTCTTGGTGCGGGGATGGGTCTGCCACATGAGAGCGTGCTCATCGTTGAGCAGCCGCATCTCGGTTTCGGGGGATGACGTGTGATAGACCTTGCCGTAAGGCGCGATGTCTTCCACATAAGGTTGCTCCGCGGGCGGCGCCTGCGAGGAACCCGGACGGCGAAGCGGAGCATGCGTGTAGTAGACCGGCTTGGGGAACAGGAACATGTAGTGGCCGCCGAAAGTGGCATCGGGCTCTTCGCCGGGAATGATCAGAAAATCGCGGTCGGAGAAGCGGGCGCTGCCTTCGAAGTAGACTCGCTGTTCCTCGAGACGGATCTTGCCGGTATCGGTGGGATGCGAATCGGCATGGAAGTCGCACAGCGCGGCGATATTGATGCCGAGCGCCTTAAAGGTGGGAATCCATGACTGCTCGTAGTCGATGGTGCCGGCGTCGGTCAGCGCCTCATTCATATGGAAGTGGAAGTGGCTGACCATCACCTGGTAGCCGGGCATGGGTTTGTAGACGTCGTCGTGGGTGAAGGCCGCCACTGCCTGTTGGGTGGCCTGCGCGTTGCCCGAATCCAGATAAAAATAGACGGCCATTCGTTGCAGGGTGCCCGCGGGAGCGTTGTAGAGGGCGAAGTTCTCTTCGAACTCGCGCGCCTGGGAGACGCGGCGCTGCCAGACGGCGTCGGTCACACCGTAAGGTTTGAAGGATTCCTCGCGATCGGCCTGGCGCACTCCGACGGCGAAACTGGTCTCGCTGTCCTTGCGGTAGTAGTTGTACCCGAGGTTGGACTCCACTTCGCGCGCAAAGAAAAACTTGTGGGATGCGGGGAAGACGGCCACCGAGCCCGCGCCGCTTTCGACGATGGCTACGCGGCTGCGCGCCTTCAGCGCCACGGGGTCGGTGTTGACGTGGCCGCCGAAGAGGTAGTGCTGCCAGCCGCGGGCGACATCGCGCCACACCAGGCGAGTATCGTCGCCGATGCTGAAACCCTTCAGGCCGGCGGCGAACTTGTAGGCCACGGAGGGCGCTTCGGTCTTGGCAATCACCTCCTGGCGAATCAGGTTTGCGCCGCGGTAAACGGTGTAGCGCAAGCCGCCGGAAAAGATGCCCAGCGCGACGCCGGGGAAGTTGGCTTCCACGCGGGCGCCATCGGTATCGACCTGGCAGCCGGTGATTTGAAATGCAGCCCAGGCGCGCTGGACCTCTTCGGGTTTGCGCGGCAGATCGACGGCCGCGTTGGCGCCGGGATGCCCAGGAATGTTCAGCGGGGCGTCCCAGAATGCAAACCATTTCTGACGTTCGATGATTTCGGGCGTGAACATGCCCAGGGCGCGGAGTGGCGCCTCCTGCTGGGCGGAGATGCGCCGCCGGCCGGTGGTTACCTGGTATTCGGGAGTGAGGTCGTGTCCCAGCACGGCCCACTTACCGTTCTTCTCGACCGCCAGTTCCCGCACCACGGGCTGGCCGCCGTCGACCCCCAAAGTGGCGCGCAGCGTCTGGCCGCGCTCGCCCTGCCATGTCAGTTCCAAAGAACCCGAACGCATTTCGGCTTTCAATCCGTCGAGCGCTTTATAACCTTGAAAATCACAACTGAGGGTTTGCGCGCCGGCCAAGGCCGAGAGGAGCAAACCGGAAAACGCGATTGTATGCCAGCCCATGTATGTTCACCGCCTCAGAGTCTATCAGACAATCTCGGTCTTCACGAGCCGTTGCCATTGTTCCATGCGTTCCCGCAGGGATCGGGCGGTGGGAGCCTGGGGGAGCAATCCGGCGATTATGGCCAAGGAATCGGCGCCGGAGCGAAGAACCTCGAGGGCATTTTCCAGCGTGATACCGCCGATGGCGACCAGCGGTTTCTCAACCAGTGCGCGCCACCGGCGTATCTCTTCCACGCCGACCACGGGATCGGGATTGCGCTTGGACGCGGTGGGAAACACCGGGCCGAGCGCGACGTAATCCACCGGCTCGGTGGCGGCGGCCGAAAACTGATTGACGTTGTGGCTGGAGAAGCCGATCACTGCGCCGGGACCGAGGAGTCGGCGGGCGTCGCCGGGCGCGAGATCGTCCTGGCCCACGTGCAGGCCGGCTTCGAGCAGCATGGCGAAATCGGCGCGGTCATTGACGATGAGCGGCGCGCCGGCTTCGCGACACAGGCGGGCTACTTGTTGGGCGGCTGCGAAGACCTCGCGGCTCCAATGTAATTTGTGGCGGATTTGCAAAATGCCGGCGCCGCCTTCCAGGAACGCCGCCGCGGCAGTCTCGATGCTGACGCCGCGCTCGGCAAGCGATTCCGTGTCGAGGATGGGGTAGAGGCGCGGCAGGTTCATGAGGGCCGATGGCCCATGATAGCAATGCAGGAGGGGCCATACATCAGCGGACTCGGCCGGAACTTGATGCGTTGAGCCGAGCGAGCTAATCTAATGACAGAGGGCTTGATGGAATGGCTCAGTTCACAGAGGCTGTCTACACAAATGGTGTTCTCAAACCGAAGGAGGAACTGGGGTTGCGTGAGGCCCAGCGTGTGCGACTGATCATCGAGGCACTCGACGATGACGCTGATCGCGGAGACAGGCCCGCAGCCCTGCGGCGGCTCCTGGCGGGGATCGAGGGCATGAGGTTCTACTCCCCCGGACGTTTGCCCTCTCGGGACGAACTTCATGATCGCCCTTGATACCAACATTCTCATTTACGCCTGCGACAAAGCCGATCTTAAGCGACAGCAAGTGGCACTCGATCTCGTCTCAAGTGCTGCCGATGGTGTGCTGCTCTGGCAGGTCGCGTGCGAGTTCGTGGCGGCGTCGAGGAAGCTGAGATCCCAGGGCTTTACGATGGTCGACGCATGGGACCGCCTGACGGATTATCTGGCAATCTTTCCGCTCATCCTGCCGGCAGCCGGAGCGTTTTAACGATCTCGCATTCTCCACGCAGAGGACGGATGGTCGTTCTGGGACGCGATGATCGTGGCCGCCTGCCTGGAATGCGGTGTCACGCGGCTCTACTCCGAGGATCTGCCAGGCCGCGCTGTTCGCTGGCCGCTTGAGATTGTGAACCCATTCCTGCAACTACGCTGACTTGGTAAGGGGATATGCGGGAAGGGCAGGCGCCTCGGCGCAGGTCAGATGCCCGCGAACCACTCCGGCGCGACAGTAACGTCTTCAACCATCTTCGTCGTAACGCCCAGCTTGAGGCTCTTCAGCAGTTCGCCGAGTTGGTCGCCGTCGATCAGGTCGATTGGCGGCGCGCCATCGCGCGTGACCTCCTTTTTGGCCTCTGCCGTAAAGGTCCCCGTAGTGATAAATAAGCCCTTGTCGGTGCGACCGATCATTGCGCCGCGAAAATCCCGGATCGCTCCCGCCGATCTGGTCAGTACACGACGCCACGCGGCCGCCAAACCGGAACCAGGCCGCTCCGAGCGGTCACCCGCTCTCGGTCTCAAACAACGATTTCGGGAGTTCCGACTGCCGAACGATGCTCAACAGCGTGCCTCGTCGGACCGGATCGTGAAGCGGAACGGGGACGGTTATCGTGGTTGTCTCCAAACGCTTTTGCATGATCTGATGGCTCCCGCGTTGGCGCACGGCCGCGAATCCGTTCTGTTCGAGAATGCGACAAATCTCCGAGCCTGAAAGAACTCGAAGCTTACCCAACCGGAACCTCAACCTGGGTCACGAAGATCTCGTTGTGAAAGCGCCGGGCGACTTCTGACGGCGTCGCCGTCTCGAAGAACAGCGTGATCGCCTCGATGAGGTTGGCTCGCGCCTCTTCGATCGAAGCACCCTCGCTGGCAATGTCGAGGTCTGGGCACAGCGCTACAAAGCCGTCGTCCTCACGTTCGATGATCGCGGTCAAGCGCTGCGCTGGCTTCATAATCCGAGTCTACACCCTATTTCTACGCCTCCAGCACCTCTTCGGGGCCCGGCATGCCCCGCCGGGCGAAGCGGATGATTCCGTCGGGGCCGATCCGGTAAACCGTGCGCTTCACGATCAGGCCGTTGGCGTGGTAGAGCGCCGCGACCTTCTGGCTCTGGTCCACCAGGAGCGGGAAGGGAAAGCGGAATTTCTCGCGAAACTTCACATGGCTGCGCGCGCTTTGCGGGTTCACACCGAAGACCTCGATGCCGCGCGCGCGGGCTTCGGCCCAGTGGTCGCGGAGTTGGCAGAGCTGCTTGGTGCAGCCCGGCGTATCGTCGCCAGGATAGAACACCAGCACGACCGTCGAGCCCCGCAAAGCGGAGAGCTTGACGACGCTGCCGGAATCGTCGGGAAGAGAAAAATCGGGCGCCGGCGTTCCCACGGGCAACGGGTCGGAAAAGAGCCAGGCGAACATTAGTGCACCGCGATGTTTGCCACGGGGCGGAACTCCAGAGTGCTCTTGACTTGCACCTTGCGGAATTGCATCGGGTAGCTTCGCCCGTTGTAATAATCCGTCCACTCATCCCGATAGTGGCTGGAAAGGACCTGCCCCGACTGGCCGATTTGCACGTTCAGCAGCGAACGGTCCCAGTCGCCCAGGTCGGCGTTCATGCGCATCGAAGGAGCTAAAAGCGCGGTGGTCTGCTTGACGGTGGTGCTGGAACCGCTCATGGGCACAGGCCCGATATCGAAATACTTGCCGAGCATGGGGATCTGGTGGATCACCGGGTGATTGATGGAGACTTTCAGGTAAGCGCCGTACTGCCAGCGCCGGATGTCGCGGCCCTGCATGCGGGTTCCTTCCTCTACCGCGTCCGCCAGCGCGCGCAATAGCACTTCGTCGTAATCGCGGAACCATCCGGGAGGACGCTCGCGAAAGAGCCTTTCGACAACCGCGGGGGCCATCTTGAAGTCATAGGTCAGGCCCTTGCCGGGCGAGGCGCTCTCGGCTACAGAAGTGCGCACGTGCTGGTAGGCCAGGGCGATCAGGAAGGGCGCCGCCAGGTCCTTCTCCATCTGGCCATTCCATCCGCGCAGCATGGCGACGGCGGTCTCCAGTCCGGGGTTGTGGGCGTGGCGCTTGTCGTAGGCGGCCACGATTTCGGAGGCCAGAAACTTGCTGAAACCCGAGTAGACGTCGCGCTCGACAGCCAGCAGATCCTGGGCGCGCCACCCGTTGCGCGCGGAGAGCAGATCGCGAATTTGCCGGACGCGGTAGGGCGGCGCGAAATTGCCGTTCACGGCGCGCGGGTAACCGGGCGGAAAAGGACTCTGATTGGCTGAGGCAATGATCCCGCTGGGCGGATTGAACGCCGAAGGAAGCTGGTCGAACGGGATAAAGCCGTCCCAATCGAAGTTGCCCGACGAGCCGTCGACCGGCACGTCGCCGGTGTACCCGCGCCGGATGGGCAGCTTGCCGGCGGCGTGATAGCCGATGTTGCCGTCCAGGTCGGCGTAGATGAAATTCGAGCCGGGACCGGGCCAGCGCGCCAGGGCGGCGGTGAACTGGGGCCAGTTCTGCGCACGGTCGATATCGAGAATCGGAAACTGCATGATACCGGGCTCGGCCGCCACCCAGCGCAGCGCCATGCGGTCGTTGCCCTCGGTGACGAACAGCGGGCCATGGCGCGTCACCCATACCACCATCTCGGCGGGGGATTGGCCTTTGATGCGGATGAGCTCGCGTTCGGGGCTCGCCTGCTCCGCCTGGCCGCGGTAGAGATAGTGGCCGGTGCGGTCGTCGAACTTCTCGATATAGAGGTCCTGCACGTCGAACTGGAGGTTGGTGATGCCCCAGGCGATGCGCTGGTTGTGGCCCACCATCACGCCCGGCACTCCCGGCAGCGCCACGCCGGAGACGTCGAGGCCCGGCGCCTGGAGGTGCGTCATGTACCAGATGCCCGGCAGCGAGTACTCCAGGTGCATGTCGTTCGAGAGGAGGGGCTTGCCGGAAGCCGTGTGGCTGCCGGCGATGGCCAACGCGTTGGAGCCCGGCTGCACATCGCCGGTGGCGCGCGCCGGAAACAGGAAACCGACCTTTTGCGGATCGCCATCGGCCATCATGTTGCGCTTGAGAATCTCGTCCTGCCAGGTGGTGGTGAGCGTGCGAAACATGTGCAGGCAAAGCAGTAGGGAATCCACCGTGCTCCACGAGCGCGGCTGGTAACCCAGCAGCGTGAACTCCAGTGGCAGGCCGCCGGGATGGGTGGCGATAAAGTGGTTCACGCCCCTGGTATATGCCGCGAAGGCCGCGCGGTCTTCCGGAGGCAGCGTAACGTACGCGTCTTCGGCGATGCGCCGCAGCCGCAGCCGGCGCGATTCGCGGTCCGAATCCAGTCCGGCCGGGCCCAGGATTTCGGCCAGATCGCCGCCGGCGTAACGCCGCAGCCCGTCCATCTGCCAGAGCCGGTCCTGCGCCGTGACATAGCCCTGGACGAAGAGCGCGTCCTCCTGGCTGGCGGCCCGAATATGCGGCACGCCCAGTGCGTCGAACGACACCGAAGCGGTGGCATCGATGGGCGCGTCGATGGCACCCGACCGTTGCGGCAGCGGCCGCCACGCGTACCAGTAGACCAGGGCCAGCGCGACCGCCAGCAGGATGGCGATGGCGACATTCACATACCTAACAATTCGCGCAATCAAGGGCTAGAATAACACCTATAGAATTATGTGGGATCACTTGTCCTACTCACCATTTCGCATTCTGCTGGTGATTCTGCTGATCGCGGTCAACGGTTTTTTCGCGGGCGCCGAAGTGGCCTTGCTTTCCGTGCGGCACTCGCGGCTCCGGCAGATGGCGGAGGAGGGGCAGGCGGGCGCGCACGCGGCGCTCAGCCTTCTCTCCAACCCCGGGCGCTTGCTCTCGGTGACGCAGGTCGGCGTCACGCTGGCCAGCCTGGGGTTGGGTTGGGCAGGGGAGAACACGCTGTATGGCATTCTGATCGCTCTGTTCCATCCCGTCACCACTCCGCTGACCGCGACGTTCCTTCACGGCGCGAGTTTCGGGATTTCGTTTCTGGTAATCAGCTACTTCCACGTGGTGCTGGGGGAAGTGGTACCGAAGAACCTGGCCATTGCGAAAGCCGATCGCCTGGCGGTGCTGGTAGCTCCGGCGCTGCTGGTGTTCTACCGGGTCTCTAGCGCATTTGTGGTGGTCATCGAACGCTCGGCGGGCGCCATCACGCGCGCGCTCAGGCTGAAGGGCGGATCCCAGGGCGGCCATTCAGCCGAGGAATTGAAGCTCATCGTCAGCTCGAGCCGCGGCCTCGGCTACTTGCCGGAGGCCCAGGAAGACATGATCCACCGCGTGCTCGACCTGGGCAACGTCGCGGTTCGCGAGATCATGGTGCCGCGCAACGACATAGTTTCCATTCCGGTCGACGCCACGCTCGACCACGTGTTGCAGACCATGCTCGATAAACGGCACTCGCGGCTGCCGGTGTACCAAGGCGCTCCCGAGAAGATCATCGGCATCCTGCACTATAAGGATCTGCTGCCGGTCTGGGAGGAGCGCCGCCGGGCCATTCGCTCGGGCCGGCCCAGCCGCGCCTTTCATATCGCCAGGCTCATCCGCCCGCACCTGGTGGTCCCGGAGACCAAACCGCTCTCCCAGATGCTCGATGAGTTCCAACGGGGCAATTCCCACATCGCCATGGTGGTGGACGAGTTCGGAACAATCGTCGGGATGCTGACCGTGAAGGATGTGCTGGAGGACGTGGTCGGCAAGATCGAGGACGAACACGACGAGAAGAGCGTGCGCCGTGCTCCCGAAGCCGCGGAACTGGAACTGGACGGCGCCACGCGAATTCGCGATCTCGAAGCCGAGTTCGGCATCGAAATTCCCGCCGACGCCGGCTTCGAGACTCTGGCGGGCTTCCTGCTGTTTCGCCTGGGCAGGATCCCCAGCGTGGGGGAGTCCGTAGAGTACCAGGGCAGGCGTTACACGGTGCTCGAGATGGATCGCAACCGCATCGCGCGGGTGAGGATCGAGAAACTGCCGGAGCCGCCCGCCCCGGCGCCGGGTTAAAATTGGACCGACATGCTTGGGATTGACCGTTCGGCGGCTCGCCACACCTGGACTGCGGCACTGGTGGTGCTGCTGCTCTGGCTGGTGTACCTGGTGCGCGGGACCTTGTTCATTTTCATTCTGGCAATGCTGTTCGCCTACCTGATCTCGCCCCTGGTGAACCTGATCGACCGGTTTTTGCCGGGCAGCCGCACGCGCACTCTCGCGCTCGGCCTCGCTTATGTGATCGTCGTGGCGGCGATCGTTCTGATCGGAACTCAGATCGGCTCTCGCGTGGTGGAGGAGGCTACGTCGCTAAAGAGGACATTCCCCAACACGGTGGCCGGTTGGCAGCCGGCCGTGGGATCGCTCCAGGCGCAGGTAGTGGACAGAGTGCGCGCGGAGGTAGCCAAGCGGTCGAGCGACCTGATCTCTGAGCTTCCGCAATTCGGCATGAGATTCCTGGCGGTGGCCAGCAATTTGATTTACGTGGTGCTCATCCCCATCCTGGCGTTCTTCTTCCTCAAGGACGCCAGCCTGATCCGCCAGCACATTCTCGACTTGGTGGAGGAAGGCCCGCGCCGCGCGCTTCTCGACGACGTGCTGGCCGATACCCACCTGCTGCTGGCCCACTATATGCGTGCGCTGGTGCTGCTCTCGGTGGGCACATTCACGGCCTACAGCATTTTCTTCTCGATCATGAGGGTTCCGTACGGAATCCTGCTGGGCGTGCTGGGGGGCTTGCTGGAGTTTATCCCCACGGTCGGTCCGCTGACGGCGGGACTCACGATTCTGCTGGTTACGGTCGTGTCCGGCTCCCACGTTCTGGAGGTGGTGATTTTCGTTCTGGGTTACCGCGTGTTCCAGGACTACGTGGCTTCGCCGCACCTGATGGGGCGGGGAGTGGAGCTGCACCCCTTGCTGCTGCTGTTTGGCGTGTTCGCGGGCGCGGAACTGGCCGGCATCGCTGGGGCGTTCCTGTCGGTGCCGGTGCTGGCCCTGGTGCGCATCCTTTACCGGCGGATCCGCAAGGCGCGGTTGAGCGGGCACCCGGCTCCCACCAGCGCCGTCGCGCCATGAAAGTCGCCGTCTGGCTGGCGCTGGCGGCATGGCCCGGATGGGCCCACGTGATGAGCATGAGTTCGGGCGATCTCACTGTGGATGGAGCGCGCGCCCACTACGAGCTGCGCATGCCGCTGTACGAGATGGCGCACGTGGCCGATCCCCAGCACGGGCTGCTCGATCACATCCGCTTTTCAACCGGAGGCCGCGAAGCCAAACGAGTGGCGGACGGTTGCCGCACGGACCGGGCGGATGGCGTCTATGTGTGCACCGCCGACTATGACTTTGGCGCCCCCGTGGAAAGCGTGGATGTGGAGTGCACCCTGCACGCCGTGACGGTGCCGAATCACGTGCACCTGCTGCGCGCGGAGATGGCCGGCAAGCGGGACCAGGCCGTTTTCGACCTCTCTTTCACGCGCGCGACCCTGCGCTTCCGCCCGCCTACCCCGATGGAGATGGCGGCGACCGAATCCGGGGCCGGGTTCATCCGGGCGCTGGGTGGCTCGGTGCAGCTTCTGTTTCTGGCGGCGCTGGTATTGGCCGCGCGCAGCCGCCTGGAACTGTTGGCCCTGACCGCCATGTTCCTGGCGGGGCAAGTGGTGTCGGCGCTGGCGATGCCGTATACCGGCTGGCAGCCGGCGGCGCGCTTCGTGGAAGCCGCCGCGGCGCTGACCGTGGCGTACCTGGCGGTGGAGATTCTCCTGCTGCCGAAAGCTGGAGCGCGATGGCTGGTGGCGGGCGTGCTGGGCGGGTTCCACGGGCTCTACTTCCACCTGTTCCTGCAAGCCACCGGTTACCAGCCGCGCTTCGTGCTGGCCGGCGCGGCGGCGGCGGAAATTATGGCCATCGCAATTTTCGCGCTGGTGTTCTCGCGCTTGAAGCGAGCGGCGCGCGCGCTGCACCCCGTCGAGGTGTCGGCGTCGGCGCTGCTGGTGTTCGGGATGATGTGGTTTGTATTGAGGTTGCGGAATTGAAGGCGGGAGTAGCGACGCCAGGAGGGTATGCAGCAATGGTGCTTATCGTCCGATGAACACGGCCACGGCGGCGGGACCGACATCCAGTTTTTCGATGCGGTGCCCGAGATCGAAGGGGCGGCCCAACACGGCATCCGGATACAGGGGAAGCAGGACATTCTGAATGAGGAAGTCCAGCGTCCGGCCGTCTATGGCCACGCCCGAAATCTCCACGCGCTGGAGGTCCACCGTGGCCCGGCCGCCGGCAGAACGGATGCGCGCCGTGACGCTCACCGGACGGTCGCCATCCAACAGCTTCGACATCAGCCAGCCAGTCTGGTATCCGAGCGCGCGGCGCAACTTACCGAAATCCACCATGGCAATGCCCGTCGCCATGCCCGGAGCGACCAACTGCAAGCGCGGGTTGCGCACACCTTCGGGGACCGCTCGCTCGGCATAGGCGTCCAGCTCGCGGACGCTCAGTTCCAGCCGCGACCCGGCTCGCAAGCGGCCACTCTCGATGGAGTCGAACTTCTGTTTGGCGGAAAGATAGTCGTTGGGAGCGGCGCCCAATGTTGCGAGGCCCAGCTGCACCATAGCCCACCAGAGGCGAAACGTCACGCCAGGATAGACGTTCGGCGAGACGCCCCAGTTGCCAATTAGGGGCAAAGCACCCAGAGGTTGTGGATATGTCCCCAATCAAGAAGTGTAGCATCCGGGCCATTGGCGTAGAGCTCCGTTTAGAAACAGCAACTTAGGCGATTGGCCTGAGTGTTGCTTTCTTCACCGGTGGAGTTGCTGTGGCGATTCAGACGGTAGTGGTGGTGATCGCGGTGGTGTTGGGGGCCATAGCCGTGGAGCGCCTGGCAAGGGCTTGGTGGAAGTATCGCGGCCAGCGCGTGATCACCTGCCCCGAGAACCAGAGACCGGCGGGTGTGGTGGTGGATGCCCGGCATGCCGCCGCGACGGCGCTTGGAAAGGCGCCGGAATTACGGCTGTCTTCGTGCTCTCGCTGGCCGGAGCGCGCCGGCTGCGGGCAGGCATGTCTCAGCCAGATTGAAGCCTCGCCGGAGGGTTGCCTGGTTCGCAACATCCTGACCAAGTGGTACGAGGGCAAAGTCTGTGCGTGGTGCGGCCAACCCTTCGGCGAAATCGACTGGGCCGCGCGCAAACCGGCGCTGCTCGGCGCCGATGGGGTGTCCGTCGAATGGAGCGAAGTTCCGGCCGATAAGCTGCATGACACGTTGGCGGCCGCGTCCCCGGTGTGCTTCGCTTGTCACATGGCCAACAGGCTGGTTCGGGAACATCCGGAACTGGCGATTGATCGAGCGAGGCCCGGAGAATACCCCGGCCGCAGGGCCGCAAGTTAGTAGCAGATTAGCAGTAGGCGCTCTTTGTCAATGAAATGGCTGTTGTTCTGCCTGGCGGTGGGAGTGCTGCCCGCCGCGGGCGAACCCCGCGAAGCCCCGGTTGCCACTATTACGCTTTACACGCAGTTTCAACAAGACCCGCCGAAGGTCGTGCTCGAAGCGATCCAGGCCGAGTTGGAGTCCATCATGTCGCCGATGGGTCTGCACTTCCTTTGGCGAAGTCTGAGCGCCGCGAGCGGGAGTGAGGTTTCCGTCGAGCTGGCGGTGGTGCACTTCAAAGGCAACTGCGACGTCACCAGCCACGAGCCGCATAATCCCGGCCTGGGCGCACTGGGCCGGACCTACGTGAGCGACGGCTCCATCCTTCCGTTCGGCGATGTGGACTGCGACCGCATCGGCAGCTTCGTGCAGCAAGGCCTGATGGCGCTGGACCGGGACGGCCGCGAGGGGGCGTTCGGCCGCGCAGTCGGCCGGGTACTGGCCCACGAGATCTACCACATCTTCGCCAATACCGTGCGGCACGGATCGGCGGGTGTTGGCAAAGCGGCCTACACGGTGCGGGAACTGCTCTGCGACTGTTTCCAGTTTGAGGAGCGGGAGTCGCAGGCATTGCGCACCAGCAAGGCGCGCGCGGCGCTGTGGAATGGCAGCGGAATTCAGTAGAACCCGGCAGGCGAAAGCGCTTTGTCTGCCCCGCTTCCTTGATTGTGTGTGATGATCTAGATCATGCGCAGAATCGCCGTTTGCCTCTTTATTGCCCTGACGCTTTCTGCCGCCGACAAGAAGCCCGCCAAAGCGCCGGCGCCGGTTCCGGCCGCCGCGCCTCAGAGAAATGACGAGGGGTACACCGCCAAGATCCGCCAGTACACCACGGAGCCGTTTTTCCTGACGGAGCTGGTGGACCACCTGCCCGCTTCCGATAGCGTGCCTACGCCCGAGAAGGTGCTGGGATACGCCATCGGCACGCCCAACAAGCTCACTTATACGAAGGACATCTATCGCTACATGCGGGAGATGGAAAAGGCCTCCAAGCGGGTCAGGGTGTTCACCATCGGCCAATCCGAAGAAGGCCGCGAAATCATCCTGGTGGCGGTCTCGGACGAGGGCAACATTGCCGGGCTGGACCATTACAAGGAACTCACCGCCCGGCTGGCGGACCCGCGCCGGACGCCGCAGCCGGAGGCGGACCAAGTGATCTCGGAAGCGCTGCCGTTCTATTGGGCCTCGGGCAGCATCCATTCGCCCGAGACCGGCTCGCCCGAGATGCTGATGGAGCTGGCGTACCGGCTGGCGGTGGAAGAGTCGCCGCTGGTTCAGAACATCCGCAAGAATTCCATCGTGCTGATCACGCCGGTCTCCGAAGCCGATGGCCGCGACCGCGCCGTGGACGTGTACAACTACCGGAAGGCCAACCCGGGCAAAACGGCGCCCACCCAGATCTACTGGGGCAAGTACGTGGCGCACGACAACAATCGGGATGCGTTGGGCATGGCGCTGGCGCTGAGCCGGACCATGATGAGCGCCTTCCTCGAGTACCACCCCACGGTGCTGCACGATCTGCACGAATCGCAGCCGTTCCTCTACGTATCCACCGGCATGGGCCCTTACAATGCGTGGCTGGATCCGCTGGTGATCGACGAGTGGCAGAAAATGGCGTACGTAGAAATCGAGGAAATGACCAAGCGCGGCGTGCCGGGCGTGTGGACGCACGGGTACTACGACGGATGGGCGCCGAACTACATGTTCTACGTGGCCAACGGGCACAACTCCATCGGACGGTTCTATGAGACGTTTGGCGGAGTTGGCGCGGATACCGGCGAACGCACCGTACCGGGGAATGCCACCAGCCGGACCTGGTACCGTCCCAATCCGCCGCTGCCCCGTGTGAACTGGTCGCTCCGCGACAACATCAATCTCCAGCAGAGCGCTCTGCTGTTCTCGATGAACAACGTGGCGGCCAATCGCAAGGAGTTCCTCGGAAACTTTTATCTGAAGAGCAAGCGGAGCGTGGACAAGGCCAAGAATGAAGGACCGGCGGCATGGGTGATTCCCGGCGACGATCCCCGCCCCGCGGAGTGCGCCGAGGTAGTCAACCTGCTGCGCATGCAGGGCGTCGAGGTCGAGCGACTCGCGAGCGACACCGAAGTTGCGGTCGTGCAGGATGGGAGCAAGCGGAAGTTTCCCGCCGGCAGCTACGTAGTCCGCATGGATCAGCCGTACAGCCGCATGGCCGACATGCTGCTCGACACCCAGTATTACAATGTCAACGACCCGCCGCCGTACGACGACACCGGATGGACCCTGGGCCCGCTGCATAACATCACCACGGTGCGCGTGACCAAGCCCGACATTCTGCAAGCCTCCATGACGTTGGTGGCCGATCCCGCCAAGCCCGCCGGCAGAATAGCGGGGCCGGCGGGGCGCCCTCTGGGCCCCGCGGCATACCTCATCAATCACAATGCCGACAACACCCTGGCGACCTTCCGTTTCAAACTGAAGGACGTCAAAATGTTCGCCGCCGAAGAAGCTTTCAAGGCGGAGGAGCTCGCTTTCGCCGCCGGCTCGTTCATCATCCGGACGGAGGGCAATCCAGGCGACCTGCGCACGCGGCTGGAGGGCGCCGCGGCGGATCTGGGGACGACCGTCTATGCCGTGGCCGAAGTTCCCAAGGTGGCCATGCACGAGCTGGCGGCTCCGCGTATCGCTCTGGTGCATACCTGGACCAACACGCAAAACGAGGGCTGGTTCCGAGTGGCCTTCGACCGCCTGCAAATCCCTTACGATTACATTTCCGACCAGAAGCTGAGGTCGACGGCCAACCTCCGCGACAAGTGGGACGTGATTCTGTTCGGCCCGGTGGGCGGGACCGCGCAGCGCATCGTCAACGGCCTGCCCATGCGCGGCGACCCCGTGCCGTGGAAGAAGACCGACCTTACGCCGAACCTGGGCGGCTCCCCGGACACCACCGACGACATGCGCGGCGGCATGGGGCTCGAGGGGCTGGTGAATGTAGCCCGGTTCATCGATGCGGGCGGCCTTTTCATTACCATCACGGGGAACGCGTCGATTCCCATCGATTACGGCATCATCGAGGGCGTCACCATCGGCAGCACGCCGCAGTTGCGCGCCAGCGGCAGCGTAATCAACGCGACGGTGGCGGATAAGCGCAGCCCGATCGCGTATGGTTACGGCGACAAACTGGCCGTGTACTTCAATCAGTCGCCCGTGTTTTCGGTGAGTGCCGGCGGCGGATTCGGAGGATTCGGCGGCGGTGGCCGTGGCGCCGGCGCAGCGGCATTTGGCGGCGCAACGACGGGCCCCAACCGTCCGAGCGGCCGCGGGACCCTGACCGAACCCGATACTCCACAAGGACGCCCCTTGGAGATGGCTTCTCCGCCGGCCCCGCAAGCCCCCGGCCAACCAGCCGAGGAAGCGCCTTTGGGCGATGCCTTCGGCGGAGGAGGAGGCGGCCGCGGCGCTCCGTTACCGCCGGAGCTGAGGCCCCGCGTGGTGGTGCGGTTCGCCGAGGAGAAAGACCTGCTGGTTTCCGGCATGTTGGCGGGCGGCTCCGAGCTGGCCAATCAAGCCGCCGTGGTGGACGTTCCGCGCGGCAAAGGTCACGTGTTGTTGTTCGCCAACAATCCGATGTGGCGCAATGAGACGCAGGGCAGCTACTTTCTACTGTTCAACGCCATGCTGAATTTCGACCACCTGGGAGTGGGCGCGCCGACGGCACCGGCCGGGCGGGCGAGGTAATCGCCGGGTATCGACAGGCCGGGCGCAGCCGCCAGAAAAACCGGCAGCGGGAGGCGTCGGTTCATTACAATGGTCCTTACGATTGTACAGCGATGAAACGCGTGATCACCGCCCAGGATGTGCCGGCCTCGGGCGAGCTCCGGATTCCCATCGGGACCCTGGTGACGCCATCGGCGTGGGAAGTCGCGGCGGGGCGCGGAGTGCGGATTATCGAACTGCCCGAAGACCAACTCTCCGCGCTGGCCCCGCCGGAGAAGACCGTCGCCATGGGCGCAGACCACGGCGGCTACCTCCTGAAAGAAGCCCTCAAGCCGATCCTCGAGGGCCTCGGCTTCGAAGTGCGGGATGTCGGTGTGAACGATGAGAAGCCGGCCGACTACCCCGACTTGGCCCTCATGGTGGCTGAACTGGTGGCTTCCGGCACGGCCGCCCGCGGCGTCCTCATTGATGGCGCGGGCATCGGCTCGTCCATCGCGGCCAACAAGGTGCCGGGCATCCGGGCAGCCCTGTGCTATGATAAGGCTTCCGCTCGAAATAGCCGTGAACATAATGATTCTAATGTACTTACGCTCGGCGCACGGCTCTTGACCCAGACCCAGGCGGAAGACGTCTTGCGCACCTGGATCGCCACCCCGTTCGCCGGCGGACGCCACCAGGCGCGCGTGCAGAAGATCCTGGATATCGAGCGGAAATATCTGAGGAAGGATCTGTCTTGAACCAAGCGGAACTCGACCGGCTTGTCGCTCAGATTGGGGAGGAAATCCTGGCGCGCGTGGCTCCCGCCGCGCCGGCTCCGGCCACCAAGAAAGCCGAAGGCCTCAACCTGCCCGACCAGGTCTGCCCCGGATGCGTCCAGCGTTGCGCCCAGACCTGCGCGCGCAACACCCGTGAGATCATTGCAGCCGGCGCCGACCGTGTTTCCGCCAGCGAGCGGCTGACCAAGATCGACCCGGCCATTGCATCCCTCATCGACCACACCATTCTCAAGCCCGAAGCCACCCGCGACGACGTCGTCAAGGTCTGCCGCGAGGCGCGCCAGTACAATTTCGCCAGCGTGTGCGTGAACTCTTACTGGGTGCCGCTGGTGCGCGCCGAACTGGCGGGGTCGCCCGTCCGGGTTTGCACCGTGGTTGGTTTCCCGCTGGGCGCTACCTCCACCGAAGCCAAGGTGGCGGAGACCGCCGTCGCCTTGCGCGCCGGCGCGCAGGAAATCGATATGGTGATCAACATCGGCGCGCTGCGCTCGGGAGACCACGAAGCCGTCCAATCGGATATTCGGCAGGTAGTGAAAGTGGCGCACGAAGCCGGAGCCATCGTCAAGGTGATCCTCGAGACGGCGCTGCTCGACGATAACCAGAAAGCCATAGCCTGCACGCTCTCGAAGCTGGCGGGTGCGGATTTCGTCAAGACCTCGACTGGTTTCCTCCCGTCGGGCGCCACCGCACACGATGTGGCGCTGATGCGCGGCGTGGTGGGTCCCGGGATGGGCGTCAAAGCGGCCGGCGGTATTCGCACGCTGGCGGACCTCAAGGCCATGACAGCCGCGGGGGCCACGCGCATCGGCGCCAGCGCCAGCGTGAAGATTGTCGAGGCCACCGCCGCCTGAAAGGCGCGCCATGCAGGCCACCCGCAAAACCTCCGTCCGGTTCCGCGAAAGGTCGGAGCTGCTGGACTTCCTGCTGGAGGTCTCGGCGGCCACCACGCAGACGCTGGATCTGGACCATCTCCTGGCCAGCGTCGCCGAAATCGTCAAGAAGGTGCTGCCGTACGACCTGTTCGCGATCCTGCTTTACAACGAGCGGCGCCGGGATCTGCGCATACGCTACGGTGTGGGCCATCGCGAAGAAGTGGTGCGCGACCTAGCGCTGGCGCTGGGCCAGGGCATCACTGGAACCGCCGCGGCGCGCGGCGAGCCGGTGCTGGTGGGCGACGTGCGCAACGATCCGCGGTATCTGAGCACGGTGGACGCAGTGCGCACGGAGATGGCGGTCCCCATGACCGCGCGGGGCAAGCTGGTGGGGGTGATCGACCTGCAATCCACGCGCCTCCATGCATACACGGAATATGATCGCGCGCTGCTGCGCCTGATCGCCGCGCGCGTGAGCATCGCCATCGACAACGCGCGGCTTTACCGCCGCGTGGACCGGCAGAACCGCACGCTGAAAACCCTGGCCAACATTTCGCGCGAATTCTCTTCCATCCTGGACCTCAACGAGCTGCTGGGCAAGATTGCCAGCACCATGCGCGACCTGATCAATTACGACGCGTTCAGCATCCTGCTGGCGGACTACGACGCCAGGGCGCTGCGCCACCTCTTCAGCATGCGCTACGATCAGCGCGTCAACATCGACAATGTTCCGCTGGGCAAGGGACTCACCGGCGCCGCGGCGGAATCGCGCGAGGTGGTGCGCGTCGACGACACCACCAAGGACCCGCGCTACATCGCCTCGCACCCCGATATCCGCTCCGAAGTGGCCGTGCCGCTGATCGTGCAGGACCGCGTGGTGGGCGTGCTGGACCTCGAGAGCGACCGCATCGGCTACTTCACCGACGAGCACGTGCGCACGCTGGCGCTGCTGGCGCCGCAAGTGGCCAGCAGCGTGGAAAACGCGCGCCTGTATCAGGAGCTGGCCGCGCGCGAGCGCCGTATGGAAGAAGACCTCCAGGCCGCGCGCGAATTGCAGCAGGTCCTGCAGCCGGACGCCGCGCCGGAAATCGAAGGCCTGGATGCGGCCGTGCGTCTGCGCCCGGCGCGCGCCATCTCGGGCGATATCTACGACATTTTCGAGCAGCGCGACCGGCAGACCGTGGTGGCCTTCGGGGACGTCAGCGGCAAGGGCGCAGCCGCGGCCCTATATGGCAGCCTGATGAGCGGCCTGTTGCGCACGCTGGCCCCGCGCCGCCGCCGCCCCGCGGAGCTCATGAGAGCGCTCAACGACGCGCTCATCGAGCGCAAGGTGGAGGCTCGTTACGTCACTCTTTGCGTGCTGTTGTGGGACCCGGCCACGCTCCAGATCGTGATGGCCAACGCCGGCGCTCTGCCCCCCATGATCTGCCGCGGCGGCGAGATCCTCAAAATCCGCGTGGAAGGCGTGCCGCTCGGCCTGCTGGATGCCCGCGAGTACGAAGAGGTCCCGTTTCAGGCGGTGCCCGGCGATGCCATCGTGCTCTACTCCGATGGCATCACCGACCACATGAACGCCGCCGGCCACGACTACGGCCGTGGCCGCCTGGCCCAGGTAGTCCGCGCCCACTCCCGGAAGCCCGCCGTCGAACTGACCGCCGCAATCTTCGACGACCTGGACAAGTTCTCAACCATCGCTTTCGACGACCAGACGGTCTTCGTCATGAAGGTGAAGTGAGCAACGGGGCAGCAACGGGGCAGATGATGACATTTCCGCACCGATCCAGGCATAATTAGGGTGACATCCCCTGAGAAGAAAGAGCCTGGAACCGCGTGTGGCACAAATCTGAAAACAGCACGCGCCGGGCCGCGACCATGGTTGGAGGTTTTGAAAGGAAAGTGATCGCTGAGATGAGCCGCGAGGACATTCTGCGGCGTTTTGAGGAATGGCTGGACGGCGCGCTCGCCGCCGCCGAACGCGAGCGCGAACTGCTGCGCGAGACTGAGCGCCGCTGCCGCACGGAAATCCTGGGCGTATTGATAGATATGCGCGACCGGCTGAAGCGCAGTCAAGAATCGCTGCGGGCCAGTCAGGTGGAGATCTCGAGGACTGCCCAGCGGGGCTGGCGCGCGCGCATCTTCGCGCGGCGGGGCGAGGATGCCGCCAGCCAAACGCTCGCAGCCTTGCAGAAAGGCTACGAACTGGGACTCGAGCGCCTGGATCTGACGCTGGAGGAATTCAACGCGCGCGAAATTCCCTGCGAGGGGCAGGCCTTTGATCCGCGGTGCATGAATGCCATTGATCGCCAGGAATCGAGCGCCCTTCCCGAAGGCACGGTGATGGAGGTTCACCGCAGTGGTTACGAATGGAATGGAGAGTTGTTTCGACCGGCGCAGGTGAAGGTTTCGTGCGCCCCGGCGGGAAAAGAAAATGGGTGACCTGATCGCCGTGGAGGGCCGGAATTGACCTCGCCCGTTCGAGTGGCGCACGCGCTCGTGCGCGCCGCATCGGCATTCTTGTCGGCACTGGTGCAGGGCCCTCCCGAGGCCGCCTCCGGCCGGGTCCCGGACGCACCACCGGCGACTCTTGCCTTGCAATTGCGCAGCCCCGGTGTCGAGAACCGATGCCCGGTCTGCCAGGCGCGTTTTCGCGGCGCGCGTATCTGCTCGCATTGCGGCGCCGACCTGGAGCCGCTGATGCTGCTGACAGTGAAGGCCTGGCAATTGCGCCAGTCAGCCCGGAGGGCGCTCAACGCCGGAGACGCAGAGCGGGCACTGGAACTCGCCCTCGAGGCGCAAGGCATCCAAAGCACGGAAAGCGGGGAGGCGTTACGGTTGCTCAGCGCGTGGGTGAACACTGTCTCCGCGCCGTAGACTACCACGCTAGGGCAGGCTTAGCGAGACCCGGCTGGCGTCAGAACCCGGATGCGGTTGTTAACATTGTCGGCGACGTACACGCGGCCGGCAGAGTCCACCGCGACGCCGCTGGGACTCACCGCGGCGCTAGTGGCTGCGACGTTGTCGCCGCTGAAACCAAACGTCCCGTCTCCCCCCAAGGTGGTTATCACTCCGTTCGAGACCTTGCGGATGCGGTTGTTAAAAGTATCGGCGATGTAGAGGTTGCCGGCAGCGTCCACGGCGACGCTGTAAGGCCAGCCCAACTGTGCATTTGTGGCCGGGCCCTTGTCGCCGCTGAAACCCTCCGGCCCGTTTCCCGCTACCGTGGTGATCACTCCCCCCGAGACCTTGCGGATGCGGTTGTTATCAGTATCGGTGATGTAGAGGTTGCCGGCAGCGTCCACGGCGACACCGTCGGGATAGCTCAATTGCGCGGCTGCGGCCGGACCATTGTCGCCGCCGAAGCCGTGGCTCCCATTTCCCGCGACGGTGGTGATCATCCCGCCCGAGACCTTGCAGACGCGGTTGTTATAGGTGTTGGCGATGTACAGGTTGCCGGCGGAGTCCACGGCCACGCCATAGGGCCAGTTCAACTGTGCGGTTGTGGCCGGGATGTTCTCGCCGTTGACACCACTCGTCCCGTTTCCCGCCACCGTCGTGATCACTCCGCCCGAGACCTTGCGGATGCGGTCGTTAAATGTATCGGCGATGTAGAGGTTGCCGGCCGAGTCCACGGCCACGCCTTGGGGATTGAACAACTGGGCGCTGGTGGCCGGACCGTTGTCGCCGCTGAAGCCATAGGTCCCATTTCCCGCGACGGTGGTGATCACGCCCTTGGAGACCTTGCGGATGCGGTTGCTATCGGCGATGTAGAGGTTGCCGGCCGCGTCCACGGCGATGCCGGCAGGACTGAGCGTGGCGCTGGTGGCCGGGCCGTTGTCGCCGCTGTAACCGGCTGTGCCGTTCCCCGCGAAGGTGGAAATCGTGTAGGTCTGGCCAAATGTCGAACAGGACGTGGCCAAGGCGAGAATAATGACAGGCAGAAGACGCATTTCGGGAGGCCCTCCTTTGCAAGTTGCGCTTCGGGCCAAGAGCTATGGTAACAGCATTGAAGCGCTACGTTGAGCCGCAAGAATGGTGCGCCCGGCGTGACTCGAACACGCGACCTTCTGGTTCGTAGCCAGACGCTCTATCCAACTGAGCTACGGGCGCTTGCGAAAGCAGCCAACCCTTCCACTGTAGCCAACCGCGCGGGGTCGCGCAACCGCACACCCCCATCTGCCAC
>Ga0181538_10000422_pt1 | contig 49548 bp, 36 predicted proteins | sample PEATcosm2014_Bin_40_FD_119773 | JGI IMG/M metagenome (GOLD analysis project Ga0181538, IMG submission 119773) | Peatland microbial communities from MTU Mesocosm Facility, Houghton, MI, USA - PEATcosm2014_Bin23_30_metaG | ecosystem: Environmental > Terrestrial > Soil > Wetlands > Peat | place...
TGAAGTATGCCCCGAAGACGTTCACAGCACGTCTTGTCTTATCAATTTGGACCCGGTTGGAGATTCGGGAACGCCCTCGAGTATCGAGGAGCTGACTTGTCTCGTGGGACCACCTCACCTTGCAGGGTGAGCTGTGGCCCACCGCCCGCCTGTTGACCATCATCCTGGTGGTGATGCTCTGGCCACGGTTCTGGGGGCCGTAGCTGCAGCTGCTGCCAAGGGACCAGAAGCCCTGGCCGGGTTGGTGAAAGCCCTTGCATCTGCCGGTTCGAGCGGGGACGCTTCAGGGTCATCGCTCCCTGACAACTCAAGAGTCGACGACGATGCAAACGACGTGGTGCCCAACCCGAAAGGAAAGGACACCATGCGAATTTTCGGACCTTACCCCCATGGAACGAGATTCCGAATTTTGGTCCGGCTGGGGAAAGAGCAACGAGTTCAGAGCTTCACCAGCGAGGCAGAGGCACAGGCTGAGGTTCGACGGTTACGAATAGAGGCCCAGGAGCAAGCAGCTATCACCGTCGAGAAGGCGATAGCTGGGTATGCTGACCAGCTGCGGAAGAACGGGTTGAAAGAAGGATCGGTTGTTACTGCTGTGTACCGTCTCACCCGCCTCTTCGAGTCTGTTCTGTCAGCGCCGATGGAAACCATCACACCAGCCCAGGCGAGGGAGATGTATCAGTCCCTCACCGGGTTGTCCGTGGACACGCGGTTGAACATGTTGGCCCTTGCCAAGAAGTTCTGTCATGTGGCCAGGGAGAACGGATGGATCAAGTCGCTGCTGTTGCAGGATGTGAAGAGGGAAGGGCGGAGACGGTGCGGGAAGAACAAGCTGACGCTGGATGAAAGCAGGAAGTACCTGGCTACGTGTCTCACGCAGGCTACCAGTACCGACAGCCAGGTGAGGCAGGCAGCCATAGCAGCGTGCATGCCCTTGGTCTTCGGTCTGAGGTCGGGCGAGGTGTTGGGGTTGCGGGTGAAGGACATCGACGACGGTGGGCAGGTGCTCAGGGTCACATCAGCAAAGACACGTGCTGGCATCCGTTCTCTTCAGATACCCGAGTGGTTCCAGCCGTACCTTGCCAGTCTGACCAAAGATCAGCCCTCTGATGCCAAGCTCTTCCCACGTGAGAAGACCTGGCTACACCGCAACTGCGTCAACATGTGCAAGCTGGCAGGTGTTTCACGGGTAGTCCCCCACGGTCTACGTGGGGTCCATGCAGACCTGAGCATCCTGGCAGCAGCAACACCACTACAGGTATCCCAAGCCCTAGGCCACACGAACACCGGGGTCACCTTCAGGCACTACGCCGACAAGGGTCTGGCAGAGCAGCAGCAGCATGAGCAGGCAGTGCAGTCCTTGATCCCCACGACCACCTCACCAAACTAGACTCCGACGCACACCTGAAAAATTACCAAGGAGTTACCAAAGCCCTGGAAACGGAGAAGTCAGAAAAGTCTGACATCAAAAACCCCATTACTTCCAATGGGTTCCGTAGTGCGAGGAGGGGGACTTGAACCCCCATGGCTGTTAACCGCTAGCACCTCAAGCTAGTGCGTCTACCAAGTTCCGCCATCCTCGCGGGGAAGCCAGAGTGGCCGCTTATAGTAAGGCCGAGCGTCGGTGTCAATGCAATGCCCACGCGACTACGCCGCCGGACGTCCCAGTCCAAGGAGGTCGCGGGCGTTGAGATACGCGTCGCTGACGGCGAAGCGAAGCAGTTCCCGCAGCGGGCCGGGCCGTCCGGCATGCTCGCGCAGGGTTTCCGGAGCCGGCGCGTCCGCAGCCCCGGGAATCGACTCGTGCCCGACGATATGAACTGCCGCCCTGGCGACTCCGCACATGAGAAGCCCGGCGCGGTTTCCCACCTCGCGCACCCCCTCCCGCCAGCGGGACGGATCGAGCGCGACCTCGGCATGTTCCTGAAACAGCTCGCCCACTCGCTTCGCGATCTTGTAGGGCAGCGCCTTCTTCAACTTGGCGGCCTGCTCCGCCTCGGCGTCTTCGCTGCCGGCACGGAAACGCGCGTGTTTGGGGTGGAAGGCCTTGAGCACACCCATGAACAAGGTGTCGAACTCCGGCGCCGGTAGCGTGGCCGCGAGCAAGTACTCGGGCCGGCCCATTTCGAGCGCGCGGCCGATGCGGAAGCGCAACTCGTCGACCGCGGCTTCGTCGGCCAGACGCGGCCCAACCACGATCGCCGGTGGCGCCACGCCAACCAGGCTGACTCCGTCGAAATCTGCATCCGGCCGCAGGTAGAGACTGGTGCGCCGGTTGCCCAGGGCTTTTCCAGCTTGTCCCCAGATCTTGGCGATGGCCAGGTCCGCCACAGTTGAAACCTTGTCCTTGGCAGTCACGCCGAAGCTGTCCAGGTTGGCCTGCGAAAGTCCGGGCGCGCCCTCCCACACCGCCGCCAGCACCTCGGACATGAAGCGCAAGTCATGCAGCGGATCCAGATACTGGCCTCGTCCGCCGTCCTCCAGGCTTCCCCCGTAGGGATCGTCGGGTTTGCGTTCAGGCGCCGGATTTTGCGCCAGGAAATCCTCGTCCTCGTCGGTGGCAAGGCCGAACACTTCCAGAATCTCCAGCAGGCAGCGCGCCCGATCGACGTGTCCGAGGTGGATGTGGTCCGCCGCCAGTGCGTGCAAGGATTCCTGTCGGATGGGATCGAAGACCAGGATGGCCTTGTGGTTCTCGATAGCCATCTCTCGGTGCTCGGGACGCGCGCCGTAGATCTCTGCGAGAGCCAAGCGTGCCTCTACGCGATGAGGGTCAGCCGCGATCGCCGCCTGCAGAGCGCCCACCGCGGCCGCCGGATCGGTCGGCACCAGCAGGGCGCCCAGTTTCGCCCACAGATCCGCGCGCCTGCGCGCCAGTTCCGCGTCAGCGGCCGGCTCGGCCAGTTGGGGCAGGACTCGACGCAGGGTTTCGCCCACGTCAGCCGCGCGTCCGGCCCGCTCATATGCCTCGCACAGGCTCCACAGGGCCGTCTCGTCCGTCGGATCGTCCGCGATCACCTGCTCGAGCAAGTCCGCGGCCCGGTCGAAGTTGCCTTGCTCCACCTCGAACCCGGCGATCTCCCGTCGGCGCGCGGCCCGCTCCTTGGGCTCGACCACGATGTCCGCGATCCGGCGCGCGGTCTCAATGGCGGCACGTGTGGCGCCCTCAGCCCTTTGCGCGGCCAGCGATTTTTCGAGTAGCGGCACCTGATCTTGGCTATCGACTTCAATCCGGGCCACGGCTTCTTCGTAGGCCTCGCGGGCCGCTCCCATGTTTCCCAAGGCCAGGTTCAGATCACCGATTTGCTCGTACAGCCTGCATTGCTCCACCGGGTCGCCACAAGATTCGGCGACCAGGCGCAGCGATCGCGCCGCTTCCAGCTTGTCGCCACGCTCGATGGCCAGGTCCGCCAGGGCGCGCAGGGTCTGTGGATGACTGGGAGACAGGCGGAGCGCGGCCTCGTGCAGGCTTGCTGCGCGCTCGGGCCGTTTCTGTCGCAGCTCGGCCATCGCGCCGTGGGCCAGTGCCAACGCCACTTCCTCGGGGTAGTTGGGCGCGGCTGCATGATCCGCGATTCCGTCCAGGTGAGCGGCCGCGTCCCGCCAGCGGCGTGCCTGGAAGCGGTTTTCGCCCAGGGCAATTCGCAGCATAAGCTGTCCAGGCAGAGCCTTGTCGGCCTCCACCAGTTGCCGGTAGCCTTCGTCAAGGCGTCCCAGCTTTTCATAGACCTCGCCCAGCCGATGATAGAGCTTGGCCGCCTGCTCGGGCTGACCCCGCATGCGCCGGAGCGCCTCGTTCAATCTGCGCTCGGCCCGATCCCACTGCTCCTCGCGGTACAGGATGTCGGCCATGGTGACCACGGCCGGCAGGTGATTGGGGTCCAGGTCCAGCGCCTCGTCGAGCCGGCGCTCGGCTTCGGTGAGGCCGTCGGGCTTCTCGCACAGCGCGCGGGCCAAGTTGGTCAGCACCGCGGCCTTGGCCGAAGGCGAATCACTCAGACTGAGCTGTCGTTCGTAAAGGGCCGTGGCCTCGTCGATGCGGCCCTCGCCGGCCAGCATGGCCGCCAGCGCCGCCAGCACCTCGGGATTCGAAGGATGCAGGGCGACCGCCTTCTCGAAGCAGGCCCGCGCCTCGGCCATCTGGCCGAGCTGATCGCGGAACACGGCGCCCGCCTCCAGCAGCGCCGCGGCCTGTTCGGGCTGGCCCGCCAGCGCATCGGCCCGGCGCAAGAGAACCGCCGCGTAGGACTGGAAATCGTTGTGTTTGAGGTGGAAGCGCGCCAGCGCGGCGAGCACCGCCGGGTCTTCCGGCTGCAGGGCGAAGGCCGCCTCGATGGCTTGCTGGGCTCCCTTGGGGTCCGACAGGTCGTCTGACTTCAGCTGGGCCATCTCGAGGTTCAGGGCTGCAATCAGCTTGGGGTCGCCACCAGCCTTGCTCATCACGCCGATGCGCTGCTCGAGGATGCGCAAGGCCTCATGGGCCAAACCCGCGTTGCGCAGGTTGCGCAAGAGCGCCGCCGCGGTCCGCTCGTCGGAGAGCGCGTCGGAGCCCAGGTCGCGCAGGCAGGCCGCCGCGGCCTCCGGATTGCCCAGCTTCTCTTCCAGGATGCGCGCGCGCCGCCACACCAGCTCGCTCTTCTCCGTGCCCTCGCTGATCTCGGCGCGCCGGCGCAGCACCTCGGCCAAGGCTTCGAAGCGACCCATGGCCTGTTGCAGGCGGTCCAGCGCGGCCAGGGCCTCGGCGTCCTGCGGCGCTCGCTTCAGGATGTCCTCGTACATGTCCACCGCCCGTGCGGGCAGCGACAGCTCACGTTCGTAGATCTCGGCCAGGTGCCAGCGCGCCCCGCGTGCGTCTTCTCCCTCACCCGTCAACTCCAACTCGCGCTGCAGCGCCGAGGCCGCCTTCTGCGCCATGCCCACCCGACCATAAAGGCGCGCCAGCGACGCGTAGCCGGCGCGCGCCTCCAGCGCCAGAACCGACGCGTGTGGGTCGCCCGCCGCCAGTCCGCGCTCCTCTTCCTCGGCGCTTGCCACGTAACGTTCGAGCGTGTCCACCGCTTCGTAGGGCCGTTCCAGCCGCTTTTCGTAGAGCTCGGCCAGTTCGAAGGCTCGTTTGCGCGCCTCTGCGCCTTCCAAGCGTCCACCCGGCACGGTGATACGACGTTCCAGCACCTGCGCCAGGTCAGCCCAGCGCTCTTGCCCTCGGTAAATCTGTTCAAGCCGATCCACCGCGACGGGGTTGTCGGTCTCCAGCACGATCACCTTGCGGTAGCGCTCCTCGGCGAGCGCAATCTGTCCCAGCTCTTCGCGGATCTGTCCCACCCGAAGGTGCAGTGCCACGGCCTCGGCCCGCCCCTCTCGCTCCGCCGCGCGTTGGTAGATCTCGCACACGTGATCCCAACGGTCACCCTCGCGCGCCAAGCGCTCCATCTCGGCCCGCACCGATTCGTCCGTCGTCTTCAGGACGAAAGCTCGCTCCAGCGTGGCCAGCGCCAGATCGCTGTTGTGGGCGCCCCGCTCCCAAATGTCGGCTTGCTGCTTCAGGTAGTGATGTCGGGTGATGAGATCGGCAGGCAGCAACTCATAGGCTTGCACCCATTCCTGCCACGGCGTCTCGAAGCCGGTGGCGGCTGGCGCGCCGGCTGCGGTAGCTGGCTCGGGCAAATCCGCCGGGTCAACCAGATCCACTTCGCCGATGTCGATCTCGCCCGTCACTTCGTCGAATTCCAGCTGCGGCGCTGCGGCCTGGCCGACTGCCAGCGGCGCGGGCGTCAGCAAGTCGACATCAGCGCTCTCGCTCTCGGGCGGCAGGGCGTTGCTCTCTGCGCGGACAGTGGCAGAAACCCCTACCGGTCCCAGGTCCTCATAGCGGCCGATGAGAAACCCCAGCCGCCAGAGGTTGGCCACGATCTCTCCATCCTCGGGCGCCAGACGGAACGCATTCAGGTAGGCGCGGAAGGCACGCACGCGGTCCTTGACCTTGTCCTCGACCAAGGCCGCCGCCCGCAGTGCCACGCCCACCTTCTCCGCGGTGGTGGTGGCGCGTGCGAAGGCTTGTCCCTCAACCGCCAGCGCATCCTCCCAGCGTCCGGTGGCCTCGGCCAGACGCAAGAGCTCGCCCCGGGTGGTCTCGTGGCCCGGAGAGAGGGCGAAAGCGCGCAACAGCTCGTCGAAGGCGCCCGAAGGATCGCCCATCTCGGTCTCGCGCACGCCCGCACGCAGGCAGAGGAGGGCAAAGCGGTCTTCCGGCGCAGGACGGCCACGCGCCACTTGCGCGTACACGTCGAGCAGCCCTTGCCAGTCCTTGGTCGTGCGAGCCAGCCGTTCCAACTCGGGCAGCAGGGTTGTTCCCGCCGGGTCGTGGGCCAGCGCCTCGCGCAGTACAGTGAAGGCGCGTGCCGGTTGCTGCAGCCGACTCTCGCACAACCCAGCCACCTTCATCGCCACCTGCACCTGCGCGAGCGGATCCACCGAGCGCGCGCCCTCGCCCGCGTACACCTTGATGAGATCCTCCCACAGCTCGTGGGCCTCGGCAGTCGCTTCCAGGCGGGCCAGCGCCTCCTCGTCGGGCCTCTCGACATAGGCGCGCCGGAACAGCTCGAAGGCCCGGCGCGGCTCGTCGAGCATGGTTTCGGCAGCCTCGGCCATGTCGAAGAGCAGCGGACGCCGGTGGGTGAGATCCTCGGTCTGACGCAAGAGTTTCTCGGAGGTGGCGATGAACGCCTCTCCGTCATTCGTCTCGGCGTAGAGCGGCGCCAGAGCGGCTAGCGCGTCCGACTGCTCGGGCTCGATCTCGACCACCCGTTCGAAAGCGCCGATGGCCTTCTTTGCATCCTGCAGGCGATCGCGATACACGCATCCGATTTCCAACGCCCGCGCGACGCGCTCCTTGGGATCGGTGGCGAAGCTCAGTTGTCGTTCCGCCACCATCGCCACGCGCGGCCAATCGTCGCGAGCCTCGGCCACCCGGCGCAAGGCTTGGTGCGCCTCCACGCTGGCGGGATCGAGATCGCTGATGATGTGCTCCAGCGCCCGGATCGCCTCGGCCGGCTCATCCAGCTTCTCGACCAGCAGGTTGGCGCGCTGAAGGGCCAGGGGAACCGCCTCGGCCGGATTGGTCGAGACAGCGATCCGGCGCGCCATCAGATCCGCCAGCGTCCCCCAGTCGGACTGTTCCGACGCGATGGCTGAGAGCGCCTCCAGTCCCTCGTGATCGGCTGGCAAAATCTTGAGCAAATCCTTCCAGGCTTGTTGGGCGCGTGGGGTGTCCTTGAGTCCGTCACGGGCCAGGCGAGCCAGCCGCCGCAACAGCTCGGCCTGCGCCGGTGGATCGGCGGCCAGTGCGGCGATCTGCATGTCCAGGGTGCGCGCCACGTCCTCGGGCTGTCCCGCCTTTTCGTAACCCGCGAGCAACGCCTGCAGGGCCTGCTGGTCCCCGGGAACGTGCTTCAGCACATTTTCCCAGTAGGGGATGGCCCGGTCGAAGTCGTCGGTCTGCAAGAGGTCAGCGATGCGCCGGACCAGCGCCAGTTTCTCCTCCGCGTTGGTAGCGTGGCGGAGGTGATACTCGAGCATCTTGACCAGACGAGGCTTGTCATTCGAGCGCTCGAAGATGCTCTCCAGGCGCACCAGGGCGTCGCGGTCGCCGGGCAGGAGCTTGAGAATCTGCGCCGCAGCCCACGAGGCGGACGATGGATCGGCCAAGCGCTCCTCGTACAGGCCCAGCAGGCGACGTAGAAAATTGACCTTCTCGGCGTCGACGCTGGTCAGTTCGACCTGGTTGCGCAAGAGGGCGGCAAGCTCGGCCCACTGCTCGGCCCGCTCATAGGCCTCCACCACGGCACGCAGTGCGATCGCGTCCTTGGCATCGAGCGCGAGCACGTCACGGTAGACGGCCGCCGCGCGATCGGGTGCGTTGAGTTTATCGAGGCACAACCGGGCCAGGCGACGCAGAATCTCGGCCCGGGCGTCGGGCTCGCTGGCTGCCGCGTCCTCGGCCAGCACGGTCGCCATCTCCTCCCAACGGCCGGCCTTCTGCAGGATGCGCTTGCAGGCCTCGCGCGCCCGCTGGTAACTGGGATCGATCTCGAACATCCGCCGCCAAACCGTCAGCGCGCGATCGATGTCGCCCAGCTTGGTCTCGGCGATGACCGCCACTTCTTCCAGGCGCGGCAGCAACTCGGATGCATCGGCGCCCGTCGAGCGTGCGTGGTCGAGCGCAAATTCCAGCACGTCGGCCAGCTCGCGCCATGCGCCGCGCTGGCGAAAATGTTCGGCGTAGGCGCGCAGAGCTTCCGGATCGCTGGGCCGGGTTTGCAGGATGGCGTGCAAGTACACCGCGGCCTGCTCGCGGTCACCCAGCCGGTCACGGTAAAGCGACGCCAACTCACGCTGCAAGGTGAGACGGAACTCGGGGTCCGTTGCCTTCTCGAGCTGCCGCTCGCGCAACTCGGCCAGCTTGCCGTAGTCCTGACGTTCCAGGTACAGCGTGGCCAACTCTTGCGACGCGGTTCCCCCCGGTGGTTCCAGGGCCACGATTTCCTGGTAGATGCGCATCGCCTCGGCCACGTCGTTGAGCGAGGTGCGGGCCAAGTGCGCCCGTCTGAACAAGACCTCGATCTTCTCCTGGTCGGTGTGCGCAGTGGCCGCGCGCTCGCGCAGAAAACGGTCCAGGTCAGTGAGCCGGCCCGCGCTGGTCAGCACGCGCTCCATGAGCGCCGAGGCTTCGGAATGGCCGGGCACCGCACTCAGGGCTTTGCGCAGAGCTGTCACCGCGCTGTCCACGTCGCCAGCCTCGTGGCGGCGACGTGCGATCTGGCTGTACAGGCCGACGGCCCGTTCCGGGCCATCCGCGCCCGTCCACTGAGGGTTGGCGAAGACCCCGGCCAGCGTATCCAACGCCTTTTCGTCGCGCGGGTAGAGCCGCACCACATCGCTCAGCTTCTGGGCCGCTTGCTGCAAGTCGCCGACCTTCTCGGCCAGCATCCGTCCCAGCCGGAAGGTCAGGTTCGCGCGTCGCTTTGGATCGGTGGTGGCTGCTAGCTCCAGGTCATACAGACGGCACGCGGTTTGGTACTCGCCGATGGCCGCGAAGATCTTTCGCGCCTGCTCGACGGTCTTTAGGTGTTCGGCCGTGACGCTGCCACGCAGGGCAGGCGTGGAAACCGCCCGCGCGATGCGTTGAATTTCCGGGCCAGCGGCTTGCTCGGCCTCAGTCTTGAGTTCCTCGATGCGCGCCGAATCCTTCGCACGCATCACCGCCACCGCCTCCATCTCCAGCATGGTCAGGTACTCGTCGGTGCGGCCTTGCTCGCGGTAGATATCTTTCAGACGCTTGGCCGCCTTGCGATGGCTAGCGTCGCGGCTCACCGCGTGCGCCAGGTCCGCCTCGGCTCCTGACGTGTCGCTGAGGTGGTCCAGACGGACCTCGGCCGCAAGATAGAAGAGCTCAGCCGCTTTGGCTTGGTCTTCGATGGCTTGGGCACGCGTTTCGTACAACGTGACCAACCTGTCGAAGCGGCCCGACTCACGATAGGCCTTGCGCAGCGCCACGAACGCGTCGCCGTTGGCGGGCTCTTTCTGCAAGACCTGTTCGTACTCGCGCTCGCTGGGCATTTCGGGCCCTCCGCAGGATCAGGCGACGGCGCCGGTCAGGCTACAACCAGGGAAGTGACGCTCTAGTAAGGGAGCCGACGCTAGCATCACCGGCGCGGGAAACCAAGAGCCGTGCGAGGGCGGAAGTTGCTAGCTACTGAGGGCTGCCGCGCGACTTCAGTGCAGCCAAACGGCGCTGTACGTCACGGAAGGTCGGATCTCGCTTGGAAACGCGCTCGAAGTAATAGAGGGCCTCGGCGCGATCGCCCGTGTTGTAAAAGACGTTGCCGAGCAGGAAGTAGAGTTGCGTGGCCTCTTCCTCGGTGGCACGCGGACTCTTGAGCGCATCCTGGAAGCAACGAGTGGCCTCAGCGTGGTTGCCCATGGCCTCGTGGCTTTCGCCGATCATGCTAAGGGCAAAGACTTCACGCCTCGGGTCGCCCAGCAGCGCCGTGAAGTGCTGGATGGCGAGATCGTGGCGCTCCATGCTCTTGTTCATCAGGCCCAGGTCAGCCTCGGTGTCGAGGTCTCGCGAGGCGGATGTTCCCGTGGCCGCGTGCGGCACCGGGGCCGGCTCCGCGGGCACGGTCGGTTCCGGCGTCAGCAGTTGTGTGGGCGCCGCGTTTTGCCTGAGAGCCATCAGCTTCTCGCGTCGGTCCGCTACCAGGATGTGGCCAGGATGGCGGCGCTCGAGATCGTCGAGCAATGCCTGCGCCTCGTCGCCCAGATCCTGCTCGATGAAGAAATCCACTTGCTCCAGGTCGCCCAACACCGCATTAGAAGCCACGTCCTCTTCGTCCGCCCTGTTCGCGGGAGGTGCTTGCACGCTTTGCGGTCCTGGTCGGGCTGCGGGTGAAGCAGGCGTGTTTCCCTCGTCAAAGTCCCCAGCCTCTCCCCCAGCATCGACCTCGCCGCTCCCGAACGCGTCGGCCAGCGCCACCACCGCGCGGGTCTTTTCCGCCTCCTCCTCCCCTGTGGTCCCATCCCCAAGGATCTCGATATCGCTGCTGTCAATCAGTTCGGGCTCGGGCGTTCCCCCTTTGCGGGAAGGGGCAGCTGCGCCGGCTGCCACCGCCGCGGGCAGTGCAGTCCCTGGTGTCATGCGATTGGCCGCAGCCAGCAGTTCCTGTGCCCGCCTTGCGCTCGGGTTCAATTCCAGCGCTCGGCGCGCGTAAGTGGCCGCGTTGGTGCGGCTGGACGGGAAAAGCTGATGGGCCAGAACCTCCAGTTCCGCGGCCGCTTCGGCCTTGCGGCCGAGTTGGATCAACACTGCGGCCAGGCGCTCGTGCGCCCCAACATGCGTGGGAACTCGCTCGAACACGTGTCGAAGATGTTCGGCGGCACGCTCTACCAGACCGTACTTCACGAACACATCGGCCTCGGCCAGGATCCTCTTGATTTCGGCCTCCTCTTCGGGCTTCTCTACCAGGCCCGAGGCGATGGCCATTCGGTCTGCTACACTGGGAACGTCATCAGGAGATGGCGTCTTGTACTTGTTTTGCAGGGCAGTCGGAACCTCCATCTCGCTGAAGGTGATGGCCACGGATCGGTTGGGCGTCACTGGACTGGGCGTCGTGCCGCTCGACAGGGTGGGCATCCGCCGGTGCAGAGGGATGACAGGCGCGGAGCCCTGGCCGCTGCCAGGAGACGTGCCCCCCAGCATCGCGTGGATTTCTGGATCATTCGGATCCAGGGCCAGCGCCCGCTGGATGGTGTGGTTGCGCTCCGCCATGCGTCCGGTGCTGCCGTAGATGCGACAGAGTTCCTTGAGCACCGGCAGGCTCTTGTGCGGCTGCCCTAGTTGCTCGAAGCAGCGGGCCAGAAGATCGAGGATCGCAGGATCGCTCTGGTTGGCATCGAAACAGGGCTTGAGGCGGGCGAGGGCGGCCCGGGCGTTGTTGCGATCGAGGTAACCGGAGGCAACCTCCTTGCTCAGGGCAAGATCTTCGGGCTGATAGTACAGGATTCGCTCAGCCACACGCGTGAACTCATCAGTTCGCCCTTGCGCTTTGAGCAGACTGGCCGCCTCGCGGAACTGGACCACCGCCTCGTCCACCTGTCCCGCTTGCACAGCCATCTCGGCATAGCGGATGCGCGTGGCCGGCTGATCGGGATTGAGATCGAGGATCTGCTTCATTGCGGCCAACGCCTCGGAAATCCGGCCGGCCTTCTGGTGTAGCGAGACAGCCTGTTCCAGGTGCTGGATGGCATCCGAGAACAGTCCCAGCTGGCGGTAGACATCCGCCAGCTTGAGGCGGGCCTCCACCGACTCAGGAGCAAGCTTGATGATGTTCTTGTAGACCGCTACCGCGCGCTGGAAGAACCCCTGCTCGACGTACAGATCCACCGTCTTCTGATAAACCTCGGTGGCCTTGTCGTTCTGTCCGAGGCGAACGTGTACCTCCGCCATGCGCAGCCATGTGCGGGTATCCTTGGCATCTTCCTTGACGGCGTTCTGGAACTCCGTCAAAGCCTTTTCAAGGCTTCCCCGCTCAAGGTACTTCTGCGCTGCTGCGAGGTACTTGTCTTTCTTGGTTACCACCTGGACGGGTCCGCTCTAACAGTGTTACTGCATACGGTAAACCTGTAAAGGCGTGGACTGAAGTTTGCGATCGCCCGCCATCATAGCACACCGCAGAAACGAGGGAGCCAGCGCCGAGGATGTGGCTCCGATCGTCACGCCGCAGCCGACTCAAAGGCGTTCGAGGAAGTGAGTATCGAAGCGGCCGGCGATGAAATCCGGGTGGTCGATGACCCGCTTGTGGAGGTCGACGTTGGTCTTGATTCCCTCCACCACCACCTCGGCCAACGCCCGACGCAACCTGGCCAAGGCGACGGGACGGTTCTCCCCATGCACGATCAGCTTTGCCAGCAACGAGTCGTAATACGAGGGAACGCGATAGTGGGCGTAGATGTGCGTGTCGACGCGCACTCCTGGCCCGCCGGGGAGGTTGAGTGCCGTGATGAGCCCGGGCGAGGGCGCGAAGGTTACAGGATCCTCCGCATTGATGCGAACCTCGATCGCGTGACCGCGTGGCCGCATGTCTGGATGGAGACGCAGTGGGTCCCCTGCGGCCAGCTTCATCTGCTCCCGCACCAGATCCAGGCCAAAGACCGTCTCGGTGACGGTGTGCTCGACTTGGATGCGCGTGTTCATTTCGATGAAGTAAAAGTGCTTGTCCTGGTCGAGCAGGAATTCCAGGGTGCCAACCGTGCGGTAGCCGATGGCTGCGGTGGCCTTGCGTGCTGCGCGCAGAAGCTCTACGCGCCGCGCGTCGTCGAGCGCCACCGAAGGTGCCTCCTCGATCAGTTTCTGGTGTCGGCGCTGGATGGAGCACTCGCGCTCGCCCATGGCGATGGCCGACGAGCCATCACCCAGAACCTGCACCTCGATGTGGCGGGGCCGTCCGATGTAGCGCTCCAGGTAGACTGCCGGGTTGTTGAATCCGGCCTGAGCTTCGGCCCGGGCCGAGGCCAACTGGGCGAGCAGCCGCGACTTGTCTTCGACGATCTTCATGCCCCGACCGCCACCGCCGCCGGTCGCCTTGATGATGACGGGCAGGCCGATGCGTTCGACCGCCTCGTCCGCCTGACGGTCGGTTTCGATGATGGGTGAACCCGGAACCACCGGAACACCCGCCGCCTCCATCGCCTTGCGAGCGGACACCTTGTCGCCCATGAGTCGCATCAGTTCGGGCTGGGGGCCAATCCAATGCAGGCCACACTTCTCCACGACTTCAGCAAACTCGGCGTTCTCGGCCAGAAATCCGTAGCCCGGGTGGATGGCGTCGGCGCCGGTCACTTCGGCCGCACTGATCAGGGCGGGGATGTTGTTGTAGCTCTGGCGCGTGGGAGGCGGGCCGATACACACCTTCTCATCAGCGAAACGGACGTGCAGGGCGTCCGTGTCGGCGGTGGAATGGACCGCGACCGACCGGATTCCCATGTCGCGACAGGCACGAATCACACGTAGGGCGATTTCGCCACGGTTGGCTATCAGTACTTTCTTGAACACGGTGGTAGTGCTTTCGGATTCACCACAGAGCAGACAGAGAATACGCAGCCGAGCTTGAGGTCCGTGTCTTCTGTGGTGAGATCGTCCTAGGCCTTCTCGATGCGGAACAAGGGCTGGCCATACTCGACGTGTTCCGCGTTCTTCACCAGTATCTCGAGGACCTTGCCGTCGAATTCGGATTCGATCTCGTTCATCAGTTTCATGGCTTCAACGATGCACACGACCTGACCCTTGCGCACGGCTTGGCCGGCCTCCACGAACGGGGGCGCCTCGGGCGCCGGCGCACGGTAGAAAGTGCCAACGAACGGTGAGGTGAGGAGCACGCCGCTCTCGGCAGATTTGTCCGCCTTGTCGACCGTCGAAGCAGGCGCGGGCGGAGGCAAGGGGGGCGCGGCGGGCGCTGCGGACACGGCCAATCCGCCGTTCGCTTGACGGCGCACGATGCGTATCCCCCCGCAGGGGTCGACACCCAGTTCAGCCAGATCAAACTCGTTTGCGATCTCGGCCAGTTCCCGAACTGTGGCGAGTTCCTCGGGCCCGAGGACGCACAGCGGCTCCTCGCAACAGCAAGACGAGGACTTCTTCTCGTCCTTCCGGACTGGGGCTTTGGCTTTGCTCATCGGTTGGGGGATCCTTTCTTCGGAGAGACGACCGCAGAGCGCGGCTTTGCGGGAGACGATTCACCGTCGGGGTAGGGCGCGGACTGTGCAAGCGGTGGCGGGGCGATGAGGTGCACGAGTGCCTCAAGCGCGAGACGGTAGCCCACGGGCCCCAGCCCGGCAATTTGCCCAAGGCAAACCGGGGCCAGCAGCGAGCGGTGGCGAAACTTCTCCCGCGCATGAAGGTTGGACAGATGCACCTCCACGGTCGGCAGCGCGACGGCTGCGATGGCATCCCGCAGAGAGACACTGGTATGAGTTAGCCCGCCAGCGTTGATGATAAGACCGCTGGTCTGCCCGCGTGCCTGCTGCACCCGATCGATGAGGGCGCCTTCGTGGTTCGATTGAAAGGTCTTGACCAGCAACCCCAACTCGCGCCCCCTCTTCTGCAGACCATCGTCGATTTCTTGCAGCGTGGTGTGGCCGTAGATATCGGGTTCTCGTGAGCCCAGCAGGTTCAGATTTGGGCCATGCAGAACCACGACGACAGGCAAAGATGTCCGCTCGGCGCTCACAGATCAGCCCGGATTTGGGGAGCCACCAGGCGCATCACGTAGCGCGCTTTGCCGAAGCTGGCCTCGGGGCGCACGGCACAGGCTACGAAGTATTCCTCACTCAGCACGTACACCAGAATAACCAACTTGTCCGTTCGCACGGTGATCTCGGCCGTTTGCCCCAAGTCGAGCCGTTCGACCGCTTTGCGCATCTGTGAAACCGCGTGGGCCAGTTCCATGCCGACAGTCTGGATGTCAATCCCTTCCTTCCCGTCGTGCTCTTCCCGGCTGTAATGTTCAACCGCGATGCCGTCAAAGCCCATCAATATGCCCGCCAATCCCCCATCGAGGCGGTCCACCATCTTCTGAAGGATGTCGCGGAACATGACTTGCACTTTGTTTCTAGCCACCGCGAGCCGGGCGTGTCAATAGCGGCTGGCTGGGGCGGCTCTGTCAGTGCGTCGTGCTGGTGCCCGTCGGGATCGCCGGACACAGCACCCCCGTCGGCTGGCCCTGGGCGTTGACGTCCGTAGCACAGCAAAGGATGGGGTCGTCCTGGGCCGGATTGCACGGATCACCGGTGTACGGGTTAGTCGTAAGATCCGAGCACAGGGGCACCGCCGGAAAGTCGAACTGCGAAGCAGTCGGGTCGGAAAATCCCGACTGGAGGCAGCCGTAGCAGACTTGCACCGGGAATGCGAAAGGCGGGCTCTGGATGTCCGAACTTCCCAGGCGTCCCACGGCCCGAACTGTGGCCGTCACCGTGATTGAGGTGACGGACTGATTCGCCTGCAGGGAGTCGAAGAGTGGGGCTGCGTTGCAGGGCCTGATGATCTCCACCATCTCAGAGACGGTGCCGCCAGGCGGAAGCAGCCATGAGTCGACTGGAACGTCAAATGTGCCCGGGCACCCGGAACTCCACGCAAATCCGGCGCCGGCGCTGGTGGCCACGTCCAATTCGACGTGGAACGATTTCATGGTGATGTTGTTCTTTTCTTCGGTCGGCGTGTACGCGAGGTTGGTTCCCGCCCCGGTCAAGGAGCCCAACAGACTCTCCACCAGCGGGTAGAAGTAGTAGCGCGTGTCGTTCTGGTCGAGAACCGCGACGTCCAGAATGCCTTCGCTTCTCCGCTGGGAGGTAGCTGTTCCGGGAACCACGCAGCCAGTGGATCCCGTCGCAATCCACTGGTCCTGCTCGATGAGCAGCCCTGTGGGGCCGTCGTCAATCACGCATGCGGCGAGGGACAGGAAGACGCCAAGAGGGATGCCGAGGGCGACCACTCGACCAATGGTTCTGCAGTTGCTTGCTGTCATGGCTCTCTCCATGTCGTTTTGATGAAATTCTACTCCCTCGTCGTTGTCGCTACTGCCCAAGTGCGCGAGCCCGGTTCACGATGCGTGGCGTGATGAAGATCAGCAATTCGGTGCGGTCGTCATTTTCTTTGCGGCTGCGGAACAGGTAGCCCAACACCGGGATGTCGGCAAAATACGGAACCTTGGTGAAGCTGAGACCTGAGTTGCGCGTGTAGATCCCGCCGATGACCCCGGTGTCGCCGTCGCGCACCAGCATGGTCGTCTTGGCTTCCTTCTTCTGGATGGTGGGGTCGCCGCGGGCGCCGGTGTTGACGAAGTCCGGCGTATTGTTGGTCACCGTGACCGTGAGCATGACAGTGCCTTCGTTGGTGACATGCGGCTTGACACCCAGGTGAAGCTTGGCGTCCACGAACTGTGTCTGGGCGCCCATCGCGCTCACGACCGACACCGGGATCGAAACACCCTGTTCGATGGTGGCATCGATGTTGTCCATGGTGGTGACCCGCGGTGAAGACAGGATGCGGACCGTGCCAGTGGACTCCATGGCCGAGAGGCGCAGATTCAAGTTGAAGGCCCCTGCCACTGAACCCAAGGTGAGGCCGATGGCCGCGCCGGTGTTGAGGCCGACGGGGGCAGGCATATTGACGACGAAATTCGGATTTGTTCCCCCGGGGACGCCGGTTCGGATGTCCGGAACCAGACCAGATACGGACGCCTTGGAGTCGTCTGCACCGCCGCCGATGCCGACGTTGTAGGGGAAGACCAGACCCGTTGGGTTGCCGTGTGTCGTATCCATGAAGGTGTTGCCGCCCCACTGGATGCCGAACTGGCGGGAATAATCCGTTGTCGCCTCTATGATGCGGGCCTCGATGACCACCTGCGAAGTCTGGGTATCGAGGTTGCGCACCAAGTCCTCAATGAGTTGCAGGTTGCGCGCCACATCGGACACGATCAGGTTGTTGGTGCGGTCGTCGACCGATATCTTGCCTCGCGGTGACAACAGGTCCTTGGCCTTGTCTTGCAGTGAGGTGGCGTGCGCGTACGACACGCCGATGAGTCGAGTTTCCGTGGGCAAGACTTCCGCCATCTGCTTCTGGCGAGCAATCTCCTGTTCCAGTTCTTTCTCCAGCGCCGACAGGGGCGCCACGCGAACCAGATTTCCCTCGCGAACCGATCCCAGGTTCTTGGCCCGCAACACGACGTCCAAGGCCTGGTCCCAGGGTACATCGCGCATCTTGATGGTGACCTCGCCCTTAACCTCGTCCGAGGTGACGATGTTCATTTGCCCCACGTCTGCCAGCAGACGCAAGATGTTGTGGATGTCAGCCCCTTTGAAATCCAGATCGATACGGCGACCGGTGTAGCGCTTTTTCCCCGACAAGGTCGCACGCCGTGCTGCCAGTTCCTGCGTCTCCTTCTCCTCGTCGGCCTTGCGTGCAGAGCGCTGGGCCAGCACCAGGGAACCCGACAACGTGACACTGAAGCCCGCCACCCGGCGAGCGGGCACGAACAAGACCGACGGCGGCAGGCGACCGCCCAGGGCGGGCAGTTTTTGTCCATTGGACGGCGTCGCCTTCTGGAAATCCCAGTAGATACGGTTGCCATCCTGCCGAACGTGGTTGGGTACATCCTCGGCCAGGTCCACGTCGACTCGAACCGTACCGCGGGCATGCGGATCCTGATACGAACTGATGAGCCGGACGGGGCCAAGGTATTCGGTGGCGTCCAAACTGCGCGCCAGATCGTCGGGGAGATCGGCGTGGTCGAGACGCAAGCTGACCCGCCGATGCGCCGGGCGTTCGACGGCGAATTCTGACGGCTCTTCCAGGTCGATGATGACCGAAGATCGGGTGGGCTCGTCGACAAAATCGATGCGGCGGACGCGGATGGGAACACGCAGAGTGACCGAGCGTGGACGCACGACCGGCTTGGCCGAATCGGCAGCAGGCCGCACGCTGAGCACGGTCCCGCGATCCTCCTTTGGCACGGGCTTGGCCGCGACCGGCGCGGAGGCGGAAAGTGCCGCCGGAGCTGGCTTGGCGAGGGTGGACGCCTGCGCAAGTCGCTTGACCTCAGCCGCCAGCGCATCGCGAGCCGCCTCCAGTTGGGCTCGCTCTTTCTCCAGCTTGGCACGTTCACTCTCGACTCGCGCCCGCTCGGCGCGCGCCTGGGCCAAGCGCGCCTCCTCCTCCGCACGCGCGGACTCGGCGAGTTTCAACTGCTCTTGCTCTTCCCGGCGGACGCGCATCTCTTCCTGGCGGCGTTTTTCTTCTGCACGGCGCGCGGCCACCGCTAGGGTGAGATCGTTGCGCGAACGCTCGGCTGCATCAGCCGCGTTTCTCCGCTCCTGCTCGGCCTTGGCCACCGCCGCAGCAGCACGCGCCCTGTCGGGTGACGAAGCGCCGCTTTGTTCGAGCCGCTCACGCTTGGCCTGGGCGGCGCGCGCAGCCTGCTCGCGTTTGGCCAGATCGTCGGCTGCCAGGCGCAGCTTCGCCTCGCGTTCTGCGACCATGCGTTCGGCGTCTGCCAGACGTCGCTGCTGTTCCTCCTGGCTCTTCGCCTTGGCTTCGAGCGCCGCGGTTCGCACCTCGACCTCACGAGCGGCCGCCTGAAGGGCTCGGTCGCGGTCGGCCTCCCGCAGCCGGGCCATACGCGCCTCCCGCTCGGCCGCCTCGGCGCGACGGCGGGCTTGCTCGGCCTCGTGCTCGGCGTTGCTGACGTGTTCGTCTGCGCGGGCCGCAGCCGCCCTTTGCCGTTCGTTTTCGGCGCTGGCGGTCTTGGCTGCCTCCTGGGCTTGCTCGGCGTCGCGCCGGGCTTGCTGCAACTGTTGTTTGAGCTGGGCATTCTCGGCAGTGGCCTGGGAAGCCACCCTGGCCTGCGCCTCAGCTTTGGCCTGCGCCTCGGCCTTGGCTTGCGCCTCGACCTTGGTTTGTGCCTCGGCTCGTGCGGCCTTGGCTTGCGCTTCGGCCGTGACGTCGGCCTGATGGGGGTCGGGCGTTGTGGCCTTGCTCGCCGTCGGGCGCAGATGGGGGATCACCCGGACCACGATGTCGTTGCCGCGTGCCTCGACGCGATAGTCGGAGGCCTGTCGCAACGTCAAGACAATGCGCGTCCGAGGACTGCCCCCTTCATCTTCACTGACGCTTGCGCTGACCAGTCCGACAGCAAAGGTGCCAGCGTCCAGGGGAACTTCGACGTTGCCCAGGCGGGCTGCGCTGAGGTCCACCACGACCCGCGCCGGCTGTTCAAGCTTCCAGGTCGTAAATGTGGGCCGCGTCGAGGCGGATATCACGACCGCCGTGTCACCCCCTGCCTCGGAGACGTGAATGGCGCGTACCTGCGCAGTCTCGGCATAGGCCGGTGCAGAAAGCCAGACGCCCATGACGACGCCAAGCATGATCGCGGGTTTTCTCGTCGCGTGGGCAGTCCGCCGGCTTTGCCAGCTCTGCTGGCGGCGCACCATCGCGGGAGGGTGTGGGAACCCTTTGAGGGTTCCCATGTTGATCGCGTGGGGAGCCCGCCAGCTCTGCTGGCGGCGCACCATCGCGGGAGGGTGTGGGAACCCTTTGAGGGTTCCCATATCAGAAGACATTGGTTGAGCAATCATTTCTCTGCCCCCTCTGGATTGACCAGAATGGCTTTCTCCAAAGCTCTGGTTTCGCCGCCCGACGTGATTTCCGCCAACTCCAACACCACGCGGTCGGACAGGATCTTCGTGACACGTGCGGAGGATTTGGAAACATAGTCGCCTCGTTTGATCACCTGTCCGAGGCCACTGGGATCTCGGAACATGGCGCGTGGGTTTGCGTCGCCGCTGATCACGGCAATCAAGGTCAGCTCTTCGAGAGCAAACTTCCCGAAGATAGCCGGAACCTGCTGCATGAGGGTTGCCCGGGGATTTCGCTCGCTGAAGATCCCGGTAAAGGACCGAAATGGATCTCGATTTGCGTCGTCAGTCTCGTTGAAATCCTCGTCGCGCAGGACTTTTCTGCGCAGGATGGCCAGTCGCTGCTGCAGGGCCTCCGCCGTTGCGGACGTGGCGGCGGTTGGCGCGGCTGCAGCCGCGGGTTTGCCACCCGGGGCGGGCTTGGCTGGCGGCTTGGGAGGGGCTGCGCGCGCAACTGAAAAGTCGCCCCAGGGCGCGAGAACAAAGCCGACAAGAAGGAAGAGCGCCAGCCTGGTCCGCCTCATGTTCCCCCTCCGGTTTCGGACTGGTCGTTGTAGCGGAAGGTCACCGCGTAGAACTTGGCGTGTAGCCGAGGTGAACCCGACTCGTCGCTGGCTTTCTCCAGAGTCAAGGCCAGGTTCTCGACGTTCACGATGCGGGGAAGATCCGCGACGTTCTTGAAGAACTTCGTAATGGTGTGATAGGTGCCGCGGATCTCAAGGCGAACCGGGATGCGGACATACAACTCGGCGGGTGATTCCGCCTCAATGGACAGATTGAGAACCTCCAAGCCCGCAAGCTCTGCCTGTTCCTGGATGCTGGAAAGGAATGTGGGAATCTCCGCCCGCTTGGGCAGGGCCTTGAGTAGCTCGCGCTGCTCTTGCTGCAGCTGGGTTAGCTCGTTTCGATAGGCCAGGTACTCTTTCTTGCGCTTCTCGTAGTCTGCCTTCTCGGCGGTAAGGCTGCGCTGCTGCGCCTCGCTGCCTTTGATCTGATCCTGCAGATCCATGTAGAACAACATATAGTAGACGACCACGATCAGCACGACGAGACCTGCCGTGGCGGCGATCTTTGCCGGCGTCTTGAGTCGCAGCAGTTTTTGCAGAATGTCGTTCATGTCAGTAGATCACGTTGGCTGAGAGGCTGAAACTTACGAACTTGATCCCGCGCCCCGACATCTGGGTGGTCGCATCCAGGTTCACGTCGCTGAAAAAGACGGAAGAGTTGAGGCGTTTGAGGAACTCGGCTACGTCTTCGTTCGACTTTGCCGCGCCTCGGATCTTGACGTGCTGCTGGTCCTCGGCATAGCCCTCGACCCACACCCGCCGCGGATCCCAGCCTGCGTTGAACCCGGCGTTGGGATCACGCCGTAGCGTCTCTTCATAGGTGACACGGTCGAAAGTCGGCCCCTTGCCCGGGCTCAAAAGCTCGGACATCTCGCGTAGCAAATAGACCGGCCCGTTCCGCCCCGCATCCAGCGCCTGAATGGTCTTTCGCTGCCGCAGCAGTTCTTCTCGCTGAGCGCGGACCTTGTCGTAGTCGCCGATTTCTTGCTTCATGCGGGCTACGTCCGCCTGGAGTATGGTGTTTCTGCGCTTGTTGTCCTCCAGCTGGCCGGCCGCCTGCAAGTGCACAAAGACAACCCCACACACGGTGGCCACGATAGCCACGCCCATATAAAGGAATTGGCGCTGGCTGGCCTCGGCCCGCTTGACCTTCCTGATGGGAAGCAGGTTGATGCGAATCACTGTTTGTCCCCCGGGCGGCGCAAGGCCAGGCCCACCGCCACTGCGGCCTCGGCTGCGTGTTGCTGAACAAAGGCCATGTCGAACTTGTGTTCGTCCACCGTGATCTTGCGGAAGGGATCCATCACTTCGACCTGGGTCCGCGCCTTCTCCTCAAGAGCGCGTTGCAAAGCTGGCACCTTGGCGGAGCCACCGCACAAGTAGATCTTGGTGATGCGCGCGTCGCTGCTGGCCGCCAGGTAGAAGTCGAGCGAGCGCTGGAACTTGCCGGCTACGCTATCTGCCACCGATGCAATGACCGCCTCCACCTCCTGGGGAACCACCTCACCGGCACCGTCGCCGGTGGAGCCGATCTTCCACGCCTCGGCTTCTTCCTGGCTGACGTTGAGACGCTTTTGAATCTCCTCGGTGAACGCGTTGCCACCCACGGTCACGTCGCGGGTAAAGGCGCTGGTTCCACCGGCCACGATGTTGATGTTGCAGAGGGTGGCACCGACGTTGATGATGGCGACCGCCTCTTCGGGGACCACCGGATAGTTGGCTTCGTAGGCATTTTGGATGGTGAAGGCGGCCACATCCATGATCATGGGCTGCAGCTTGGCCTCGCGAATGACCATGCTGTAGTCGGAGACGACCTCTTTCTTGGCCGCAACCAGCAGAAGCTCCATCTGGCCCCCGGCGCCACCCTCGCTGCCCACCAACTGGTGATCAATCTCCACGTCATCCTTAGAGAAGGGGATGTGGTGCTCGGCTTCCCAGGGAATCTGCTCCTCCAATTCCTCGGGTGTCATGGGCGGCACCTTGATCTTCTTGATGATGACGGAGTGTCCGGAGATGGCTGTGGCCACTTCCTTGCCCTTGATGCCAAGGTTGTCGCGTAGCGTCTTGATGGCCTCGACTACGGCAGTCTGGTTCATGATCGCGCCGTCGACGATGGTCTGCGCTGGCAGCGGCTCGAATCCGAAGTTGATCAGTTGAAGGCCCTTGGAGGTCTCCTTGATCTGGACGACCTTCACGGAACTAGAACCGATATCGAGGCCTATGCAATTCTTTGGCATCGGGGGAGTCTTTGGATGGTTGCCTTCATTCCCCTATCTTCACCTACATGGTGGGGCATCTGCGAAAAAGGTCAAAAAAACTCTCATCCCCTCCAGCCTATTCTCATCGTTCATTTTGCCTTCAAAGTTGAGCCCACTGGCATCGGCGTGACCGGGGACGGTGTTTGTTCGTTATCACGTCCGTATGCAGCGTAGACTCGGCTGTCCCGTCCGGCAACGATCCCGTACTCCCTGATCTTATAGAGAAGAGCCCGGTGACTGATCTCCAGCAACTCGGCGGCTCTGGTCCGATTGCCCTTGGTGCGCTCCAGGGCGCGGCGTATGAGTGTCTCCTCGGAACGGCGCGACGCTCTCTTGATTGACAGATCGCCGTCCTCGACCGCGGGCTGGGCGGCGGTCGTCCCCGGGCCCGCAACGCGCACCCGCTCCGGAAGAGAATCAACGTCAATCTCGCTGCCTTCCGCCAGCACGATGGCGCGCTCGACGGTGTTCTCCAGTTCCCGGACGTTTCCCGGCCAGTCATACGCGGCGAGAAGGCGCATCGCCTCGGCTGTGACCCCCGTGATGGCGAGACCCATGCGGGTGTTCATGCGGGTCAGGAAGTGCGCCACCAGCAGCGGGATGTCCTCACGCCGGTCACGCAGGGCCGGCAAGTGCAAGGCAAAGACATTCAGCCGGTAGTACAGATCCTCGCGGAACGCGCCCCGCCTCACCTCGTCGGCCAGGTCGCGCGCGGTGGCTGCGACGACGCGGACGTCGACCCTGGTGTCCTGGCTGTCGCCCAAGCGGCGGATCTCTCCCTCTTGCAGCACGCGCAACAGCTTGACCTGCAGGTTGAGCGGCAATTCACCGATCTCGTCGAGGAAAAGCGTTCCCCCCGAGGCCTCTTCGAACAGGCCCTTGCGATCTCGGTTGGCATCCGTGAACGCACCCTTGCGGTGGCCGAACAGCTCGGATTCGAGCAAGTTTTCCGGGATGGCCCCGCAGTTCACCGCGATGAAGGCCGCGCGCGCACGCGGCGAACTGCTATGAATGGCGCACGCCACCAGTTCCTTGCCGGTTCCTGATTCACCCTCGATGAGCACCGTCGTCTTGAACTCAGCGATCTTGCGTACCGTGCGGAACAGTTCGAGCATCTGTGGGCTGCGCGCTATCAAATCGCCGAAGGTTCCCTCGGGTTCCTCCACGCCAGTGCGAACCTGGCGGGCCAGACTCCGGTTCTCGCGGTAGAGGCGCTCGCGTTCCTCGGCCTTGCGCAGGAGCAAGACCAACTCGTCCGCCTCGAAAGGCTTGGACAGATAGTCGTATGCCCCGCGCTTCATGGCTTCGATGGCGACGTCCTTGCTTCCGAAAGCCGTCATCACGACCACGGTGGCATCCAGGCCGCGTCGGCGTACTTCATCCACCAGATCCATGCCGCTGCGACCTGGCATGCGCAGATCGGTGATGATGATGTCGTAGGGCAGGGTTTCAAGCTCGCGCAGAGCACTGTCGACCGAGGCAACACCCACGGGCTCGTAGCCTTCCCGTTTGAGCAGGGTCTGCAGCATGTGGCGAAGGTTCTCTTCGTCATCCACCACTAGCACGCGCCGCATGGAACCTCAGGGGTGTAGCCGTTGCATGACATCAGACGAGGACCGAGATCTCATCGTATCACGAACCCGAGTATTTCCGCTAGGTTCGGCCGCCTTCTTCGATTGATAATCCGATCCATGAAACGCAGTCCCGTCATAGTGGGCATCGACCAGGGCACGACTGGAACGACCGTGCTGGTGCTCGACCAGCGCCTCGCACTCCTCGGTCGCGGCTATTGTGAGATTCCGCAGAGCTACCCCCAGCCTGGGCAGGTGGAACATGATCCCGAGGCGATATGGCAGTCGGTGCTGACGGCCTTTGCGCAAGCGTGCGCCCATGCCGGGTCGTTCGAGATTGCGGCCATTGGCATCACCAACCAGCGCGAAACCACCGTGCTGTGGGATCGTGCGCCGGGCCGGCCGGTGGCGCCCGCGATTGTTTGGCAGGACCGGCGCACAGCCGAAATGTGCGACCGACTGCGCGCCGAGGGACTTGAGCCACTGGTGCGCCAGCGGACCGGTCTGCTGCTCGACCCGTATTTCTCGGCCAGCAAGATCGCCTGGCTGCTGGATCACACACCTGATCTGCGGCGCCGGGCCGAGGCGGGCGAGATCGCGTTCGGCACAGTCGACAGCTTCCTCATCTGGCGCCTGACAGGCGGACAGGTCCATGTGACCGACGTGTCCAATGCCTCGCGCACGTCGCTTCTTGACCTGGAGAGTCTGCAGTGGAGCCCCGAGATGTGTCGCATCTTCGGCGTGCCGGCCGCGATTTTGCCCCAGGTGGGTCCGTCCTCGGGGCGGCTGGCGGTCATCCGTGGCGCAGGTGGGATCCCCGACGGCATCCTTCTGGCTGCGGCAGCGGGCGATCAGCAAGCTGCGCTCTTCGGCCAACAGTGCCTGCGGCCCGGGGACGCCAAGTGCACCTTTGGCACGGGCTCGTTCCTGCTCATGAACGTGGGCCCGCGGCCCGTGCTGTCGCGCCATCGACTGCTCGGCACAGTGGCATGGCAGACTGCCGCGGACACGGCCTACGCGCTCGAGGGAAGCGCTTTTGTCTCAGGCGCGTTGATTCAATGGCTGCGCGACGGGCTGGGCATCATCAGGCAGGCGGCCGAAAGCGAGGGACTGGCCGCCTCGGTGCCCGACGACGGGGGCGTGACCATTGTGCCGGCCTTGGCCGGGCTGGGCGCGCCCCACTGGCGCTCGGAAGCACGCGGCGCGATCTTGGGCCTCACGCGCGGTACCCGGGCGGCGCATATCGCCCGTGCGGCCTTGCAGGCCATGGCCTTGCAGAACGTCGATCTGGTTCGCGCCATGGAACAAGATGCGGGCCGCGTGCTGACCGGCTTGCGCGTGGACGGCGGCGCCACGGCCAACAACCTGCTCATGCAGATCCAGGCCGACTTGCTCGGCACCGACATCGTACGACCTGCGCAGGTCGAGCTGACCGCACTGGGGGCGGCACGGCTGGCGGCCGAGGGCGTGGGTCTGGACATCCAGCCCAAGGATGCGACCGACTCCGGCGCGACAGTCTTTCATCCTCGTATGCCCGCCAGCGAGCGCGACCGTATCCTGTCTCGCTGGCGGGAAGCCGTGGCCCAGGCCTGACCTCATGTTGAGGCTATTCATCGCGGTGGACTTGCCAGCGGAGCTTCGGCCCAAGGTCGTGCGTCTGTGCCAGGGCATAGGCGGCGCGCGCTGGACGCGGCCCGAGCAGTTGCACATCACCCTGCGTTTCCTCGGCGACACGCCAGAGGGCTTGCTTGCTGACATGCGGGCGCATCTGCGCCAGATTCGTGTGCCACGCTTCGAGCTTGCGCTGCGAGGCGTGGGCGTGTTTCCGCCGGCTGGCGCGCGCAAGCCGGCGCGGGTCTTGTGGCTCGGTATCGATCCGCCCGAGCCACTGCGCGCTCTCAAATGTGCGGTGGATGGTGTGCTTGGCCCTGACCCCGACACGGCCAAGCGTGGTTTCTCCCCTCACTTGACTCTGGCTCGTTTTCCTACCCGGCCACGCCATGACCTCGACCGCTTTCTGGCCGAGCATGCCGGTTTCGACAGCAGCCGCTTCGTAGTGAGTGACTTTCACCTGTACCGCAGCACCCTGCGCCCCGAGGGTGCGCTGCACGAGATTGTCGAGAGCTACCCCTTGGCAATCGGCGATTGCATGTAGGACGGCTTTCTGTACAATCAGCGCACCGCATGGAGGTGCGACGGTCCGCGGTGGATCGTCCGAATGCGGAGGCAAGACAAACGGAGGAGACGAAGCAATGAAGAGACTAGCACTCGGACTTGGGGCCTTTGTGTTGCTCATCGCGGGCACGGCTCATGCGCAGTACGGAATGGCTGGCTGCGGCCTTGGCTCGTTGATTTTCGGGAACGACAACGGGGCGCTCAAGCAGATTCTCGCGGCCACCACCAATGGTACGTTCGCCAGTCAGACCTTCGGCATCACGTCCGGGACTTCAAACTGCGTCAGCGCGGGCGTGGTCAAGGCCGAGCGTGAGCAGGCCGCGTTTGCCGAGGTCAACTTCCAGGACCTCAAGGGCAACATGGCCGCGGGTGGCGGCGAGTACCTGACCTCCTTTGCTACGCTGCTCGGCTGCGAGGATTCGGCCAAGCCTGGCTTTGCCAAGATGACCCAGGACAAGCTTGAGGTGCTGGTGCCCAGCCCGTCGACAACGCCCATTCAGATGCTCATCAGCGTCAAGCAGCAGATCAAGGCGTCGCCGTCGCTGGCGGCCACCTGCACCGACGCGCGCGCGATTGCCCGTGCCGAGGGCAGGCCGATGACCCTGGCCAAGCGCTAGTTGTCTGTCTCAAGCACTTTGAACGACCGTTCGTCCCGGCGTTCCCCAGTGGAGCGCCGGGACGTTGTGTTTTTCGGGTGGCTACTTGTCTGTCTGAGCGTCGGTCTGTGCGCCTCGCCTGCCTCGGCCGACCAGTCCTATCTGAGCGAGTTACAGGCACGGGCGCGCACGCAAGGGCTGGCGCGCACGCGCATGTGGCAGGTTCTGCTGCACTATCACCGCACCCTGTTTGGCGGGTGGCGCAGCAGCGCTGACGGCCCCGGTTTCTTCCTGGCGGGTTCTGCGGGTGAGACCGATCCCGAGGCCGAGCTGATGGCCACCCTGGTTGCCTTCTCCGCGTCCGCCAAGCCAGTACCGCCCGACGACGAGGCGGGCCAGCACGCTCAGTGCCGCTTCCCCGCGCGTTGGTCGTGGCTGAAGCAGGAACTGGCCATCGATACCACGCGCCTGCCTGAGCAGCCTTGCCCGCTCTTCGCCGGCTGGCGCCAGGCCATCGCGCCGGAGAAGGTCGGGTTCATCTACTCGGCGGCCTACATCAACAGCCCGGCCTCCATGTACGGCCACACCTTCCTGCGCCTCACCCGACGCACCGGCGAGGGCAACCGCCTCATTGACTACATCGTCAATTTCGCTGCCGAGGAAAACACCAAGAATGGCTTCGTCTACGCATGGAAAGGCCTGTTCGGGGGCTTCGCTGGCCACTTCTATGTGATGCCCTACTACGTGAAGATCCAGGAATACTCGAACATCGAGAGTCGCGACCTGTGGGAGTACGAGTTGGCGCTGGACCAGATGCAGACCGAGCGCCTGGTGGAGCATACCTGGGAAACCCGCAGCACCCACTTCAACTACTACTTCTTGACCGAGAACTGTTCGTACTTCTTGCTTGAGCTTCTCGAAGTCGCCGATCCTGGTCTGCGGCTCTCCGAGCGTTTTCATGGCCCGGTCATCCCGGCGGATACCCTGCGCGCGGTCCTGTCGGTTGCCGGCCTGGTCAAGGGTCGCACGGTGCGGCCGTCGCTGCGGGCCCAGATCCTGAATCGCAAGTCGCACATGACAGGCAGCGAGATCAAAGCCGCCGAGGCCTTGAGCAAGCGCGGGCGCGAGGCGCAGGGGTTGATCGCCGACTGGCCGAGGGAGCGTCAGGCGCGCATCATCGATGCCGCCTACGACCTCTTGCGTTTTCGCGAGGGTCTGACCAAGGACCCTTCGCCCGAGTTCTTGCGCAAGGAACGCGAGTTGCTCATCCTGCGTGGCCGCACTGGCGTTCCGCCCCTGGAAAGCGCCGTGCAGCCCGCCAGCGACGCTCCGGAGACCGGCCACCGGTCGCTGCGCCTGGGCTTGGCGGGCGGCCTGGCCAGCCCCCAGCACGCCGCCTTCGAGGAGATCTCGCTGCGCCTGGCCCTCCATGATTTTCTGGACCCGTCGCGCGGCTATCTCGACGATGCCGAGCTGGAGATGGGACAGGTCCGCATCCGGTTCCAAAACGCAACCCACCGCCTGTTCCCGGAACGCCTCGATTTGCTCAACATTCTTTCCGTGTCGGGCTACGACAGATGGATTCCCAAAACGGCCTGGACGATTCGCGCAGGCGGCGACCAGGCCCACAACCTGGGATGCGCGGGGGTGCGCTGCAGCTATGGCAACCTGAACACGGGCGGTGGGATCTCGCTACGGCTCGGTCATCCATTCTTGTTCTTCCTGCTCACCGACGTGGATCTGGCTGCTGGCGCGCCCTTCTTCGATCACTACCGGATTGGCGCGGGCGGCTTTGCCGGCGCTGTGCTGCGGCTCGGACGCTTTTCCCAGACCACGGCCGAGGGCCGCTACATCTACTACTTCTTGGGCGACCGTCGGCGCGCTCCGGTCATCAGCGTGGGGCAGGGGTTCAATCTTGCAACCTGGGCCCAGATCCGCCTGGTCGGCGATGCCGTGGGATCATACCGGGAGGCCCGCGCCGAACTGCTGAGCTACTTCTGACAGCAGCAGGCCAGAATAGACGAACGGTTTCATTGACGGCAGATCGTGGTAAGGCTTTGCTCCTGCCACATGGACAAGACCGGCGACATCAGCCAATCCACCTCTTCGGCCCCGGGCCGCAAGGGGATCTGGTGGGCCATGCTCGTCCTGTCTCTTGCCGGGCTGCTCGTCTCGGTAGTCCTGGCCTACATCCATTTCAAGGCCAACACCCAGGCCGGATTCCACAGCTTCTGCGGCCGCGGCAGCACCTTCAACTGCGACAGCGTGGCCCGCAGCCCCTATTCGGTCTTGCTGGGCGTGCCCACGGCACTGTGGGGAATCTTCGGCTATCTGCTGGCGGTGGTCGTCACGGTTTGGGGATTGCGCACTCGGCGCACCGTCTTGACTGCGGCCTGTGGCCTGCACCTTTTCGTCGCGTTCGCCGCGCTCAGCGCCGTGCTGGGCGCCATTTCGGCCTTCCGCCTGCACGCCCTGTGCATCCTCTGCGCCGCCACCTATGGCATCAACCTGCTGCTCTTGGTCCTGGTCTTGGTGCAGGCAGCGGGCGTCGGGTTTCCTCAGGTGGGCGCAGCGCCGTGGCACTTGCTTCGCGAAAGTCCGGGCAAGACCCTGGCGGTTTTTCTCTTGCTCGGCGCCATGGCGCTGGGACTTGTCGCGCTGGTTCCACCCTACTGGCGACGCGGCACGAGTCCTGGGCGAAAAGCGTTCGCGCTGGAAGGCCTGTCCCGCGGCGAGGCGCCCGGTGGCGGCCACTGGATCGGCGCGCGCGAGCCTGTCGTGACCATCACCGAGTTCTCCGACTACGAATGCCCCTTCTGCAGGCAAGCGCACGCGCAGCTACGCAACATTGTCGCGCAGTTTCCCGATCGGGTTCGTCTCATTCACCGTCACTTTCCCCTGGATCAGGCGTGCAACCGCAGCATCGAGCGTCCCTTCCACCAGACCGCTTGCCGGGCCGCGCTCATCGCCGAGTGCGCGGGCCGCGCCGGACGTTTCTGGGAAGCCAACGACTACCTTTTCGATGCGTCGGGCTTTCTCGACACGCAATCCGATGAGAAGATTGCGGCCGACCTCAAGCTCGATCCCGCTGCGCTCGATCGCTGCATGAAAGGCGAAGGGGCGGCCGCCGTCAAGAACGACGTCGAGGTCGGGATCGCACTCAAGCTGGAGGGCACGCCGAGCTTCTTGGTCGACGGCCAGGTTTACCGGGGCAACCTTCCCGCCGCTGTGCTGGAGCCGCTGCGGGCTAGGCCCGACGCTGGCAAGTAGCAGCCAGGAGATGCTTCTCCAGCGCGCGCATGCGACGGGACTGGCCGGGGCGGTGGTGGTCGTGGCCAAATAGGTGGCAAAGCCCGTGCACGGCGAGGCGCTCGAGTTCGCGGTCCAGGCGGGCACGGCCCGCGCAGCGGCGAGCGGCTTGCACCGAGATCGCGATGTCGCCGAGAAAGACCCCATCGCCCGCCGGATCGGTTTCGCCTGCGAGCTCCTGCATGTGGAAACTCAACACGTCGGTGGCGCGATCGAGGCCGCGGAACTCGCGATTGAGCGCACGGATCTCGTCATCGCCGGTGAACAACAGAGTAGCCGACGAGCGTGAGCGCCCGAGCCGGCGCAAGGCCACGCGCAGTCGATTCGCGACCCTGCGGCAGGCGGGCACGCCGACCAGGCGGCGGGCGTCGCTGCGAACCACGACATCGATGGGCACGACTGCGATGTTAGACGATTCGCGCGCCCTTCACCAATCCCGATCAAAGTACGCGCTTATAGATTTCGGCGCTCACGAACATGCCAAACAGATCGGCGTCGCACTTGCCCGCCTTGACCTCTCCCTCCAGGATGCCCAGCGCACGGTGCACCGGGACGGCGGCCTTGTAGGGCCGGTCGGCCGCGGTCAGCGCATCGAAGATGTCGGCGATGGTCAGCATGCGCGCCTCGATGGGAATCTCCGCGCCGTGCAGGCCAGCTGGGTAGCCCGCGCCGTTGAGCAACTCGTGGTGGGCGGCGGCGATCTGCGGCACCTTGCGCAGCGAGCGGCCCCAGGGAATGGTCCGCAGGAAGGCCACCGTGTGGTTGACGTGGCTCTCGATCTGCTGGCGTTCGGCCGGCGTCAGACTGCCACGCAGTACCTGCAGGGCCGCCACCTCGTCGGGCAGAAGATACGGCCTCGCTTGGCCGGCCTCGTCGACGTACTTCCACGCCGCCACCTCTGCCAGACGAGCCATCACCGGCTGGTCCAGCAGGGTCGGCTCGTTGGCCGTCAGCACCAGGTGCCAGCACTCGTCCAGGGCAGCCAGACCCTCGGCCTGTTCACGCTCGATGGCGGCCAATGCCGCGGCCGAGTCGCCCCGCCGAATGTGATCCAGTTGCTTGCGCAGCGACTCGGCCTCGATGGACTTGCGCACATAGGCGAAGCGCAGGCGGATGGCATCGAGCTGCCAGTCGTAGAGCTTCTTGGCCTTGACCAGCACCTGCTCGCGCACGCCGACCTTGCCGAAGTCGTGCAACACGCCCGCGTATTCGATCTGGCGCAGATCTTCGCGTGAAAAGCGCACGGCAGCGAGGGGGCCGTCGCTGACCGCGTCCACCGTCTCCGCCATGGCCACGCTCAAGGTGGCCACGCGGCGCGAATGACCCGAGGTGGTCGGATCGCGGGACTCGATGGCGGTGACCGAGGCGTCGACGAAGCTCTCGAACAGGCGCCGGATCTCGTCGTACAGGATCGCGTTCTCCAGCGACACGCCCGCCTGCGACGCCAGCGCCAGCGCCATCTCCTCGGCGCGCTCGTCGAAGGGAACCACGCCTTCCTCGAAATCCGCCGGCGTGGACAGAACCTGGCTCGGTTTCCGCTTCTTATTGATGAGCTGGATGATGCCGATGACCTCGCCCTCGGTAGACAGCATGGGCACGGTCAACATCGAACGCGCACGGTAGCCGATCTTGTCGTCGAAGCTGCGGTTGTGCGCGGCGCCCCCGGTCGCCACCTTGGCCTGCTCGACATCGGGCACGTTGATGGGCCGGCCCTCCAGCACGGCCCGACCCGCGAGCGAGGTGTTGTCGACGGGCAGCGTGAACTCCTTGAAGTTCACCGGGATGGAATCGTTCTGCGACAGCATGAAGTGCAGCCGGGCTGGGCGGCTCTGTACCCCGCGAACCGGAGTCGGCGCGCGCCGCCGGCCGGCCTCGCCCAGCGCTCGCGGTCGCCGCGCCGGATCGCCAAAGGCTCGGCCGTCGGGCTGGCCGTCGCCGTCCACGTCGGCCGCCTCCAGCACGTACACGCTACCCGCATCGGCCCCGGTCATGCGCCGGCTCTTGTCCAGGATCAGGTCGAGCAGCTTGCGGATATCATGTTCGGAAGACAGGGCGCGCGAGATGGCGAGCAACTCGTCGCGCTCGTAGCGCGATCGCTCGACCGGGCCCGGCGCTTCAGACACGGGTTGGTTCGGTCCCACGACCCGTCATTCTCCCCGACACGGCGTCAGCCCTCACTGCCGGGCGGGCGGCCGGTGCCGTTGTTCTGCGCCTTGCGGTCGTAGGCGCGGATGATTGCGGCCACCAACGGGTGGCGGACCACGTCCACCTCGGTGAAGGTGCAAAAGGCGATGCCGTCGATGCCGCGCAGGAGCGATTCGGCCTCGGTCAAGCCGGAGCGCCGGTGGTCGGGCAGATCGATCTGGGTCACATCCCCGGTGATGACCGCCTTGGACTCGTAGCCCAGCCGGGTGAGGAACATCTTCATCTGCTCGCCGGTGGTGTTCTGCGCTTCGTCGAGGATGACGAAGGAATCGTTGAGCGTGCGGCCGCGCATGAACGCGATGGGCGCGATCTCGATCATCCCGCGCTCGACCAGTTGGTGGGCGCGGTCGAAGTCCATCATGTCGTGCAAGGCATCGTAGAGCGGCCGCAGGTAGGGCGAGACCTTCTCCTCCATGCTGCCGGGCAAGAAGCCAAGGCGCTCGCCTGCCTCGAGGGCCGGCCGGGTCAGCACGATGCGCTTGACCCGTTTTTCCATGAGCTGGCGCAAGGCCAGCGCCATCGCGAGATAGGTCTTGCCGGTGCCTGCAGGCCCGATGCCGAACACGATGTCGCGTTCGCGGATGGCGTCGACGTAGCGTTTCTGGGCCAGTCCCTTGGGCGCGATGGGCCGGGCGCGGCTGCCCACCAGGATGGTGTCGGAAAAAACTTCCTGCAGGTTGGCGTTGGCATCGCCACGCAGCACGTGCGCCGCGCGTGTGACGTCCTCGGGCCCCACCGCGCGGCCGCCGCGCACCATGCGGTAAAGCTGTTCCACCAGTCGTCGCGCCTGGGCGATGGCATCGGTCGGGCCTAGGAAAGTCAGCTCGTTTCCGCGCGAGTGAAGCCTGGCGCCGGTCTCCAGCTCAATGCGCTTGAGGTTGGAGTTCTTCTCGCCGAACAAGGAAAGCGCGACGCGGTTGTCGTCGAGGACCACCCGGTCCGATTCGACATCCGTGTTTTCGCGCAGGGGATCGCTTGGCCGCTGACTCAATCGAACCTGATCTCCTTTACCACGGAACCCACGCGGCGACCAGTGTGCAGTGGCGTGGTCGGATTCGGGGTCGGGGACCGGGGGCGATGACGGGGTCGAGCGCCGGGACGGGCTCCGGAAAGGCGCGTAAGTAGAGTTCGGCGATAGGCAACCCGCTGGCTGCGCGTCCGATTCTCGGGCCAAAAGGGAGCTCGCTGCCACAGGAAGAAGATCGGGCTCGTTCTTCCTATCGTCCGGGCACATTCCAGGCTAGGTTTTCGCAACCCCGTGAGCCAGGAAACGCCGCCGCCCCAGCTCGACCTCAGCCCGCTGCCCGGCAAGCAGACGGGCCGCAACCTGCCCGATCTGGTCGGCCTGATGCAGCGGTTGCTCGCGCCCACCGGCTGTCCGTGGGATCGCGAGCAAACCCTGGAATCGCTGCTGCCCTATCTGGTCGAGGAAACCTACGAGGTGGTGGACGCCCTGCACGCGGGCGACGTGCGCAACCACGCCGAGGAACTGGGCGACCTGCTGCTGCAGATTGTTTTCCAGGCCGAGCTGCGCCACGCCGAGGGCGCCTTCGGGATGGACGATGTGGTGCGCGGGATCGTGGCCAAGCTGGTGCGCCGCCATCCGCACGTGTTCGGCGAAGCGCAGGCCAAGACCTCGGCGGCTGTGCTGGCCAACTGGGCCAAGCTGAAGGCGGTCGAGAAGGCGAAGAAGGGGCGCAAGGGTGCGCTCGACGGAATCCCGCGCAGCGCCCCGGCCCTGGTGCGCGCCACGCGCGCTGGCGAGAAGGCAGGCGCGGTGGGCTTTGACTGGCCGGACGCGGCCGGCGTGCGCGACAAGGTCAACGAGGAACTGGCCGAGATGGATCACGCCTGCCAGGCGGGCGATCGCGACCAGATGATGCACGAGCTGGGCGACACCTTGTTTGCCTTGACCAATCTGGCGCGCAAGCTGGGGCTGGACGCCGAGAATGCCCTGCGCGAAGCCACCGACCGATTCGCGCGTCGCTTTGGCCACATGGAACAAGCGCTTGAAGCCGAAGGCCGCACTGTCGGCTCGGCCACGCCCGAGGAACTGGAGCAACTCTGGCAGGCAGCCAAGCGTGCGCCTGGCGTCGATACGCCAGAGTGATTCTACAGCCAGCCGGCGACACGCGCGCCGAGCAGGAACACCGCGCCCCACGCGCCGGCGGCCACGTCATCCATCATCACGCCCCAGCCTTCGGGCAGGCGCTCGGCGGCGTTCGCGGGCCAGGGTTTCCATTGGTCGAACAGGCGGAACAGAACCACGCCGGCCGCCAGGCCGATCCAACCCGCGGGCGCTGCGAGCAAAGTGATGAGCACGCCGGCCACCTCGTCGATGCACACGATCTGCGGATCCTTGATCCCGAGCTTGCGCACCACCTGATTCGACGCCCACACGCCCACCGCCGTGATCACGGCGGCTGCGGCCGCGACGGCCAGCGTGCCGCCGTGGTGGACGAGCAGAAGATAGAGGGGAATTGCGCCGAGCGTGCCTGCGGTTCCTGGTGCCTTGGGCACGCGGCCACAGCCGAACCAGATAGCCAGAACGTGCGCCACTCGATATTTCACGACTCTTCTCCCAGCATGGCGCGCACCTCCGCTGAGTACTTTCCATCTTCATGCACGACCAGCGGCGCTTCGGTCCTTGTCTCGGCGACCAGTGCCGACCGTCGTGCTTCGAAGCAGAAACGGCTGGCCTGCGCTCCCGCCCGCGCCTGCACCATGCGCAGTCGGGCCATGGTCAGCCCGCGTGTGGCGAGTGCCGCGCGCATTTCGTCGAAGCGATCGGCAGGGTAAATCGCGGCCAGCCGGCCCTCGGGCCGCAAGGCTGCCTGGGCACCTTCCAGCCACTCGGCCAAAGTCAGTGCGACCTCGTGGTGCGCCAGTGAGCGCTCTGCCTGCGGTGGCAGTACGCCTTTGCCCAGGGGCCGAAACGGCGGATTGCTCGCCACCAGATCGAACGCCGCGCGTGGCACGCGCTCGGCTTCGCGCACGTCAGCCGCCACGACGGCGAAGCGCGCGCCGAAACCATTGGCCCGCACGGATCGCGCGGCCAGTCCTGCCAGCCGCGACTGGATCTCCACGCCGAGGCCAGTTGCCGCCGAGTCGCGTGCAAGCAACAAGAAGGACAGGGCGCCGGTGCCGCACCCGATGTCCAGGAAATGGCCGTAGGGCGCCTGGATGAAACCCGCGAGCAGCACCGGATCCAGACTGGATCGAAAACCGCGCGCTGGCTGGATCAGCTTGACCCGGCCGCGCAGGAGCGTGTCGTGAGTGACGTCATCCGGCTCCGGCCCGCGCGCGTGGTCGGCGTCGGTCATACGTTGGGCAGCACCGGCTCCTCGCCGGGATCGATGCGCGCCATCACCAGGCCGGTGGCCAGCTTGGGTTGGAAGTAGGTCGATTTCTGCGGCAGCACGAAGCCCGCCTCACATGCATCCAGAACCTGGGACACCTTGGTCGCGTTCATCAGGAAAGCCGCCTGCACATCGGAGGCGGCCACCTTCCCCAGGGTTTCGCGCAGATCGTGGCTGTAGGTCAGGTTCGACTGGCGGGCCATGGCCTCGGCCCCGATGCCGAGCAGCGGATCCAGCACCAGGCCGTGCAACACGCTGACGTCGAGGCGAGCGAGAGTGGGCGGGCCCAGACGCGCAAGATCCGCGTCGGCCCGCAGCTTGAGCCAGGTGGTCCCGCGCGCGCCAGGTCGACGCAGAGCAAAGATCACGGTCTTCTCGCCCTCGCGGAGCAGGCGGGCCTCGATGGCGGCCGGGTTTTCCTCGCTGCCTGACAGGACCTCGAACCAGGGGCGGCTGCGCTCGGCCAGGGTGTCGAGCGCTTCAGCGGACAGGCCGTGCACCATGCGGTGGGTGGGCAGGACCAGCAAGCCCGGATCCTCGGCGCGGGCAAAGAACATCACGCCCCAATCGGCTAGCGAGCGACCGAGCGGGACACCCGCGGGCCGCATGTCGTCGCGGATGGCGACCATGGTTTCATAGCGGTGATGGCCGTCGGCGATCATGACACTGCGAGGAGCCAGTCCGCGCGCCACCGTGGCAATCGTCGCCTCGTCGGTCACCACCCACAGACGATGGCGGCAACCGTCGGGCGTGGTCGCGTCGACCTCAGGCGCCGCGACGCAAGCACCGTCAAGCGCCGTTTCGATGGTGCCGTCCGGGTCGCGATACAAGGAAAACACCTGGGAAAAGTGCGCGCGTGTGGCGCGAATCAGCTTGAAGCGATCGACCTTGGGGCCCGAAAGGGTGTGCTCGTGGGGCAGCACGATGCGTGCGGAGAACGGCGAAAGCTCGATGAGCGAGATGAATCCCTTGCGCGTGTATTTGTGCGGGCCGGCCGCGCCCGCGAAGGTGAATTGCTGTTCGTAGCGATATAGGGCTGGCCGCGCATCCTGGCGCAAAGTTCCCTCGGCCAGCCACTTGTCGAGCTGCGCGCGCGCATTTTCGTAGCGAGCATCACCCTCGCCGCGCGGCAGATCCAGGTGCACGATGTTGCGCGGGTGGCTGGCTTCAAGCTGCGCACGTTGCGCCTCGCCGATCACGTCGTAGGGTGGGGCCAGAAGCGACGCGAGGTCGGCAAACCGTCCCTGGTCAAAACGGAGAGCGCGAAACGGGGCTATCCTTGCCATGGCTCCGGCAGTCTATAGCCAGATGCGGAGCCCGGTCACGCCGAAAGGAATTACCGATGGTCCGCTCGCTCGGGGAAGAGTTGCGCCAGACCATCGGCACTGGCTGCGCAGATGCCGCGCTCGGTGACCAGGCCGGTCACCAGGCGCGCCGGCGTAACGTCGAAGCCAGGGTTGGCCACCGGGCTGTTTTGCGGCGTCACCAGCACCGAGGTGGGTTTGCCGTCGGGGCCCAGCCCGCGCACCAGTCGCACCTCGTCGGCGCCGCGTTCCTCGATGGGGATCTCGGCCACGCCGTCGCGGATGGTCCAGTCGATGCTGGGACTGGGCAGGCAAACATAGAACGGCACCCGGCAATCGCGCGCGGCCAGGGCTTTGAGGTAGGTGCCGATCTTGTTGCACACGTCGCCCGTGGCCGTGGTTCGATCCGTGCCCACGAAGCAAACGTCGACCTCGCCGTGTTGCATGAGGTGGCCGCCGGCATTGTCTACGATCACATGGTGGGGCACGCCGTGCTGGCCCAGTTCCCAGGCGGTCAGCGAAGCGCCCTGGTTGCGCGGCCGCGTCTCGTCCACCCACACGTGCACCGAGATCCCGGCATCGTGCGCTTTGTACACCGGCGCCATGGCCGTGCCCCAGTCCACCGTCGCGAGCCAGCCGGCGTTGCAGTGGGTGAGTACGTTCGCGGCAGCGGCTCCCTTGCGTTTGGCAATCGCTTCGATGATGCGCTTGCCGTGCTCACCGATGGCCGAACACAGGGCCACGTCCTCGTCGCAGATCTGGGCCGCGCGACGGAAGGCGGCGCCGGCGCGGTCTGCGGGCGGCAACCTGGCCGTGGCAGCGCGGATTTCATCGAGAGCCCAGCGCAGGTTGACCGCTGTGGGCCGCGTGGCCAGAAGCTCCGCGTGCGCGCGCGCCAAGCCCGCGTCGCTGGCGTCCTGCCGCAAAGCCAGGGCCATGCCGTACGCCGCTGTGGCGCCGATGAGAGGCGCGCCCCGCACCACCATGTCGGCAATGGCTCTCACCGCGTCTTGCAGCCCTTGCAGTCGCACAAGGCGAAACTCGTGTGGCAGCACGGTCTGGTCGATGACCTCGACCGAGCAGCCGTCGGCGTGCAGACGGATTGTGCGATAGGGAACCCCGGCGACGTTCATCTCTAGTCCAGATACTTCGCGGTGAGCGGCGCCAAGCGATCGCGCACCTCGCGCGGGATCCTGCGCCGGTCGCTCCAGATAGCCAGCTTCAGAGCCTGCTGGCAAGCACACGCGTTGTTGGGCAGCGACGCGATGGCAGGCAACCCTGCGCTGATCAGGGCCAAGGCATTCTGGGTGGCGGACTGGACGTTGGCGATGATCTCCTCCAGCAGGTGAATCTGATCCACGTCGGTCCGGTGCGCGCGCCAGCAGTCATAGTCGGTAGACAGCGCCACCGCGGCGTAGCAGATCTCGGCCTCGCGAGCCAGCTTCGCCTCCGGCATGAGGGTCATGCCGATGAGATCGCCGCCCCACTTCCGGTGCATCTCACTTTCCGCGCGCGAGGAGAACTGCGGGCCCTCCATGCACACGTAGGTGCCGCGCAGGTGGACCTTGACCGGCACCGCGGCCGCCGCGCTGGTGAGCGCCGAGCGCAAGGCGGGACAGAAGGGCGCGGCCATCTCCACATGCACGGCCAGTCCCTCGAAGAAGGTGCCCAGCCGGCGGTAAGTGCGGTCGATGGTCTGGTCGGGCAGCACCAGATCGCGCGGCGCAATCTCCTCGCGCAGGCTGCCCACCGCGCCGCTGGCGATGATGCGGGTCACGCCCAGTTTTTTCAGGGCGAAGATGTTCGCCCGGTAGGGCACGGCGGAAGGATTCAGCAGATGGCCCTCGCCGTGACGGGAGAGCAGGGCCACCGGAATGCCACTCACCTCGGTCGTGAGAATGGGGGCTGATGGCTGGCCAAAGGGTGTGTCGATGTCATGCGTCTGGGCGTTGCCGACGGTACCCAGCGTGTCGCCAAGTCCCGTGCCTCCGATGATGCCGATCATGAGAGCCTCCGTGGATAGCCTTTGTCGAGGGGCACCAGCCTGCATCGCCCGGCGCGGCCACGCAAGCCCCATGCGCCGACGGCAAAGAGATGAACCGTGGTCGTCGCCGCTAGAACTTGTAGCTGATCGTGCCGGCCATCTTCAGGGTCACGTCGACGGTCCAGTCCTGCTCAGGCAGTTGTCCGGACATGTCCAGTTCGATGACCGTGTTGTCGGCGGACCAGATACGCGTGACCTCGATGGGTGTGGGCATGCTGGCTTCGATGACCGAGCTGGACGGTGCGCCGGCGCTCCGCTCGTAGCTGGCGATCTCGGTGGTTCCTTCCGAGCTGGTGGGGTCGGCCATGGTCAAACGAGCGGCGGTGACAAAGTCGAGGTTGGCCAGACCGTCGCCGGCAAGCACCGTCACTTGGTCGACGAAGACTTGGGAATTCATGCGCTTGGCCCACGCGGTGTTGGACGACGAGAGCGTGAATGAACTCGTTACCGAGACGTCACCGATCAGGTTGGCCTGCGGCACGCCCTGCATGTTCAGCCCGTGCTGGGTGACCTCGACGTCCGGCACCTTGGCTTCGATGGAAAACGTGCAGGCAGCGGTCAGGGTGACCAGCGCGGGGACGATGGAAAAGAGTCGGAGTGTCATTGTCAGCGCCTCACCAGATGTAGACGATGAGTCCCAGTTTCACCGACGAGCCAACCGCCTTGACGGATGGATCCTGCCGCACGACCACCTCGGTTGTGCCGGTGGCGTCGCTGTTCTGCGCGGTGCTGTTCTGGATCGCGGCATCGACGTTGTGGACCTGGCCACGGACCACGGTGACGCCTCCGTGCAGGAAGAAGACGACCCGGCGCGAACCGAAGTCCAGGCCCAAGTGCGCGTTCATGTACTGGTAGCCGACCCGGTCCAGCAGCGGGCTGCCATTGAAACCGCCACCGATGACCTTCTCGGCCAGCGGGTTGGCGTCGCCGCTCTGATAGACGCCATATTCGAAACTGGCCGATGGGCCGGCGGCAAAGGGCAGCAGGGTGATGCCGGTGCGCCAGCCGCGGCTGATGCCGTTGGTCCCGCCTCCCGCTGAAATGCGCACCCAGGTCAACGGCCGGATCGCGAGCGAGCCGATCAGGCCATCCGGTACGCCCACGTCGGCCATCAGGCCAAAGATGGGCAGGCGATTAGGCGAGGGAGGCGCAGCGGGCACCGTGACAATCGGAACGTTCTCGCCTTGCTCGTAGTCTTCCCAGGCCCAGGCCGGCAGTGCCGCGCCAAGCAGCAGCGCGGCGGCCAGAGTCGGGGCAAGACGCAGTCTCATACTCTAGTATATCGTCTCATAGAGAGTAATCTTGAATACTATTTATAACAATTGAAAACATTTCGGGCGGCTGTCGGTCGTGTGGACTTAACTGGCCGCAGACCTTAAAGAATTCAGTCAGCGCAGCGCGACCGGATTAACGCATGGAGCACATCGCGGACGCCGGAAGCATCGTGTCGTAGGAACGGCTGTCAGGAAACGCCGTGGATTCCATGGCGGCAACCCTCGGCGACTCAAAGATGCCGCTCGACATCGGTTGCGGCGGCGGCTGCAGCGGAGTCATCGCCACGACCCAGGGTTGGGGCTCGCCGTGGTTTAGCAACTCCGAGATGAATATCAACCCAGCACAGTGGGACAGCCTCGATGCCGACGGTCAGTGCAACATCATGCTGCACGAGCGGCTGCACTGGGCGGGGGATGAGGGTTCGGCGGATCACAATGACTCGGCGGGGGCCGGCAACGATACGGTCTATTCCTGCGGGCGTTATTGCGGCCGCTGTTCGCACGCCGGGCACGGGTCGCAGAACAAGAGCTCCGTGGATTGCGCCGGCTGCGCCGATACCAGCGCACGCAAACAGCAGTGTGGCACGCAGACCCAGTACCAGACTGCGGATTGCGGCAGTGCAATGTCCGGATTTTGCCACGCCGGCTTGGCTTGCATTGCGGGCCCCTGCGATCAGTGCGGCGGGATTGTCACCAACGCTTGCGACGGCTCCCTCATTGGCGGCCAGGCTATCTGTTGCCAGAGCTGTCCCTCGAATTGCAATCAGTCCAACGACCTGCCTTGCACCAACACGCCTGCCTCGACCGACACCTGCACCGACAAGAACCCCCCCTTCTGCCAGTGAGCGGATCGGGACGCGCTGCCCCTCACGAGACCGGCGCCACGTCGAAGGTCGGACGGGGCCTTCGGTCTACAGCGTGCCCACCAGGAACTCGTGCACCATCGCAACGTCGTCGAAGGACAGCTTCCGTTCGAGGTTGTGGTCGCGCCGTACGCGACGAGCGTGGTCGGGGGGCAGCGGCCGATGCACGAAGATGCCGCGCGAGCACAGCCGCGCCTCGGCGCGAGCGGTTCGCATGATTTGGTCCATGAAGGTGCCGAAATCAGTCTCGCTGAGATACGAGGATACGTCGGCGATCGAGTAGGCGTCCAGGCTGCGGTCGGCGACATCGGCAAGAGCGGCGGAGGCCGGCGCTGTCACGATGGTGACCTGCGTGGTCTTGAGGGCCTCGCGGATGCGCTCATACGAGCCTGGCAGAAGATAGATGGGCATCGCGGGCTCGTAGATGTAGCGCGCAAAGAAGACCAGCTGAAGAAGGTGACTGTCACGCGCGAGGTGGTTGCACAGGTACCGGTGCATGAGATCGAAGATGCGCCGGTGCAGGGGAACCTCGGGCGGCACGAAACGCCAGAAACCCGGATCGCGCGAGAACAGCTCGAGGAAGGAGCGGCGGCACAGCATTTCGCCGACAAAACGCCATGCGCGCGTGTTCCACCCGTCGAGGAAGTGGCGCTGTTTTGCCATATCGTCGAACTTGAACAGCCGCCTGATCCAAATTGGGCGCACCGCGTGCGAGATGCGCGAGACGTGTACCAGAAAGCGCTCGAGGCTCCCCTGGAAGAGCACACCACGCCGCACCAGTTCCGGGTGCGCATCAAAGTAGTCTCCCGCCGCGCCGGAGAGAGCGGGCCGCAAGTCTTGGTAGACCTTCAGTCGATCGCGCGCGCGCCTCACCCCCAAGAACGCGAGGTAGGGCTCGTAACTGAGCGCGCGCATGGCCGCGATCTTCAACTCGAGCAAATGATTCTGCGTCGGGTTCACGTCGACCGCCAGAATCTCCTGGGGACGATCGTGAAGCAGGTTGAGCACGCGTCCTCCGCCGGCGGTGATGCAGAACACGCGTTTACCGGGGCCGATGCGCAGGGCTTTGAGCTCGCTGCGGGAGTCTTCGTTGCACGACGAGTAACTGATGCGCCCGCTGAATTTCTTCCATGGAATCGCATCGGGCTCACCTTTGGGGGAGTCGCCTTTTGCGCGGCTTGCGGCTGTGCGCGAGCGGAGGGTGGCCGACTGGTGGGCGCGATCACGCTTCATGGTCATGGCCTGCTCAAACCTCTCTCATGAGTTCCTGGGGAAACTTTTCTCAGACTGAGTGCTCATGCCAAATTTCCGCATACGCCGCAGCAGCTGAAAACGACTGATGCCCAGGAGCTTGGCTGCCTCTGTGCGGACATTGCCGGCGCGGCTCATCGCCTGACGGATCATGCGCGCCTCGACGTCGACCAGCGAATCCACGCCTGGCACCACCTCGATCGGTGGGGTGGGGGGCAACGATCCCTTGCGGCCGAGCGAGAGCACGCGCTGGGGCAAGTGCCTAAGCTCGATGCGCGGCGATTCCGTCAAGATGACGGCGCGCTCGATGATGTTCTTCAACTCACGCACGTTGCCCGGGTAGGCGTAGCCCAACAGGGCTTGGATGACCTCCGTGGAAAATGGCTCGGTGGGCTTGTTCAAACGCTCAGCAAAGAGGGTGCGGAAGTGTTCCGCCAAGAGCAGGATGTCGTCCCCGCGTTCGCGCAAGGGCGGGATGCGGATGGGGAAGACCGCGAGCCGTTGGAAGAGATCCTGGCGAAAGCGGCCCGCCTGCACCAGGGCGGGCAGATCCTGGTTGGTGGCAGCGACCACGCGGGCCTTGAGCGGAATCTCGCGACTCGATCCCAAACGGCGAAAGCTGCGGCTCTCGAGCACGCGCAGTAGCTTTCCCTGACCCAGCTCCATGTCGCCGATCTCGTCGAGAAAAACCGTGCCGTCGCGGGCTTCCTCGAAGGCGCCGGTGCGTAACTCCTGGGCGCCGGTGAAGGCGCCGCGCTCATGCCCGAAAAGCAGACTCTCCACCAGATTCTCGGGCAAGGCGAGACAGTCGACCACGACCAGCGGCGAGGCCGCAGGACGCGACAGGGAATGAACGAAACGACACGCCACTTCTTTGCCGACGCCGGTTTCTCCGGTGAGCAGCAGCGTCGTGTCCTTGGCCGCGGCCACCTTGCTCAGCTCGTCGATCACCAGGCGCATCGCGCTCGATCGACCGAGCAGTCCCCGACACTCCGCCTCGGCGATGCCGTGCGCCTCCTCGCGCAGTTGGGCGCGCCGGCGCAGCTCGAGAACGCGTTCGAGGATCGGAGCGACGCTGGCCTCCTTGACGATGTAGTCCTCGGCGCCGTGACGGATCGCGCGCACGGCGTTGGGGATGGTTTGGTAAGCCGTCATCATGACCAGCGCGGCGTCAGGTTGCCGCATGAGGAGTTGCGGGATGATGCGAATGCCATCGTCATCCGGCAGGCGATGATCGAGCAGGATCACGCCATACTGCCGAATGGCAGCGAATTCGAGCGCCTCGCGGCAGGTGTGGGCGAGATCGCAACAGATGCCCTGACGCCCGATCTCGCGCCCGATGGCTTGGGCGTAGAGATCCTCGTCGTCGACGATCAGGGCCCAGAAGGGCTGACTCATGCCGCACCGTCGATCGCGCACGGGCGCCTGGGGAGCACCACCGTCGCCTGGCACCCACCTCCGTCGCGATTCCTCAGATCGACGAAGCCGCCGTGGGCGCGCGCGATCTTCTGGCAGACGGCCAACCCCAGGCCGGTCCCGTTCTTCTTGGTGGTGAAGAAGGGGCGCAGGCAGTCCGCCGCGCTAGCGGGCAAACCTGGCCCGCGGTCCTCGACGGTAATGGCCAGTTCAAAGCCACTCTGTGCGACGTGACATGTGACCTCGCCCGCGGCAGGGGTGGCCTCGAGTGCGTTGAGCAGCAGGTTGAACACCACCTGCTTCATGGCCTCGTAGTCAGCCTCGATGGTCAGCTCGGGATCCACCTGGCAGCGAATGGTCTTGCCGGCCAGGCGATGGGCGCCCGCCAGCAAGCGGCGCGCGTCGTCTAGCAACTCTGCCACGCGTACCTGAGTGACGGCCATCTCGCGGCGTGCGGCGAGGTAGTCTTTGAGGGTCATGTCCATGCGCACGATCTCTTTCACCAGCGCGGCCAGAATCGCACGCTGGCTGGCCGCAGTTTCCGGCTCGCGGATGAGACTTTCGAGCGTGGCGCCAATCGCGACGAGAGGATTGCGAATCTCGTGAGCCAGATGAGCTGCCATTTCCCCCATGGTGGCGAGGCGTTCCTGCTGTACCAGATGGTCGGAATCTCGCTTGCTCGGCTCGCGCAGCACCAGCAGGAAGCCCACGAGCTGGTGAAAGTCGTCGGCGAGGAGCAGCGCCTCGACGCGCACCGGGACCAGCGATCCGTCGCGGCGACGCACCACCGTGGCGCGCTCGGAATATGCTTTTTGCGGATCCAAGGTCTGATGGGTGAGAATATCCATGACCTCGTCGGGCGCCGAGAAGAGCGCGCTGATCGGCTGGCCGGTGATATTTTCCGCCTCGCAGCCCAGTAGCTGTTTCGTGGCGGGATTGCACGAGCTGACGCGAAGCTCCGGATCGACAAAGAGCGCGGGCGCGGGGTCACCCAGAGTCAGGCGCACGAGTTGATTTTCGAGCGAGGCGGCCGCCTGTCGCGGCGAGGAGAGCATGCAGAGAACACCCTGCGTGCCGTCGAAATCGAGGCGCGACAACGTGATGCGGAGTTCGCCGTCGAGATCAAGGCTGCGCTCACGCTCCGACTGCGGCCCCTCAAGAAAGGCGCGGGCGTTCGTGCCAATGGTGCGCATGAGGTCGCCCTCGCGCAGGACCCGCTCAAGGGCGGCACCGCCGCGCGGGCCATGGCCGCGCAACCCGCCGCGGGCATCGAAGAGCAGGCTATCGGGTTCGTCATCGGGGAGGTGGTCGAAGAGCGTTTGGCTCTGACCCATGAGATCGTTTTCGAGAATCTCACCAATGCGCCGGGCGTAGCGCAAGAGCACTTCGCGCTGCTGGCGGTTGAACGGCAGGGTGCCCTCCTTTTCGAAGAGGAGGACACCGTAGTTTCGTGTGCTACTGAGCGCCGGGACGCAGGCAAAGTCACGCTCGCCGATGAGACGCGCGGTTGCCGCGAGTATCAAGGGGGGCAAGGCTGCGCCCACCAGCTCCTTGAGCGAGGTCGTTTCGCAAAACGAGGCCTCGCGCCAGGAGCGAGTGACCAGGCTGCCCTCGGCGCTACTCATCGGCCACGAGAACCCCGGGAACTGCGCACCCAGCATCTTCTCAATCTCGGCGATAACGGGAAAGGCGTCGGCCGTGATACCCAGGTGAACGCGAATTTCCTGCTTCTTCTCGTTGAAAAGAATCAGGTTGGTGGAACCGCAGCCGACAATTTTCGCGGCGCCGCGCAACGCGGCTTCCAAGAACTGCTTGAGGTTGGTGGACCCCACCATGATGGCCACGCGGATGATACTCGACCGCGCAGTTCGCGCCCAACCGGAATCGCTCATGATGGGGTTTGGCGTGTGCGATTTCGCACGCGGGTGTGCTTCTGCACGCGAGGGAGGCTGGGTGTCATGATCGCGTCACAGCTCAACTGCCAGAAAATTTTAGAGGGTGCGCGAGCAAGAGAGGTGGTTCAAGGTTTGCAACTATGATCCATTCTCTCCGCGAGACGAAAGGTGCCACACGATGAAGCTCTCCGTCGCCTGTAACTTCGATGAAGCGCTCATGAAGGGCCTTGCCGGTTACCCCGTGTACGAGGTCTACGGCAAGCTCACCACCGACTACTTCGGCGGCGGGCGCCCCGCCTTCTACTTGCCCCAAGTGAATCGCCGCGTGCTTGAGCGGACCGTGAAGACGGCGCACGAAAACGGCATCCAGTTCAACTATCTGCTCAACGCATCGGCCATGGGCAATACCGAGTTCACGCGCATCGGGCAGCGCAAGATGGAGGAGATGCTCGAATGGGTGGACGGCATCGGCGTCGATTCGATCACCGTCGCCAACGTCTACTTCCTGCGGCTCATCAAGCGACGCCATCCGCGCCTGAGCGTTCGCGTAAGCTCGCATCGTTTCACCGATACGCCGCGCAAGGTGCGCTTCTGGGTTGACCACGGCGCCGACGTCATCGTCGTCTCCGAAGTCGGGGTGCATCGCGAGTTCAAAACCCTGGCGGCGATGAAGCAAGCCGCGCAAGGGGTCGACTTGCAGCTCATCGTCAACAACTGGTGTCGCCAGGACTGCGCCATCGCCGGCAACCACGCGGTGGCTCTGTCGGCAGCATCGCAAGCCAAGAGTCGGGGGTTCCCGCTCGATTACTGCTCGATCCTGTGCAACCAGATTCGCTTGCGCGATCCCGTCAACTACATTCGCGCCAACTGGATTCGCCCCGAGGACCTGCACCACTACGAGAAGCTCGGGTACGAAACCTTCAAGATCGTCGAGCGTAACACCCCGACGCAGATCCTGCTCGAACGGGTCAAGGCCTACTCGGAACGGCGCTACGACGGCAACCTCCTCGATCTCGTGCAGAACTACGCCTATCCGAAGGACAAGCTCGGCGCTGTGGGCAGGGACGCCTATTCGTTCAGGCGCATGCTCAAGTACTTCATCAAACCGCGCACCATCAACCTGCTGCGCTTCCGCAAGCTGATCGATTTCGGGCACGCTGCCAGCATGCTCTATCCCAGAGAGGGCGCGAATCCGGTCACCATCGACAATCGCGCGCTCGACGGCTTTCTCGATCGCTTCACCGAGCAGAACTGCCAGTCGACCGATTGCGAGAGCTGTCGCTACTGCCACGAGTGGGCAGCGCGCGCGATCACCGTCGATGCAAATTGGCGCGCGAAGCTGGAACCGATGTACCAGGACTTGCTCGGCGATATCGAGGGAGGCGCTTTCTGGGAGCCGTACACGCGCACCGCTTCGCAGATGGTGCGGCGACTGTGGCGGAACCCTGCGTGAAAGGGACCAGCACAGCGACCGGCGGGCCGACCAGCTTCGGCGCGGATCGCGCCTCGTGCGAACGCGCCGTTGCGCGCGGTCTCGACTTTCTTGCCTCGCAACAGGGGGCCGACGGAGCCTGGCGCGGCGATTACGGCGGACCGATGTTCCTCCTGCCGATGTATCTGGCGGCTCGCCACATCGGCGGAAGGCCGATCGAACGCGAAAGGCGCACCGGCATGGTCGCCTATCTTTGCGCACACCAGGGCGCCGACGGCAGTTTTGGCTTGCACGTCGAAAGCTCCGGTTGCTTGTTCACGACTGTCTTGTGCTACGTGGCACTTCGGTTCCTCGGGCTTGCGCCCGACGACGAGCGGGTCGCCAAGGCACGAGGGTTCATCCACGCGCACGGCACGGCGCTGGCGTGCGCCAGTTGGGGCAAGTTCACGCTCGCGCTCCTCAATCTTTATGAATACGACGGTCTGCAACCGATCCTGCCGGAATTGTGGCTCTTGCCCACCAGTCTGCCGTTCCATCCCAGCCGCCTGTGGTGTCACTGTCGGCAAGTGTATCTGCCCATGGCGCACCTGTATGGCATGAAAGCGCGGATGCCGGCCGACGATCTCACCCACGCTCTCCGGCGCGAGATTTACGATCGTCCCTACGACAGCATTCGTTTCGCCGAGCACCGCAACACCATCGCCGCAGGCGATGTCTACGCGCCGACATCGTCGGCGCTGAAAGCGGTGAACTTCGTCACGGGCCTGTACGAGCGCGTGCACGCGCGGGGGTTTCGTGAGCGCTCGCTCGCGCGGCTCTTGCACCACATCGAGTTCGAGGACTGCGCCACCCAGTTCATCCGCATCGGCCCGGTCAATGCCGTGCTCAACACGCTCGTGCACTTCTTCCAATCACCACAGAGCGACGCGACGGAGCGGAGTTTCGCAGCCCTCGAAGGGTACCTGTGGGACGGGCACGACGGTACCAAGATGAATGGCTACAACTCGACCGCATTGTGGGACACGGCGTTTGCCGTGCAGGCGATGCTGGAACTCCCCCTGGGGACAGCCCATCGTGAGACACTGCAACGCGCCCACGCCTTCGTTGTCGACAATCAGGTGCTCGAAGATCCGCCGGAGTACCAGCGGTACTATCGGCACCCCTGCCGTGGTGGCTGGCCCTTTTCTGATCGCGCGCACGGCTGGCCCATCACCGACTGCACCGCCGAGGGACTGACCGCGGCGATCATGCTGGAGGACGCTGGGCTGCCCGCTCTTCCCGACCAGCGCATCCTCGATGCGGTCAAGCTGCTGCTGGGCTGGCAGAATCGCGATGGCGGGTGGGCCACCTACGAAAGACAGCGCGGCGGGCGTTGGCTGGAGGCGCTCAACCCGGCGCACGTGTTCGGCGACATCATGGTCGATCACTCGTATCCCGAGTGCACGGCGGCGTGTCTGCACAGCCTGGCGCTCTGCCGACGCCACTTCGCCGCACGCCATGACCGCAAGCTTGACGATCTCTTGGGGCGAAAGGCCGGGGCGGCCATCCGCCGCGGCGAGCGCTTCTTGCGCGACAGTCAGCGCGCCGACGGAAGCTGGGAAGGATCGTGGGGGGTGTGCTTCACCTACGGCACGTGGTTCGGCGTGCGTGGGCTCCTCGCTGCTGGTGCGGAGAACAGCGATCCGGCGTTGCGGCGCGCGTGTGAGTTTCTCCATGATCACCAGAACGCCGACGGTGGATGGGGCGAGAGCGGCGAGAGCTGCCGCGAGCGGCGTTACGTGTGGAGTGCCAGTCACGCGGTCAATACCGCATGGGCGCTTCTCACACTGGTCAGCGCGGGCCGAGCACAAGATCCACTCTGCCAGCGTGCGGCCCGCTTCCTGGTTACGACCCAACTCGACAATGGTGATTGGCCTCGCCAGTCGCTCTCGGGCGTGTTCAACAAGACGGCACTCATCAACTACGAGAACTACCGGCGCTATTTTTCCACATGGGCGCTGGCACGCTACGCGGCGGCCGTGGCATAGCGTTCCTGCATCGGTTGTTCGATTCACTGACGGCCGACGATCAACTGCGGAACCCTGAGAGGGTTCCGCACCTCCCACGACGGGATTCGGTAGGGATAGTCGGGCTAAACCGAAGCGTCCTTTGCGTCCGCGGACGCGATCGCGGGACGGAACTTGTAGCCGTAGACGATGGTGCCCTTGTTGCCGTCGTCGCGCAGCTTGCGCGTGACCATCTCCACCGGCATCCCGATCTCGATCTTCTCCCCTTCCACGTCGGTCAA
>Ga0181538_10000428_pt1 | contig 49295 bp, 46 predicted proteins | sample PEATcosm2014_Bin_40_FD_119773 | JGI IMG/M metagenome (GOLD analysis project Ga0181538, IMG submission 119773) | Peatland microbial communities from MTU Mesocosm Facility, Houghton, MI, USA - PEATcosm2014_Bin23_30_metaG | ecosystem: Environmental > Terrestrial > Soil > Wetlands > Peat | place...
ATTCAGTTCCTCGGCAATTTTTCGCGCGGATATGTCAAAAATAGTGACCAGGAATTCTTCGGCGCAGCCGGCGTCGTCCCTGAGCGGGGTACTGACAAGTTGTGCGGAAAAAGAGCCCGCATTCTTGACGGTAAGCTTCAATTCGCAGGTCTGCGGCGCGCCTTTATGAAGGCATCGAAGATGCAGGTAAAAAACATCTTTATCCGCCACATGGACAAACATCGTGAATGGCTTGCCGACAAGATTGACCTTTTCAACTCCGAGGAGTTCGGCGGTTCTCAGATTGGCTTCGGTAATTTTGCCCTCGCTATCAAGGGTGAGATAGCCGACCGGGGCAAAATCGTACAGGTCGGAAAACCTTTTCTGTGAATTTTCAATGATGGTCTGCGCCTGCCGCAGTTCCTCGTTCTGCATTTCCAGCTCGACTTGGTGCACCTGCAACTCATGGATGACCGACGCAGTGTCTGCATCCGGCGTCCTTGAAGGCTTTTTCAGTGCGGCGAGCTGTTTTTCGGCCCGAATGCGCAAAGCCCTATTTTCCTTGTCCAATTTCTTTTTCACTTGATCCTCCGCAAGCGAAGCTCATGGGATAGCGTTCCCCGGGGATTAGGACGCTCGACCATCGACAGCAGAATGAACTTGTTTTTAGCGATCCGGCGCGCATTGAGCGACATCGTTTTCCGCCCGATTCCCGGAAATTCGTGCGTCACCACATAATTGGTAACCTTGGTGTTGCCGGGCACAATGCTTGACAGGAGCTCCCGAAGTTGTGGAATGTTCCACTGCCCGTTCCCCAGTTCATAAATCCGGCGATTCACCGTTCCCTCGGATTTCACTTTGAAAAATGCGCAAAATGGCTCATTTATCGATCGGACATTGAGCCCGGCATCTAGTATGACGAACGGATCGTGGATTGTGTCGACGATGCCGTCCGCCAAAAGCCGCGCCTCCTCCTGTTCCCGGGAAGCATGCCGGAGATCGGTTATATCGATAAACGTCATGACAACGCCCTCGATGATGTTTTCCATAGTCCGATAGGGAATGATCCGCAGGGTGTACCATCGGCCGTCTTCGTTACGAACTTCGGCTTCCCTGCGCTCAAGGGTGTCAAGAACACCCTGTGCGGCTGCGCAGATATCAAACGACTTGATGGTGGAGGTTATATCGCGGATCGAACGGCCGATATCCGTGCCGAGCAGCCGGAATATCTTCACCATCGCCGGGGTAAATCTCTTAATGCAGAGCCCCATATCCAGAAAAAGGCTGGCTATTTCGGTACTGGCAAGCAGGTTGTTGACATCATTGCCAGTATCCATCAATTGGTCCACCTTGTGCTGCAGTTCGGAATTGACCGTTCCCAGTTCTTCGTTGGTGGATTGAAGCTCCTCCTTCGATGTTTCGAGCTCCTCGTTGGTGCTCTGCAGCTCTTCATTGGTCGACTGGAATTCCTCATTTGCGGTCTGCAACGCTTCGATGGTGTTCTGCAGGGTATCCCTGGTTACTTTCAGTTCCTGTTCCAGCAGAGCGACGGCATCGTCGCGAAGGGCCGTTCCGGAAACTTTCCCGGCCTTAAGTCCCGAGGCTTTGATTGCCGGCCCTTCCCTGAAAACGATCAGAAACAACCGCTGCATGTCACCGGGCTCAATTATCGGATGTATAGTTATATCCATGGACCTTCCGGAGCCGTCGTCATCGAAGCATACATTATTGCAAAGTACCGGTTCGGTGCCCTTCCGGGCCTGCAAAAGGGCGGGCCCGAGCTTGTAACGAAGGCCTTCCCTGGCAATGCGGAGAATGTTAAGACTCGGCTCCCCGGGCGGTATTGCGAGGTAACGGTCAATGGGCCCGTAGCAATACAAGATTTCGAATTTCTCGTTCACCAGGACCGATGGAGGAACGAAGTTTTCCAGCAGCACTTTCTCGCCGAGGGGCCGGAATCCACCTGCTGCGGCCGGGAGCGTCCTCGACTGCGGAACGGTCAACGGCCGATCTGAAAATCCCCGGTAATCGGAGCGACCGGAGGTGATACTTTTTTTCCGGTAAATTTTCCATTTGGTGTCGACGGTTGCAAATGAGGTGACAAGATCGCCGATGCTCTCGGAGGTTCCTAAAAATAAAATGCCGTTATCGGCAAGGGAGTAATGGAATACCGGCAGGATTTTTTTCTGCAGGGCCTGATCCATATAAATGAGCACGTTTCTGCAACTGATCAGGTCAAGCCGCGAGAAGGGCGGATCCTTGACAATATCATGAAGGGCGAAAATCACGCACTCGCGGATTTGCTTTTTAACGCGGTAGGAGGCCCCCTCCTTCGTAAAAAAACGATTCAACCGGTTTTCCGACACATCGGCGCTGATGCTTTCGGGATAGATCGCGCTTCGCCCTGCCTCGATCGCTTCCATATCGATATCCGACGCGAAAATTTGCAGGGTAAAGTTCTTTTTCTGCATTTCCATTGCTTCAATGAGCAGTATTGCCAGCGAATACGCCTCTTCTCCGGTGGAGCAGCCGGGAACCCAGATCCGGAAGGGAGCAGCGCGGTCTTTGTGTTCGAAGAGGCCCGGAATCGCTTTCGCGGCAAGCTCTTCAAAGGCCTCCGGATCGCGGAAAAACCTGGTCACATTAATGAGGAGTTCCTTGAAAAGTGCTTCGATTTCCTTGTCGTTTTGTTCCAGATAGCGAAGAAATTCGGCTATGCGCTCCATCTGATGCAGCGCCATCCGCCTTTCGATTCCCCGCCGGATAGTGTTGTGCTTGTATAGTGAAAAATCATGACCCGTTTTCTTGCGAATCAAAAGAAGGATCTTCTGTATGGCAATCTGGAAATCAGGAGGTTTTGTCGTGGTTGCCTTTGCTCTTTCGAGGTAGGGGTGTTTGGCGTACCGGATGAGTTGCCCGGGCATGCTTTCGGCCGGTAACACGAAATCGACAATTCCCGTATCGATGGCGCTTTTCGGCATGCCGGAAAATTTCGCCTGCTCCTCCGCCTGGGCCATTGCCATCCCGCCCGCCCCTTTAATCTCCCGCATGCCCAGCGTCCCGTCGCTCCCGGTGCCGGAAAGAATGATACCGATGGACCGCTCGGCCTGATCTTCTGCCAGGGACCGGAAGAAATAATCTATCGGCAGATTCACGCCATGGCTTTTTTCCGGCGTCACATGATGCAGGGTATTGCCGATGATTGCGACATTGAAGTTCGGCGGCGCAAGATAAACTCTATTCTTTTCAACTTTCATGCCATCGGCAATCTCGGTAATTTCCATGGTAGTATATTTTTTCAGCAGGGAGCTCATAATGCTTTTATGGGTCGGATCAAGATGCTGGATGACCACGAAAGCAATGTCGCATCCGGCAGGTACATGCAAAAAGAACAGCTCAAGCGCTTCGAGACCGCCTGCCGAGGCACCGATTCCGACTACAGGGAATTCCGATTTATCCGATGGAACAATTCTCCGGAATGTTTTAGCGCCTGAAACAGCCTTGCTTGATTTTAGTGGTTTAGATTTTTTTGGATTCATAGCCACACTCATCGATCTCATCGGCGTGAAGGTTTGAATTATCGATATTCGGGCGGGCGAGTGCAGGAAGGCCGGGGTTATGGTTATAAAATAAGTTTATTCGGGGATTGAAAGTATTAATTTGATTTTAATCGGGTCTAAAGGTGATCCATCGCTTTCCGGCAGAAATGATGATGGACTGGAAACGGCTGGATTCCGGGGATATGAAACCATTCGCTGCGAGCCGGTCGCGCCATGACCCGCATTTTTAGAGATCCCCTGATATAATTTTATCAGGTGATTTCTTCCCGGGTTTCATGAATCAGGCGAAGGGCGGCATTTAAATCAGATCGATTCTCACGCTTCCAATAGTCTTTTAAAAGGGTAGCTGATTATAACTCACCATATTGAATCTCGGTCAAGGTCCCACGGAAACCGATTCCCGGTCCCAACCAATCTCTTTTTCGGCCTGCTATGAAGACTTCCCGGCTCCTTCTGGTTGATGACGACAAAACAATTCAGTATGGGTATAAACGGTATTTTACGAATTCCGATTTTCTGGTCGCTCAGGCAACCTCGCTAAAAGAGGCGAAGGAAATCATAGCCCGGGAACGGTTCGATGCCCTCCTCCTTGATCTCCACCTCCCGGATGGCGACTCCATTGAGTGGATTCCCGAATTGAAAATTGCTTACCCTGCCATGCCGATCATCATTATCACCGGCATCAGCGATATCGCGACTGCGGTGAAGGCAATCAAGTACGGCGCCGAAAATTTTCTCATCAAGCCGGTCATCATGGACGATCTCAGGGTTATTCTAGAACGTTGCATCAAACTTGCATCCATCATCAAGCGTGATCTGGTCAGGGAGCGTCTCACCGATCATAGTGCGCCTTATTTCAGCAAGAGCATGGCAATGGCGGATATTCTGCAAAAGGCTGAAATTGCTGCAAAGAGCGACGTTGTGGTGCTCCTTCAAGGCGAAACGGGTACCGGCAAAGGGGTGCTCGCACGATGGATCCACGATCACAGCGAACGCAGGTCGGAAGCGTTTATCGAGGTAAACTGCTCCAGTCTCAAAGGGGATTTGCTGCGCAGCGAACTTTTCGGACATGCGAAAGGCGCCTTCACCTCCGCCGTGGCGGCCAAAGAGGGGCTCATCGAACTGGCTGACAATGGGACCCTGTTTCTTGACGAAATCGGGGACATGGGTATCGAGGTTCAGGCTCAGCTTCTCAAAACCATCGAAGAAAAATCGTTCCGTCGATTGGGAGAAACCCTGCTGCGGAAGAGTAATTTCCGATTGCTCTGCGCATCAAATCGCGATTTAAAGGCCGAGACAAAGGAATTCAGACGGGATCTTTATTACCGGATCTGCACCTTTCCGATTAAGTTGCCGCTGCTGCGGCAACAGAAGATTGAAATATCCGGCCTTGCCGAATATTTCCTGACCAACGCGGGCTATGCCCATTTCCCGCTCGAATTCGCGGTTCAGCAGTTGCTTGCCGCCTATGCCTGGCCCGGCAATACGCGGGAATTGAAAAATGTGCTTGAACGGGCTCTCCTGCTGGCACAGGGCAAACCCCTGGCGCCCATCCACTTCCCGGACCTTTCCGTGGAGTTGTCGCATGAGGAACTGCAGGACCTCGATACGGCAGGCGATGCGCATATTCTTCAGGTTCTGGAAGAGTTAAATGGCGATAAGCGGAAAGCGGCGAAGGCACTGGGGTTGTCCATTTCGTCGCTCTATCGCAGGCTTGCCCGGATTATCGATTTACAAGGTGAAGCAACTCTTAAGAAACAAGGCAAGTCCGCCTAAATACTTCAAAATCAAAGTCAACTTCTGGGCGTTCCGGATGGCACCCTGAAGGGTTCCATCCGGCGCGCCTCCGCCGGGCTCTCGGCAAAGCCGAGCCGGTGTTTGAAGCCCTGCGGCTTCGCCTGGGTCTTCAAATACTGCCTGCCTCGCTACGGTGCACGCTCAGCATCCAGCTTCGCGCCCTTCGGGCTACTTCGTAGTGGCCTTCGCACATCCTGTGCTTCGGCTCAGCAGGCACCCTCTGTCCTCGCTAACGCAACATCAAAAGAAATTAAAAAAACTCAATATTTTGAGCCTTTATTGCTTTACAAAATCTTTAATGAGTTTTCTACCAAATGGGAGCGTTGCGGGGGTACGCGAGCGTTTGCCAAAGGCAAACATAGCCGCGTACCTCCGCAGGAAGGAGTGTGTCGGAGACGCGGCTTTGCGCGGCTCCGATCAGGGGAAACCCGCAGAGCGAGGTTTCCCCACCTGAGAAAAGACTATTATTTCTCGATCACCGCCTTCACTACTCCCTCATCTTTTACCAGTGTCCAGTCGCTATCCGGATTGTATTCCTTCATTTCCCGCGCAATCCGGGAGGTGTTTTCACCTAAATTCCGCTGAAAAACCTGCGAATCCTGATTGACGATGAAGGTCATGATGCCCGACTGGTCCCAGCGCGCCGGATACGCCACCAGGGCGAATCCCTTCGTCAAATAACCGTGGCTCATATAATCCATTTCCCCGCCGGGCGCTGCAGTGCCCTGTCGGGTAAGTATTCTGAAAAAGTAGCCGTGAAACGGTCGCGGTCCCTTACCCTTGTTCCCAGAATAACCCTCGGCATGAGCCTCCGCCACCAGCGGCCCGAACGGGCTGGCCTCTTCATTCTCCGCTGTTGCCCAATAGAGGCCGTCCTTTTGCCCGGGAGTGCTTTTGAATTTCAGCGCGTATATCACGCCGCGGACCGAGTCCGGGTTCATGCCGGCATACTGCTTTTGCGCTGCCACGTAAGCCCTGCAAACGCCGATGGCGTGGAGCTCGTCCTTCCCGATGTGCCGATTAATGATCTCCTCTTTACCCGCAGCGGTGTTGAAATACCACTGCCCATTTGCCCGCGTAAGTGGTATCGGCATCGGCCAACTGTCCGGGCCGGCTTCTATGGTGATGGTGTCGTCCCCCTCTTTCACAAGCGTGTAGCCCTGTGCCATGATGGCGGCGAATTTCTGCGCATTGGCGGAGTCCTGGACTTTGTCGCCGGTTAAAAGCTCTTTGACATCTGAACCAAAAATCTCATTCAGGGCCGTTTTATCACCGGCCTGGACAGCTGCTTGCAGCGCTTTTGCAGCGTCTTCCGGCGAAACAAACCTCCGCGGAGCGATCATTGGGTTACCCTGCGCTTCATTGGGTTGTTGCGCATAAAGATTCGCAGGAAAATTGCTGCAGAAGCCTGCCAGCAAGGCGATAGTCAAAAGCCGGAAAAACCCCATTGCTTTGTTCATCTTCTACCCCCATGATCTCTGCCGGAGTGTGCCTCACCGCGGCTTTCGGCTCCGCGATGACTATAGTTATGTATATCCCGCCCATGATCGTAACCATCGCCGAAAAGATACACGTCAGGTTCTGCCACCACCACTCCGCCGTCGTAGTAGCCACCGCCACCGCCTCCCCACCAGCAGCCTGTCAGGGCCAGCAGCCATCCCGTCACCAGCCCGATCGCCAGGCCGACTTTAATTCGCTTAACAGGACCATTAGCTTTTTTCATGAGCCTCTCCATTGTGAAAATGGTATGCTTTTCTATTCTTTAACCTCATGGAATCACGGTAAGATTTGGTTTTTGCCGGAACGGCCGGATGACGATAAACCCCGGAAAGCATATATTCCAGCGCCAGGATGGTGACCGCACAGAAGGCGAAAATTATATATCCCGTTTCATTATTCATGGCCACCCCATCTTCCTGTAATCGTTATTAGAAAAGTCCGGCAACCTTCTCCATGGCAAGTGCTTCGTCGATTCCCTCAGCCACGATTTCAACTTCATTGCCGAATTTGGCTTCGAGAAGCAGCATTTCAAGGATGGAGAAGCAACTTGCCTTTTTCAAGCCATTCATGATTATCACCTTGCATTCCATACCGACGCAGGCCAGGGCTATTGTAAGCGCCGGCCGCATATGAAGTCCATAAACATTCCCGACAATTACTTTTTTTCGTAACATCGACCTTCCTTTCAGGTCGGAATAATCAGATTGACCGCTGAACCAAAAGTGATGAGCGATTCGGCAACTTCCGCTATTTCAGGGATTTCTTCAGTGCGCCCTCGACTATTTCCGCTCCCTTTTCAATCGTATGCGCGGCCTCATCCAGTGTTCCCTTGATGTTCTCCTTCATTCTATCAACAGTTCCTGCCTGGCGGCACGATACCCGTGAATAGAGTAAAGCTGCGGCGATAGTTGCCGCAATACCGAAAGCAAAAAACAGGCAATTCTTTACATTTTTCATGATAACCCTCTCTCTCAGGAAAGAAATTTAAGTGCAGCAGTAAGCCGTCTACATCAGTTTTATGGTGCCGATGCGTACGTTATGTAAATGCATGGTTGATAAAGGCCCTATAACGCCGAAAGTACTCAACAGCCATAGTATCACCAGGAGAACTACCAGCACGTTCAGGATAGTCTTTATTTTCCCGTCCATGGGGATGAACTTGTTGATGAGCCAGAGAACGACACCGATAATAATGAGAATGAAGAGGATGGATATTATAGTCACGATTTCTGCGCTCCCTTTGAAGATGCTGAAGTACGTTCGTTTATCTTAGACCGCAATTTCTATGCCACTGCGATGGGCGGGATTTAATCGCTCTCTTTGCCCGATTTCCTCGAACAATTCCTGTTTGTGGGACGGTTTATCTTAAGAACAGGACTGACTATTTTGAGGTCATCCGCAACTATCGGCCATGAGATCTATTTGAACTTCGCACAGTTTTTGCTTGTTTATAAAGCGAATGTGGTATAGCGGCGGAATCGGGAAAAGCGGTGCAGGATTGAGCTTTCAGGAACAGGTGAATATGACGGCATTGCAGAGTTCAGCACGGCAAAGGGACTTTAACGGAGAAAGTCATTATGTTCGGATTTAATTTCGGGCAGAGTTACCCTTCCAATGAAAAACCCGACAATGTATTCGATGCGGTTATACAGGGCGACATGGTTACGCTGCAGAAACTTCTGGCACGAGGCGCTGCCGTAGATGCGAAAGGCGAAGACGGCTATACCGCACTCATGGCTGCGGCGAGTCTTGGCCGCGAGGATATGGTGAAGGTCCTGCTCAAGGCCGGCGCCGATCTCAACGCCGTCAATAACGACGGCCTCACCGCAATGCAGGTTGCCGCCGGCAATAAACATGATGCGGTCGTGAAGCTGCTGAGCGAAGCCGGGAATAAGAACAACGCCAGTATGATGTCCGCATAATAACCATCATTGGCAAAAATCGGTTCCTCGATAGCGAAATGAGTAATTAATTTTGCCAAACAGAGATTGAAAAGTTTAAGCATTGTTCGCAGATCCATTGGTTTAAATTCAGCCGGACGGGGAGGGATAACAATACTTTGTTTACTCTTAAGACAAGGAATGCCGCTGCCGGCAATGGCCTGATTATTGCAGCGTTCATGCTGATTTGCGCGATATTTTGTCTGGTTTTCTTCGATACCTTTATAAATAAAGTGGTCAAACCAAGAGTTACCGATGCTCTTAATAAGGGCTATCCGGCATACTCAATATCCATCGGCCATTTACAGTATAGTTTAATACGGAATCAATTTGACATCGATTCCGTGGCGCTCAACTCAGTGGATGGCGCATTTAAGGCCATGGTTAGCCGGTTATCGCTGAGCGGGCTCGACCGGCTGTATTTATTCACCGGGGGGAGACGCGGTCTTGCGGGACTAACCGGAGCGAAGCTCGATGCGAAAGGCCTCAGGATCGGGTTCGATCGATCTTCCTATGCGTTTCTTTGCAAACGCCTGCGTGCCTCGTTCCCGGATTCATCGTTAGAGGCCGATTCGATTAACGTGCATCCCGCTTCGGGCGATGAGAAATTCTTTGAAGGGTCTGAATTCAGGAGAACGCGTTGCGAGCTCATTATTCCCCAATGCAAAGTGCTGGGGCTGGCATTTCATGAGTTGCTGCAGGGAAAGGGGTATCGTACCCGGGAAATCCGGATTCGCGGCCCGGTATTCGATATTCTGGTTAACAAGGAAAAGCCTGCCGCTGCGGAGGCTTCACCCCCCCCGATGCCCAATGAGGCGCTCTCGGAAATAAAGGTAAACCTCAAGATCGGTACCCTGAATATTACGGATGGAAGGCTCACCTATGGTGAAAGGTTTGCGGTTCGCGCACAGCCGGCTTTTGTTACCTTTGAGGACATGATGGTTTCGGCGGAGGGAATTGCGAACCGCGGCGATCGCAGCTCCCGCATCATCATTCACGGGCAGGCGAAATTCATGGATGCGGGAACGATGAAGGTTCTCATGGAAATTCCTGCAACGTCGCGTGAATTCTCAATCCATTACTCAGGTTCGCTGAGCGGAATGAATCTCGACGCTCTCAATTCCTACCTCGAGCCGGGTGAACAGATCCGGATCAAGACGGGGACACTCCAATCGGCAACCTACGACATCTCCATTGTTTCCGGATGCGCCCGGGGCACGCTGCGGGCCATCTATGAAAACCTCAATTTTGCGGTCATAAATAAGAATACGGGAAGCGAAAAAGGCTTAACCAACCGTATTACCTCGTTTATCGCCAACAACTTCAAGATCCGCACGGGCAATATGCCGGATAAATCCGGCTCCCTGGAGATCGGCAAAGTGAATTTTTTGAGAAAGCGGGATACCACATTTTTGCAGTTACTGTGGTTCTCGATCCGCAGCGGGATAAAAGACGTTGTCGGATTTTGAGGGCATGGTTCTTGCTTTTCTGTATGATAAGTGGAATTAATCATTCGGTGGGGTGTTTCAATGATCAAAAAATCAAACATTAAAGCGCAGATCGTGATGGTGCTGTGCTTTTTCCTCTGCATGTTCTGCAGGGTTTACTCGTCGCAGGAAGATACCCTTCACCTCCTTCGGCCGACCTTCCTTTCCAACGGCAGTTTCAGTGAGGCGTTCGAAATAAGCGCCGTGCTTGAAGACGGAACCTTCATTCAGACGCAAATGATGGTGACCAACATCGGGCTCCGGGACAGCAACGCCGTCTGCCAGCTTTTGGTGCTGCGGCAGGGAGAAAAACCGCTCAACGACTCAAAACGGTTCGGTAAGACCGAATGGAACTATTCCGATACGCCAAACCAGGCATTGTTCATAGGTCATTGCCGGATTGAACAGATAAACGATTCGACCGTTTGTATGATGGTATTCAAAAATGCAACCGCGGTAATATCCTTTCATGAAATCATCAATCCGGTCAGAACACCTTCAATCCTCGATGCCGGCACTGAAAAAGCTACACCGGAGGGTAAGTCATCCACCAATTTCTATACCTATCGGGTAGTTATCCCCTGGTCCGGATTGAAGGCCACCATACGGCTCCGGGATAAGCCGGAAATGGAAGTATCGGGTTCGGGAATCTTGGTGCACTGCCGGTCGGTGGGGTATCCGAAGAGTTTTTCCCGGGGCTGGGTCTATTACTATGGCTGCCCGATGGGCTGTCGTTTTCTGGCCGACTTCCGATTTCCCCCTCATGGCACCGGAGACGTAGCCGGATGGATTTGGAAGGACAATGTTTCGGCCCCGCAACCGGTAGTCGCGATGCAGGTAGCCTATGGGTCGACCACGGTTGACGGAAAAAAAATGACCACCGTGACCGTTTCCTCTCCGGACAGCTCCTTTACGATAACAAGCGGGTATGAGCTCTACAGGTTTTCCGTAATCGAGGACCTCGGCCCCATTCTCGGCAGTATCATCAAAATAGTCGTCGGAAACCCGGTAACCCGCTTCTACAAAGCACAGGTCGTGCAATCTTCCGTGGATACGGCGGAACAGGGCGTCCTTGAAGTAATGCGATTCGAATAATATGCGGACGGATGCAAACCGCGCCCGGGAGCACCATGGCTGACCTACGTTTACGAATACATGTCATATCCGAGACCGCCTATATCATGAAGGGCCAGGGAGTCCATACGGCATTCCTGGATTGCATCGCTATTTTGAAAGCCGGCGACGACGTCGAATGCATCGTCAACCAGGAAGGGTGGGGAGATATTCTGCATGCGCACTCGTACGGTCCCTATTTTTTCCTGAAAGGCCTTCGGCGACGGTATCGCGGAAGAAAAATTCTCACCGTGCACGTCATTCCCGATTCGATACGGGGATCGTTGCCGGCGTGGCGCCTCCTTATGCCGTTTGTGCGATGGTACTTCAGGCTTGTCTACTCCTTCGCGGATTACCTTATCGCAATCTCTCCCATGGTGGAAGAGGCGATACGGTCGCTTAAGGTGACGACGCCTATTATCCGCATCAACAATCCGATAAATGCCGCAACGTACCGCCCCGCGGCGAAGAAGCGCGAGGCAGGACGGCAGCTGCTGAATACCGCCGGGGATGCCGTTGTCGTGCTGGGCGTCGGACAGATCGAACCAAGGAAGGGTGTGGAAGACTTTTTGGATATTGCCGGAAAACTGCCGCAACTATCTTTTATATGGGTCGGCGGGCGGCCCTTCGGACCATTGACAGAAGGTGTTACCGGGCTCGATCGCAAAATCGCATCCGCCATGGCAGTCAACCCCCAATTGAAATTTGCGGGAACATTTCCCCTGGAGCAGATGCCCCTTATCTACAACGCCGCAGACCTCCTGCTATTCCCGAGTTTGCAGGAAAACAGCCCGATGGTTCCCATCGAGGCGGCGGCGGCAGGTCTTCCGGTCATATTCCGTGACTTGCCGGAATATAAAAAGCTCTATCTAAATTCCTATTTAAGCGCAAACTCCACGGATAGTTTTGCCGAGCTGATCCGCAAAATTCAAAACGATCGTAAATTTCGCGGACAAGCATTAACCATGTCGGAAAAGCTTATCGGGCAGTTTGATAAAATTGAAATCCGAAGACAGCTGCTGAGTTTATACCGGGAGGTGCTTGAGGAACATCCGCTGCAGCAACCCCGGCGTGTATTGAAGAGAAACTATCCACGTCTGATTCAGCGTACCATATCGCGTACAAGGAAGTTCATCGGGAAATTTCTGAAAATGATACCCGCATCCGCCCGGTATCGCCGAAATCCGTTAAGGAAATGAACGCGGATATGCGGATTATCGCATGTCCGTGGTGCTGTAAAGAGGGGCCGGATCAAGTATTCCAGCTTAGAAAGCCGTGCTCACGGTGACGCCAATGTGCTTTCCATCGGTTGTCGGCCGGATATTAAAGTGATGGAATGGCTTGGTGAAAAGATAGCTGCTGCTGACGCCGATTGCGGCGCCGGCCGCGACGTCGTGAAAATAATGCTCCTTCGATTCAATGCGGGAATACCCGGTAAACGCCGCAAGCGCATAGGCGGCAATCCCGAGTCCCCATCCGTACCGCCGCTGAATATACGCCGCTGCGGCAAACGTTGTCGACGAATGGCCCGATGGAAATGAGAGGTAATCGCTGCCGTTAGGGCGCAGTTCGTAAACGTTGTCCTTCAGAATGAGCGTCGCTCCATCGGTGAGCGCCGCGGATGCACCGTACTGGAGTAATCCGGAAAAGTCCTCATGGAACAAGGATAACCCCACTGCGGAGGCCGGCAGGGCAAATAACAGAATATTGCCTGAATTTTCTACCGGGTTCGCGGTCATGGCGATTCCCATCATATTCGCAACGTTCGCGGCTTGGACGGTTCCCATCATCTTTGGTGAAAAAACCAGAAGGCACGAGAGCGTTATTATAGCTGTTTCATATCTTGTCTGTTTCATAACAACTGCCCCCTTCCGCATGGAATTTTATGGTTTAATCATCGAATTAAGCGTTTGAAAAGAGACCCGTCTTAACTACGAAGGGATAACCGATTAATTGCCGTTACCCGGGGAATGGGGAATATATGGCGAATTTAAATCAATTTGGGCATCCGGCGGGAACTATGCAACGACAATTGTCTTCTTAAGATAGCTCCGGATTTCGTTTGAAAGTCCATCCGCGAGCGATCAAAAAACAGGCGGGAAGTAACTCAACCCTCTGGGATCTAACGAAATAGGGGAGAACCGGCGTAAAAGCAGGGGGCTTACCACCTTTTGACTTTGTAAAATGGTTACATCACAGGATTTGGCTGTCAGAAGGCAACACTCATGGTTGGCGGGTAAACCGAGGAAAGCTTTACACGCGACTTTTTACCCGGTTTGTGGAGATTAACGACCCAGCTCGCGACAAAAATGCCGATGGCAGTGCCGAAAACCTGGTCCGAGGTCCAGTGCGAGTCCTCATAGACACGGGCAACATCGGTCAGGCCCGCAGGTACATAGCACAATATTTTAAGCCAGATGGAATTGGTGTTTTCCGCCAGGACGGTCGACAGTGTAAAGGCCGCTGTCGCGTGGCCGCCGGGAAAGGATTGATAAGCCCCGTCAAGAAAGTCGAACGGCCTGAAAACGCCGGGCCCCTTATTGTTGTAGGGTCGCGACCTGCCGACGGAATAGGTAAACAGGCTTTTGGTAAGTTCGGCATACGCTGTTGCCTGGATTATTTCAAAGCCGATTTTTTTCATCGGCGTATAATCATCCAGCCAGCCGGTGAGGCCGAACCCCACCCCCAAAATCGCCGTCGGATACCCGACGCCCCAATAATATCCTGCCTGGATCGGAAAAGAATTTAAATATCCGGGATATTTTTGAACTTCATTGCGGACCGATTGGTCGACCTGCGTTGCGGCGACGGTTGCGCCGGCGACCAGGCCGAATTTCAGCCAGTCGCTGACCTCCCAGTTGAGCGGCTGCTCGACGAATTGGATGGTCTCGTCCTTGAACTCGCCTAAATCATACTTGTTCTGGGCAAAAAGGGTCGTGCCGCCAAGAGTAATGGCGATTAGTGCATTAATATAGGCAGATTTCATGGCGCGGCACCTTACCTTATTATAAGAAGGATCATTCAATCCGGCGGTTAACGAAATTTCCCGTATCATTGCCCCCATTTTACGCTTAGCCCCGTTCCGCCGTTAGGTGTGGAAATTGCGGCAAGAGAAAGGTTCCTGTTCTTGATGCGGTGGAGTTCCGGGTCAAGTACACCGCACAACGCCCCGACGATAAACCCTGCCGCGATATCGGAGGGGAAATGATCGAGCGCCCGCACCCGCAGGTATCCCATGAAAAGCGGGGGAACCGATGCTGCCCCGTACAGCAGATATTTTCCCCATCCCAGATCGGGGTGGTAATCGATATAGACCTTTGTCATGAAAAAGGTGGCGGTCGTGGCTGAAGCGGTATGCCCGCTGTAAAACGAGTTGCGATTGTTTCCCGAATTTCTCTGGTTATCCGGCAATTGGTTGTAATAGGCAAGCGGCCGGTATTTGCTTTGAAAATTTGGACCCAGGGGACTCAGGTTGTAAACGCTGAAGGTAATCGACTGGGTTTCGAGATACATCCCGAGCATGTCCACCCAGTCGCGCCTGATGCTTTCGTCAAGAGCAAGGCAGGCCGGCAGACAATAGATGGCAATTGCCAGATTGGCTGAATAGGTCTCAAAAGTGGCTCGCGGGGACGGATCCTGCCTGAGCGCCCATTTGTCGAACCAGTCCTCATACGCGTTGGTGTTCAATCCTGCCAACTCTGAACTGTCAATGCCAGGTTTATCGAGAATCATCCGTACCAGAAAGTAGTCGGAGATGAGACCGGCGCCGACGATGCCGCCGCTGACCCAGAAATTTTCCTTGAATGGACGGCATGAACTGTCGGCTGCCGGCGTGGAAGGCTGCGTCTGGTCGGCAAATCCGAATCCGATTCTCAGTGAGAGAAGGATGAGAACTTTAATAATGAATTTCGTAAGGCCCCCTCAAATCGCGTAAAAATGCCGTTTTCAGGTACCATTCCTGCAATTTTTTCCGCCGAACTGGAGGCTCAGCCCCACGGTGTACTCCCAGTTATGCAGAACCGGGTTGTCGGAACCTTTATCATTAAAGAGCCATAGCTGGCGCACCTCGCCTCGCATGACAAATCGACGAGAGAGATACCATTTGAGGCCTCCGCCGGCATTGACCGTGAAATCATCATAGGTCCTGGCGCTGAAGATTTCCTGGTTTACCACGCCCCGGTCATTCGAATAAAGGCGCGTACCCCCTGGTCCGGCGGCCAGAAATGGATCAACGATGCCGCAGGGAAAAAAATTATAGAGAAAATCCAGCCGATAATTTATCGCACTGGCAGGTTCAATCCCGTAGTTTACATTCGAATCGAGGATCTGCGCCCAGCTAAACATTGCTTCAACCCCGAAATGCCCGACAAGGTCATATCCCAGCCGCACTCCCTCAACCGGCCCCGACCACAAATGCTGGACCTCGTCATAGTAGGTCCAGCCCAGGAACGGGGAAACGGAATACGTCCCCGCACTTTCCCCGGCAAACCCGCCTGAGGAAAATGTCAATAAAGCCAGTAGACCGATAATTTTTTTATTCATGCACCGCCGCTCCTGCTTCACAGTTTGAAATTTCCCACATTCCCCATGAGATAAACCCGCTGTTCTGTACGAATTGCATGAAAATCTCCAATAGGCGTATATCTGTTTGTCGTGTATATCTGCTGTTCGGCTCCGATATTCAGGTTATGATAGAGTCTGACGGTAATTCTGGGTTTAATGATGCCGATATAGTTTTCTCCGGTATTGGGAAAGGTTCCGTTTTTAAGCGGTCCCAATCCATAGAACGTATTGATCCAGTAATAATTGACAGGAATTTCGATGCTTCCCCAGCCGAAATTGATGCCGCAATCGAACTTCGCTTCCATGCCGTCGCCGTAATTGAAATCCCGTATCGTATCTGCGGCCTGCAGGACAAAGGGACCCACCTGCGTGCTGTTTTCGGCAAAAGGTATCACAGCGAGATGCAAATTGGTAAAGAGGTAGGTCGATTTCGCGAGGTTATATTGCGACATTATTCCACCGCCCAAACCGATGGTGCCGAGCTCAAAAGTTAAATTATCCCAGTAGTCATAGTATTGGAATATTCCCAGAAGCAGTTGAAGATTATCGCCGTAGCGGACATTTTTCCCGAATAAGACTCCATCGCCGACTATATTGTCAAGAAATTTTTCTCCGACACCGGTATTCAATTCAGCCCTGACGGTAAAGTAATCGAACGGTCTCCAGTTCTTGTATTCGAACGGATAGCCGTAATCAAGCTGCGCGTTCAAAAAGATATTTTTCGGCCCGGTCCCGAAACTGTTTCCATTGTTGTACCAGCGGGAACCCATTGAGAATTCGGCATTGAGCGGGGCTTTCTGGTACACTTCCGTATCCGTCACCCGGGTCAGCTTACCGTCAATGATGCGATTAAAAAATCTCGACGGACAGAGAACGGCCGAACCCAGTTCCCGGATAAACCTTTCGGTCCCGACCGTTCTGTCGTCAAGGATATTCGAACTTAACCGGTACAGTACCTCGCCGTAGAATATTCCGTTGAGCGTGGTGGTGAATAAATCATTGACGTTTGGCGGGGTATTTTCTCCAAAGTACTTCCACGCCAGAGCCCCCGCAAACGTCAACGGTGCCGATTCCCAGAAATTATAACCGGCGGACCGGCTGTCGACGAAGCTGACGCCGCCTCCGTAGGGATGGGCCCAGAAACCCTCGCCGAAGGTATAATTGTCCCAGAAATAGCCCGCATGTATTTTGTAAATCAACGTGTCGATGCTGTTCAAGGCCCAATTATATTGCAAGGCATACCGGTCGCCCGCCCAGGTTAAAAAGAGGCCTGCCCCGACCTCAACGGCGGGGATCCACAAGGGTGCCTTTTTATTATAGGCGGAGTCATCCTTCAGCAAATTGCCGAACATGTCAAGGCGTGTTGAATCGGTGGATTTAATCTGATGTTCTTTAATTGCCAGCTCTGAATTGGCGTGCACCGTATCTGCGGTTTCCCGCTCGTTAACGCGCAGTGAATCCGCCGTGCCCCGCTCGTTTGCCCGAAGCATTCCGGCGGTACCCCGCTCCTTTGCCCGTAGCGTATCGGCGGCCCCCTGTGCAGTACCCTGCAGCGACTTTGCTGTACCCTGCTCGTTGACCCGCAATGATTTCGCGGTACCCTGCTCGTTGGCCCGCAGCGTATCGGCGGCACCCTGCGATTGAGCCTTTAATGAATCGGCGGTGCTCTGCTCGTTAGAGAGCAGAGAATCGGCGGTACCCTGCGCATTTGCCCGCAATGATTTTGCGGTGCCCTGCTGATTTGACCGCAGCGTATCGGCGGTGCCCTGCGCGTTAGCACGCAATATTTGGGCGGTGCCTTGCTCTTTGGAAAGCATGGAATCCGCGGTACCCTGCTCTTTAGTCAGCAAGGATTTGGCGGTACCCCGCTCATTCGACAGCACCGAATCAGCGGTACCCTGCGCCTTGGCCCGCAATAACGTAGCTTTACTCTGTGCTTTAGCCCGCAGGGAATCGGCGGTACTCTTCTGGTTCGCCCGCAGGGAATCGGCGGCACCCTGTGCTTGAGCCCGCAAGGAATCGGCGGTGCCCTGCGCCTGAGTCCGCAATGAATCACCCGCTGAATTATTTTGAATTATCTTCTCGTCCGGCGTACCCCCGGAGGTATCCCTGGCAAACTGGCCATAGCAGAGAGCCGATATAACTAAAAGAGTAAGCCCCGCACCGGCAGCATTTTTTTTCATGTGCTTAAGCACGTCGTTTCCCGTTATTCCAGCCCGGTTTCAGGGAACTATTTTTTTTCATTGCTCTGCCGTTGTATATCAGAATTAGCCCGAACCGAATCTGCGGTCCCCTGCGCCTTAAAGAGCAGCGAATCAGCGGTACCCTTCTGGTCGGCCCGCAAGGTATCTGCCGTACCCCTGGCTTTTGATAGTACTGAATCGGCGGTGCCCTGCGCTTCAGTCCGCAATGAATCCGCCGTACCTTTCTGGTGGGCCCGCAAGGTAGTAGCGGTACCCTGCGCCTTGAAAAGCAGCGAATCTGCGGTCCCCCGCGCTTTGGTGCGCAAAGTATCTGCGGTACCCTGCGCCTTGGAGAGCATTGAATCCGCCGTACCCTTCTGGTCGGCCCGCAAAGAGGTCGCGGTACCCTGGGCTCTATTCAGTACCGAATCGGCGGTACCCTTCTCGTTGGCCCGCAATGAAGTCGCGGTACCCTGCGCCTTCAATAGCATCGAATCTGCGGAACCTTTCTCCTTAGCCCGTACTGAATCGGCGGCACCCTTCTCATTGGCCCGCAAGGTGGTCGCGGTACCCTGTGCCTTGGACAGCACCGAATCAGCGGTACCCTGCGCTTTGGTGCGCAAGGTGGTCGCGGTACCCTGCGCCTTATACAGCATTGAATCGGCCGTACCCTTCTGGTTGACACGAAGGGTATCGGCGGTGCCCCTCGCTTGAGCCCGCTCGGAACCACTCGCGGAATTATTCTGGATTATCTTTTCATCCGGTGTACCCCTTGAGGTATCCCTTTCAAGCAACTGGCCGTAGCACAGAGGTGAGATGGTGAAAAGAGCAATTCCAGCGATAGCGGCATAAAATTCTTTTTTAAGCATGATAAATTCCTTTTACAAGGTCTCAAATGTGATCATATAGTGTATCTATAAACAAAAAACATGCCAATTGAACCCAAGCTGGTCAGATGGTTACATGAAATTTGGCCGGTCTTAAGCCGGGAAAACCATTTGAGGAAAGAAATCAATATTAATCTGTCCCGGAAAATGAACAGTCAGGGAGTCCCGGAGAAATCGTTTCCCGGGACTCCCTGACTGTAAAGTTGCATTCTCTTCGCTACTTCGCAAGGGGAAAATCAATGATGGCGTTGATTCTCCGGTTCCTCTGCCTTCCTTCGGGGGTAGTGTTATAGGCGATGCGACGGGTATCCCCGTATCCTTTGGCGGTAAGGCGGGAACGATCGATCCCGTATTTGTCCACAAGATAGGCGACTACGCTTTCTGCGCGCTGCTGTGAGAGCTGCATAAGATACTCATCGGTACCTTCGTTATCCGTGTGTCCCTCGATAATGGCGGAGGTGGTCGGGTACTTATTCATATAATCGCCGATCGTGTTGATCGCACCATAATAGGCGGGCTGGATCGCGGCGCTATGCGAATTGAACTCCACATTAAGGGACATGGCAAGCCTGTCCGGGGGGGGGATCTGCGAGACGTCGATGACGGCGCAGTCGATGATTGCATTGATATGCCGGTTTTCCTGTCTTCCTGCGTTGGTTGCGTTGGTAGCGACCGGCATTGTTTTGCCGTACCCCCTGGCGGTGAGGCGGGAGGAGTCAATGCCGAAATTCACCTCCAGGGATTTCACCACGCTGTCGGCGCGCTGCAGCGAAAGCTGCATGTTGAAATCATCGGTACCGACCGAGTCGGTATACCCTTCGATTATGGCATTGGTTGCCGGGTATTTTTTCATGAAATCGCCGACCTTGGCCATCTCATCACGATACTGGGGACGGATGTTGGCCCTGGCGATGTCAAACTGGACATTCAAGTAAACGAAGTATTTAGTTTTCTCCGGGGTCGGTTCAGTGACCGGAATCGGTTCGAGCGGAGGTTCGGGAGTCGTCTCTACCACCGGCGGAGCGGGAGCCGGAGCTACCGGCGCCATTGCAACGGGCGTTTTGCATTTATTCCCGCCGAACAGGAAACTCACCCCCACGGTGTATTCCCAGTTATTCAGGATTGAATGGTTGTTGGGATTAATATTTACGTTATTAAAAACGAACAAATGGCGGACATCAGCTCTTATATCAAACGAGTTGGATAAAAACCACTTCAACCCGCCGCCGACGTTGACCGTGAAGTCGTTATTTGTCTCCTGGGCCGGTTCTCCCACGCCTGTCGCGTTCGCATATATCGAGTAAAGGCGGGTCGCGCCGGGACCCGCGGCAAGGTAGGGATCCACTATTCCGCACGGAATGAAATTATAGAGGAGATCCAATCGGTAATTAAATGCGCTTGCATCCTCCGACGACCCGTTGGGGATCGGGTATTCCGTGGCGTTGTAGTTAAACACAGCCTCCACCCCCCAATGATTGGTGAGGTCATAACCAAATCTCGCCCCATAAACCGGCCTTGTGTACAGGAGCTGGGTTTCGTCGTAGTTGTACCACCCCACGAAAGGGGAGATGGAGAATGCTCCGGCTCTTTCCCCGAAAGGGCCGCTGTTGGTACTGTCCCCGGCAAACCCACTTGTGCAAATCGCCATAAAAGCGAACATGCAGGTAATGATTTTATTCATACGATACCTCCGTGATTGGTGACAAAAACACTCCCGGCATGAAATGGCATATCGGGCGATAAATTAGTTTGTTTCCCGGCTGTCGACCGCCGCCTTAACAGATTTGAATTTCGCTTCAAGCCTTAAGAAATACGCAATAACCATGCCTGCGATCTTTTAGACAAGCAACAATTGAGGTATATAATGAACCCTAAGGCACTATTCGGACCTTGGGACGGGACGGAAGGGGCGTCGTCAGCGCATTCAGAGGGCGATTTTGTCCGGGCATGCCGCTCGCCGTGGCAGCTTTAAGTCTTATTTATAAGACGGTCACTCTTGAAAACAAGAAAGAGAGCAGGCAATACGTTCCTCGATGTAATTCCAATCAGCCGGGGAATCTTCGAAAATAGTCTTATGGTACGGTAATTGCATTGTAGTTAACTTAAGGGGGCCTTCGTAGTTGAAAGCAGGTTACAAAAATAACAAACCGGTTTTTTTTGTTATAGTACATATTCGGCATGCAATTTCAAGCGGGGCTTACTCTTTTCCCGCAAAAATGAGAAAAGAAAACTTTAATGAAATTGAACTATTCAACTATTCCATTAATGCTGCTTATCGGATTACTTGGATGCACGCAGGTGCCGCTTATTAACCTGCATGCTTCACTTGGAAAAAATGGGAATGCGGCACCTCCGGCAACAGAGTCGAAAGAACTCCCAGCCACTGCATGCACTACCGATGATACCGTTTTCCAGCTTACCTATTGGCGATCTGCAAAGAAGGAACCCGTGATCTATTACATAAGTTGTAAGGATCGTGATACGATAGAGGTTATCAGCACCGATTATATCTGGTCTCCCCAGGGTTCCAATAAAAGACAATTGACCATCAAATGCATCGATACGCAAGTCACCGACAGGTATAGATTAAAAATTATTTCCGTCGATGATCAAAATGCGGAAACGTTAATCATGGATCAGGGCATGCATGGTACGTCGGAAATTGATATAAACCCGCAGCCCGGAAAAAAATATTACTTTACTGTTTATAATATAGTGAACGATACCTATGTATTCATGAAACAATTTACCATCAATATGCCGTATCCCAGGGTGGCGGCTTATTCCGGCCCGACAATTTATCCCGTTGGAAGTAATTACGGCAAGTTGGCATTGGGATGGGGCCTCGGATTGGCAATTACACCCTACGCTACCGGGACCTATGACAATTACCTTTTTTTTCCAAGCGTGATTCTGTTTAATAATGTTTTTAATGTCGATTCCACCTCAACCAGCAGCCAAGATATATTAAATTTCGAAAATATCGGAATAGGAGTCTGCTGGCTTTATGGTCTTTCAGGAGGGGTCATTATCAATTTTCATGAATTCAGATCCACGCAACTCTTTTTTGGACTAAATGTTTTCGAAATAGTAAGCGCCTTTTTATAAGATATTTACCCGTATCTGTTGGGATATTGCAGTACAGCCGAAGGGTGCTGGTTTTGAAAAAACCACTGGAATATTTTTCATGAGGCAATTATCCTGCTCGATTTTATAGTAACCGCGACTCATCAATTAAAGGTCCATCATATCCTGCAAAACATGACGGCTCCTTACAAAAAAAATTGATAGCATAGGGAAAATAAACAAAAGGCCCCCTGTTGATGAACTCACCAGGGGGCCTTTTATGAATCAGGATAGTATTGCTTTTTAAAGGATCAGCGTGCAAATGCTATCGGCATCGGGTTTCCATCGAGTGAGCGAGTGGTTACCCGACCGTCAGGTGAATAAAGTGTCAGCAACGATTGGTCGATTGAGGCGACTTTTGAGGACAGGCCATTGCAATCGTTCATAAAAAAGGATTTTTTCGCGGGATCATACTGCAGCGCAAACTCTCTCCCGGCGGATGATCCATCGAGACGATCGACGGTAATGGCATTATTGCCCATCGTGACCCTGTAGGTCTTGCCGTGCGATACTACTACCTTTTCAAGTTTATCCGGACCGGTGAATGCCACGGGATTTTTCCCGGTCCAGAATTCTATGGTATTTAAGCCGACGAAATCGACGAACAGAGTCACATCATATACCGGCACAATAAGCAGCACCCATAGAATGGCGCTATTGACGTATTTGTTGTCGGTCGCCTTCTCATTCCAACTGTAGACCTTGTTGGTAAGGGTAAAGGAACCGATGCAACCACTGAGGGCAATGGATGATGCAACAACCGCTGCAATGCAGATACGCTTCATAAAACCTCCCCTGGTACTATTTTGTAAAAGGATAAGAGTTTTGCCGGAGAAACTTACCGTGTCACCATTATTATCGCTTGTTTTTCAAAGGTTCCCGCACTGAAGCGCACAATATAACTACCTGCTGCAAGCGTGCTGTTTTTCAGATTGAAGGAATATGAACCCACCGCCTGCCGGGGATTAAGCGTCATCGAGGTCCTGCCGAGTATATCATAGAGAGAGATCACTACCTGCTCCGCCTTCGGCAGAGAGTAAGCTATCGCACCCTGTTTCATGGAGAATTTATAAGTATCGTTCGACAGGAGGGACGGAAGCACCCCGGTAACCGAAGGGGTCAATGTCCAGGCACTCGACCAGGCGCTCGTACCGCCGGCATTGGTCGCGCTCACACGCCAATAATTCACTATGCCGCTGGTTGGCGTAAGCTGATAAGAGACGGCGGTAATTCCGCTCTGAGAAAGCGTGGTGCTGCCGAAGCCGGAAGACGTTGCTACCTGAATAGTGTAAAATATCGCCGTGGCGGCAGCCGCCCAGGTAGCCGTCAGCGGTTGCCCATTGGTAAACTTTGCCGAATTGGACGGCGAAACGAGCGTCGGCGCGGCGGGGGCCGCAGCCGAGGAGCTATCCGAGGAGACGACGGGGTCTCCGATCAAGGTAACCGCGGTCTGCGAAAATACCTTCCCGTTCATCGCTGCGGCGGCATTCATAACCACTGCCGTTTGACACAAAATGATTCCCTTCATGGCAGTCGTCGTTCCAAGGGTAACCTGGCCGGCGACCTGCCAGAAGATATTGGAAGCCTGTGCGCCGCCTGTCAGCGTCACCATGGCGCCGTTGGCCAGGTTTAGATTCTGCGCTATCTGGAAGATCCAGATAGAACTTGCGCTGCCCGATATGGTTACGGCGCCGCCGCCGTCCACCTGGACCCCGGTGCTCCATTTATAAAGACCGGGGGCGAGGGTGTGCCCGGTAAGGTCTCCGCTGTACAGGTCGGTGAAATCGGGCGTCGGCCGCCCGGCGGCATCGGTATACGCCGTTTGCATGTTGTTCACGGCAGTAGTCAAATTAGAGGGGGTTGGCGACGTATAGTTGGCCGCGTAGATTTTCCCATCGACAAGCGATGAGGTTGAAAAGACCCCCGAAGGATCCATGATCAGCCCGAATCCGGTTATGGCTGAAGCGGATATGGGGCTGACGCCGATATTCCCGACAACCGATGTGGTTCCGGTGGCTGAAACTCCCGATTTTGAGAGGATCGCAAAATTGCCGGCTGTTCCAAGATTCACCGGCGCAAGTTTAGAGGTAATCGTCGTAAAGCTTGCGGCAGTCGCCCACAAGCTGGTCCCGCTGCCGTTAGACGCATTAACGCTCCAGTAGTAGATCATATTAATTGTAAGGCCGCTCACTGTCGCGGAAGCGGTAGTGAGGCCGGTCTGACCGAACACGGTGGTGCCGAAACTTGAACTTGTCGATACCTGCACGCCGTAGGAGGCGGCGCTCGCCACGCTGCCCCAGCTCAAAGCGAGTGCAAGAGGCTGATTGATGGCGCCATTAGTTGGAGACGCCGGCACCGGTACCCCCGGAGCCGCCAGGGCAGCGATCGGCAGCAGCATCGCGAGCATCAGTATCGCCTTGAAAAACAACGATCCCCGGACCGTTACAGCGGTTTCAGTATGATGATTGGAATTCATGTAACTTTACCTCCTGGTTAAAAGACCTGAAATTGACCTTATAAACGACCTGCGGACAGGCAGTTTCAATACTTAACAAAATGCCATCCATAATATGCCGGCACGAATATTCGCTATCGAAGGTAGAAATTTATTTCCGGGGAATTAACGGTATGCATGCTTCAGGTTAATTTCCATAATAGTAATATGTGCAATAACCATGCCACCACCTCTTTACCTTTAAATAATGGGGATTTTTTGAAAATTCAACTTCTTTTGGATGGCCGATCCGGAATCCAAATTCAAAGTCAACTTCTGGGCGTTCCGTTGGGCGCCCGGTGGGCGCCCAACGGCGCGCCTCCGCCGGGCTCTCGGCAGAGCCGAGCCGGTGTTTGAAGCCCTGCGGCTTCGCCTGGGTCTTCAAATACTGCCTGCGTCGCTTACGCTCTCGCAGGCACCCTCTGTCCCCGCTAACGCAACGTCAAATGAATTCAAGATGAGCTCAAGATCCTAAGCCCCTGCAGACTTACATAATCTTTAATGTGTTTTCTACCTAATGGAGGTGTTGCGGGGGTGCGCGAGCGTCTGCCGCAGGCAGACATGGCCGCGCATTCCCGCTGGAAGGGGTGAGTCGGAGACGCGGCTTTGCGCGGCTCCGACCAGGGGGAACCATATTTTTATGGTTCCCCCACAAGAGGCATTTAGATTGGTTCCCCCACCAAAGGCCCTTAGAACAGTTTCCCCACCTTGAGCAATAACAAATCTCATTAATAAGACTCGACCTCCTGTTTATAAGACATTAACAAAAAAAACAGTTTCCGCATTTCTATAAGTGTCGCCATAAATCCCGGCTATGCGAGCCTTTGCATCGCACTTTGCCGATTCGAGCGTTATTTTGACATTTCTGCAAGAAGATACCCGGCACATCTTTTGCATGATATTAGAGCGTTGGAGGAGGAATGAAAATGAAAATATTGCCGTTACTCAAGAAACGGGCCGAAAAGCCCCTTATCGCACAGGTTTCCCTGCGCGTCCATGTCAAGGATGATCAGGAGTACCATTCTCATGCCTACGCCATGCGCGTGACCGGCGAAAAGACGGAGCTGCTGGTTATCGACAAAAACAGGAAATTCACCTGGTTCGCCATTGAACATCTCGAAGGTATCGATGATGGGGATATATGAAAAGGGGTTGCCGGGCAATCTAAAACGTCAAATATCGGGAGAATACTAAACAATTCTTGCAAGGAGTTATTGATGAGCTCTGATCACGGGATTATCGAGGCGCTGGCTTACGATTTGTACCTTGAACGGAAGGGAGAGTGCGGAAGTCCGCTCGAAGACTGGCTGAAAGCTGAAAAGGAAGTTGAAAAGGTGAATGCGGCCCGTATCGAGAAGAGCACTCTCCTCAAGGCACTGCAGAAGCGCAGTCGGGAAGTTCCGGGGTATGCAGGCAAGGCAGCCGCAAAAGTGGGGTCATTTCGCCGATAACTTCCTTACAGAAACCGGCGACGTTTGCCGCGAGGATTTACGAAATTAAAAGGAGCGGACTATGCTTTACGCGATAGCAGTCGTACTCATTTTGCTGTGGGTTTTAGGGCTGGTTACTTCCTATACCATGGGAGGGTTCATTCACCTCCTCCTGGTTATCGCCGTCATCGTCATCCTGGTGAGGATCATCCGTCGAGAAAAAATATTGTAATCATGAAGATAAGGGTAGCGGTTGAGGGTCCGGGTTTCCTCGGGGTCCACGATTATTTTTTTGGATTGCTCTTGACGGATATGAGGAGTAGTTATTCGCAGCATCGACCAAAAAGGGGCAAATTATGAATTTTTTAATGAAGGCTGCAGCGGCGCTTGCGCTGGGCTGTTTGATCAGCTGCATGTCGGGCTGCCTGACATCCTCCAGTCTTGTCAATAAATGGCACGATCAAGCCTTTCAGGCGCCTCCTCTGGGGAAGATGCTGGTCATTGCCGTGAGAAAGGATGCTGCAAAGCGGCGCATCTGGGAGGATGCCTTTGCAGGCCAGCTTGTGCGGCATGGCGTGGCCGCTACGCCATCGTATGTATTGTTTCCCGATCTTCCCCCGGATTCCAATGAGGTGATTTCGATCGTGCAGGCGAACGGATTCGACGGCATTATGGTTATTCTCAGGCAACCCGCCGAAACCGATACCCGCTATATTCCGGAACATAACACCATCGTCGGACATAATGATTACAGCTATTTCTGGCCGACCTACTGGACCTACTATACGGTCGTGCAACACCCGGGATACATCGACTCGCAAACGGTCGCCATTCGCACCATCGATGTCGCCACGACCGGACCGAACGGCCATATGATCTGGAGCGCAACGAGCAGGACCCCTGATCCCGGCTCCGTGACCGACCTGCAGAGCGGCATTGCCGCGCTGGTAACCAACGAGCTGGCAAGGGAACGGATTATCAGACGCGGACGGTAAGCAGCATCCGGTGAGGGCCTGTCCGGGCAATTTGGCCCTTGTATCAGGAAATACCTATAATAGTGCTATCGATCTCTTTTGCAGGCAAATGAAAAACCGTCGTCGCTTCAACAGTGGCGGCGGACAGTTACCGGGTAGTTTTCTGAAATTATTGCAATAACACTGAAACGGAGGTTGATGTATGGGAGAATTCAATCGCGCAGCGATGGTTATCACAGCCCGTCTGGGGATTTTATTGCTGCTGGCAACCGTTGCTCCGCGCTATGCGCAGGAGCAGCATCAGGAGGAGGCCAAACCACAACAGCAGCAGAGCCAGCACCCGCAACAAACCAGGCCGCAGCAGCAGAGCCAGCAGCACCAGCAGCAGGGTCAGCAGCACCAGACTACCGCACCGCAGGGTCAGCAGCACCAGGCTAACGCGCCGCAGGGCCAGCAGCACCAGCAGCAGCAGGGTCAGCACCAGCAGCAGGCCCAGCATCAGCAATCGGCACAACCGAAGGGAGCCCAGGGACAGCATCAGGCTGCACAGCGGCCGGCCAATGGTCAGGCTGGACAGCATAGGCAGCAGGTACCGGGTCAGCCGGGACAGCATCCCGCATCGCTACAGCCTCAGCAGACCCATCGGCCCCAGCAGGCACAGGCCAACCGGTCTGCACCACACGGGCAGCCGGTGCCGCAGGAACAGCGCCAGGCGGTCTGGCAGCAGCATCGCGCCCATAACTGGCAGGCCGAGCATCGCACCTGGCAGCAGCGCGGAGGATACAACGGCTACCGTATCCCCCAGGCCCGTTTCGACGGTTATTTCGGTCCGGGGCATGATTTCCGGATGTCCGGCTTCTCGCTGGTAATATATGGCGGCCACCCCCGATTTTATTGCAATGGATTCTGGTTCAGTATGCTTGACCCGTGGCCCGAAACCTGGTCGAGCGACTGGTACAATAACGACGACGTGTACATTAACTATACCGACGGCGGCTACTATATGTACAACCAGAACTATCCCGGCATTGGAATTGCAGTCAATGTCTCCTTGAACTGAGAAGTCATTGAAATCGAGCGGGTATACAGCGGTGAGGAGACCTCTATGAGCATGAAAACAGGCGTGTGGATCGACCACCGGAAGGCAGTTGTGGTGAGTATTTCCGGCAACGGCGAAGAAATACAAGAGCTGCGATCGGATGTTGAAAAACAGCATGGCCGCTTCGGGGGCGTACGTTCTGTCATTCCGCGCGAAGCGCAGAACATGGCGGCAGACGATTCGCAGGAACGTGAGTTTACCGGTGAACTCAATGTTTTTTACGATGCGGTGCTTGCGTCAACGAAGGATGCGGAATCCATAGTGCTACTTGGCCCCGGTGAGGCCAAGGGCGAACTGAAGAAACGGTTCGAAAAGCATCACCTCGCGCACCTGCTTGCAGGAGTTGAAACAGCCGACAAAATGACCGTTCCGCAGATTGCCGCGAAGGTCCGCAACTTTTTTCTGGATAGGAAAACCGGAAAGCATCATGACGGATGATACAGGAATAAATATCATAACCCGCGAAGCGACGGGAGGCTCGATCAAACGCGTGGCCTTTGTCGGCGACTACCTGCCGCGCCAGTGCGGCATCGCCACCTTTACCACCGACCTGTGCGAAGCAATCGCGGCCGGCCACCCGGAGGCCTCGTGCATCGCCCTGCCGGTTAATGATATTGAGGGCGGCTACGCGTATCCGCCCCGGGTCCGGTTCGAACTGACGGAAAAGGACATCCGCTCCTACAGCCGTGCCGCAGATTTCCTCAATATCAATAATGTCGATCTCGTCTGCCTGCAGCACGAGTTCGGCATCTACGGCGGGCGGGCGGGCAGCCACCTTCTGGCGCTTCTGCACGAATTGCGCATGCCGATCGTTACGACTCTGCACACCATTCTGGACAACCCGAATTCGGATCAGCTTCTGGTGCTGAAGAATATCGCGGCGACTTCGGACCGGTTGGTGGTCATGAGCGACCGTGGCGCAAAATTTTTGCAGGAAATTTACGGCATATCCATTGATAAGATAGACGTCATCCCGCACGGTATTCCCGATGTTCCTTTTGTCGATCCCAGCTTCCATAAGGACCTGTTCGGCGTCGAAGGAAAAATCGTCCTGCTCAGCTTCGGGCTGTTGTCGGCCAACAAGGGCATCGAAAATGTGATCAACGCCCTGCCCGCGATCCTCGCGAAGCATCCAAACGTGGTCTACATCATCCTGGGGGCGACCCATCCGCACGTACTGCGGAACGATGGTGAAACGTACCGGCTTTCGTTGCAATGGCTGGCGCAGGAGAAAGGCGTTGAAAGTCAGGTGATCTTCTACAACCGTTTTGTCAGTCTGGAAGAACTCATCGAGTTTATCAGCGCTGCGGACATTTACATCACTCCCTATCTGAATGTCGCGCAGATCACTTCGGGCACGCTTGCCTACACCCTTGGCGCCGGTAAGGCCGTAGTATCGACGCCGTACTGGTATGCCGAGGAGCTCCTGGCGGAAGAGCGGGGTGTCCTGGTGCCGTTTCACGATCCGGATGCGCTGGCAGCACAGGTCAATGACTTGCTCGATAATGAGGCCAAACGCCACGCCATGCGCAAGCGGGCGTACCTGTTCGGGCGATCCATGATCTGGCCGAAGGTGGCGCAGCGGTACTGGGAAAGTTTTGAGCGCGCGCGGTCCGAGCGCCGGAATTTCGCCGCTCCAGGCTTTACGGCAAAGGCTCTCGATAAAAGCTTTGGCGACCTGCCGCCCCTGAAACTCGATCACCTGCGCCACATGACCGATGAGACCGGCATGCTCCAGCATGCGGTTTTTACCGTACCGAATTACCGCGAAGGCTACACCACCGACGACAATGCCCGTGCGCTCATGGTAAGCGCCCTCCTGGAGGAGGCGGGCAGCGGCGTGGCTTTCGATCTTGCCTCCCGCTATCTTGCCTTTGTCTGGTACGCCTTCGATACCGGGACCGGGCGATTTCACAATGTCATGGATTACCAGCGCCGCTGGCTTGCAGAAGGCATATCAGACGACAGCCACGGACGGACCTTGTGGTCCCTCGGCATGGTGCTCGGCCGCTCTACCTCGATTGCCCTGCACAACATGGCCGGGTGGATGTTCGAGCAGGCATTGCCGGCGATTGTAAAAACAAGCAGTCCACGGGCCTGGGCCTTTACGCTCATCGGCATTCACGAGTATCTCCGGCGTTTTGCGGGCGCGCGCGAGGCTAATCAGGTCCGCGAGGAGCTGGCCAGCCGGCTGTTCACTATGTACCAGCGCAACCGCACCGACAACTGGCGCTGGTTTGAAGACTCGCTGACCTACTGCAATGCCGCGCTTTCGCATGCGCTGATCATGTCCGGCCGCTGGATTCCGAATGCCGGCATGATGGAGGCGGGATTTGAATCGCTCAGCTGGCTGGCCGATTTACAGCGTGCAGATAAGGAAGGGGGGCATTTTGTCCCCATAGGATCCAACGGTTTTTATAAGAAGGGCGGGGAACGGGTACGCTTCGATCAGCAGCCGGTGGAAGCCCAAGCAATGGTTTCCGCCTGCCTGGAAGCCTACAAAATTTCCGGGGACAAACGCTGGCACAAAGAGGCGAGACGGGCCTTCGAGTGGTTCCTTGGACGCAACGATCTGAACATTCCCATTTATGACCCGACGACAGGCGGCTGCCGCGATGGACTGCACCCCGACCGTCCCAACGAAAACCAGGGCGCGGAATCCACGCTTGCCTTTCTCCAGGCGCTCATGGAACTGCGACTGGCGGAAAATACCCTTCCCTCCACTGAGGCGTGATCGTCATGGGTAATCTCCATCCTGAACTCTTCCATCGGCATAAGCTCAACCCGATCCTGACCGCTGCGGAGTGGCCCTATCCGATCAACAGTGTGTTCAACCCCGGCGCTGTCCTGCTGCAGGATGGAAACACGCTGCTTTTGTGCCGGGTCGAAGACCGGCGCGGCCATTCCCACCTCTGCGCTGCCCGGTCAATCAACGGCGTCGATGATTGGAAGATTGATACTGAACCGACGCTTCGTCCCGATCCCGAACACTACCCCGAAGAGCTGTGGGGAATAGAAGACCCACGAATTACCTGGGTTCCGGAATTGAAAAAGTTCGCCGTTGTTTATACCGTTTTCAGCCGTGAAGGTCCCGGCGTGGCACTCGCGCTTACCGAGGATTTTCATGCTTTCGAACGGTTCGGCGAAATCATGTCGCCGGAGGACAAGGACGCCGCGCTCATGCCCTATCGGATCGGCGAGTACTGGGCGCTCATTCATCGTCCGGTAAACGGGCCCGAAGCGAATATCTGGATATCCTATTCTTCGGACCTGCGTCATTGGGGCAGCCACAAGATCATGCTTGCGGCACGGCGCGGCTCATGGTGGGACGCCAATAAAATCGGCCTTTCGACGCCACCTATCGAAACTTCACAGGGCTGGCTGGTTGTTTATCATGGAGTAAAGATAACCGGCGCCGGGTGCATTTACCGTCTCGGGCTGGCGCTGTTTGATCTTCATACGCCGGAAAAGTGCCTGAAGCGCGGCGATGAGTGGGTATTCGGTCCCGAAGAACCCTACGAGCGGCAGGGGGATGTGGACAATGTCGTTTTTCCGTGCGGGTATACCGTTGCTCCGGACGGGGACACGATCCACCTGTATTATGGCGCGGCCGATTCGAGTATTGCGCTTGCCTCGGGCAGTATTCGCGCCATGCTGGAATGGCTTGAATGAAGCTGAAATGATCGCAGCAGAGGCTCATACGGCGGCGTGTCCAACCCGAATCCGGACCGGACTCCGTGTCACCTTTTCAAATAAAGAGGAGCGGGAACCATGTCGATAATTGCCATTCTCGTCACGCTCATCATTGTCGGCGTCCTATTGTGGCTCGTCAACTCCTACATCCCTATGGACGGGAACATCAAGAAGATCCTGAATGGCGTGGTAGTCATACTGGTGATAGTATGGCTCCTGAGCGCCTTCGGAATTTTAGGCACCCATTCAATGCATTTGCGGACCATGCATCTGCGGTGGTGAGCGTGTACATGATTACGAAGCACTCCCCCATTCCCGGCGGGAAAGCCTCCGGAAGGGGGAAAGCCGTAAACCGGCTGTTATCCGAAATCGCCGATGTTTTTTTATTCCTGTCGCGCATCATCAAGGAAACCTTTTCCCGCGATTTTGAATTCAGGGAATTTTTGCGGCAATGCTTTCACATCGGCTATAAATCCCTGCCTCTCATTTCAGTAACCGGCATCATCATGGGTCTCGTCCTTACCATTCAGTCGCGGCCCGCGCTCGTCAATTTCGGGGCGGTTGCCATGCTTCCCGGAATGGTGGCCATATCCCTTATCAGAGAAATTGCGCCGGTCATAACGGCACTGCTCTGCGCAGGAAAAATCGGCTCGGGCATGGGAGCCGAACTCGGGTCGATGAGGGTAACCGAGCAGATCGATGCCATGGAGGTATCGGCAACCAATCCCATAAAATTTCTGGTTGTTACCAGGGTACTGGCGGCAACGCTCATGGTTCCGCTCCTGGTAGTATATGCCGATGGACTCGGCATCGTCGGAAGCTGGGCGGGCGCAAATATTAAGGGGGACATAACCTTTGTTTTGTTCTTCTCCCAGGCATTTGCGCAGGTTACGTTTTTGGACTTCTTTCCGGCAGTGGTAAAATCGTTTTTTTTCGGCGCCGTGATCGGTCTGGTCGGATGTTACAAGGGATATACCGCCGGACGCGGAACGGAGAGCGTCGGCATCGCGGCGAATTCGGCGGTGGTGATCTCTTCACTGCTGGTGATAATCGTCGACATGATTGCGGTGCAAATTACGGATTTATTACAACGATGATTCATCAATAATCCCATTCGGGGATAACAGAGATATTCACTCCTGTTGCAAGGAATGACGGTAAATAATGATACCCGTTACTCAAGGGGCGACAGTAGACCCGGCTCAATCAAAAAGCCGCAAAACGGCGATTGAAATAGATAGCCTCAGAAAAGAATTCGGTAATCAGGAAGTTCTAAAAGATGTTTCATTAAAGCTTTTTTACGGCGAAAACCTGGTGGTAATTGGAAAATCCGGTTCGGGAAAATCCGTGCTGATACAATGCATCGTTCGCCTATTAAATCCCGACGCCGGAATAATTACCGTACTGGGAGAAAATATGGTTTCACTGAGCGGCAATAAGCTGGGAGAGCTGAGGAAAAAAATCGGTTTTCTTTTTCAAAGCGGCGCGCTGTACGATTCCATGACCGTACGGCAAAATCTGGAATTTCCCCTGCGAAGAATCAAGAGAAAGCTTACGCAGGAGGAAAGGAATGAAAAAATCAGGGAGGTTCTTGAACAGGTCGGCTTATACGATGCCCTGGATAAGATGCCCGCGCAGCTTTCCGGCGGCATGCGCAAGCGGATAAGCCTGGCGCGGACCATTGTCGTGGACCCCGTTATCATGCTGTACGACGAGCCGACAACCGGTCTCGATCCGGTGACATCGGATGAAATAAGCCTGCTCATCAATGAGGTCCGGGAGAAATACAAAACATCGTCCATCATCATCACGCACGACATCGAATGCGCCCGCGCAACGGCGGACCGCCTGATCATGTTGCTGGATGGAAGGGTCTATCTAGAAGGAACCCTGGAAACTTTCGAGAACTCAACCGACGCGGCAATAAAATCGTTCTTTAAATAACCATGAAACGACCCTGAAACCCGGACCGGAACAATGAATTCGCAGACACCACACTACAAAGTTCGGCTTGGATTGTTTATTGCCGGCGGCCTCGCGCTGTTTGTGGCCGGCATATTTATCATAGGAAAGCAGAAGAATCTGTTTAATCCTGTATTCAAACTCACCGCGACGTTCTATAATGTCAGCGGATTACAGGTCGGAAGCAACGTCCGGTTTTCAGGAATAAATGTGGGCACCGTCGATAACATCAACATTATCAACGATTCGACCGTGCGGGTCGAAATGCTGATAAAAAAGAGCGTCCAGCGGTTCATTAAAACCGATTGCCAGGTAGGCATAGGGTCCGCCGGAATAATCGGCGACCGGCTGCTGAATATTACGCAGGGCAGCAATGATGCCCCCATGGTGCAGAACGGCCAGGAAATCACCTCGACAGAGCCGGTTGAAACCGACGCCATCATCGCCAAGCTTAAAGTAACCGCGGATAATACCGCAATCATTTCAGGACAGCTGGCGGACATGATGACCAAAATCAATAACGGACACGGTACGCTCTGGAAATTAATCGAGGATTCGACGATGGCCAACAATATCGGTCAGACCATCGTAAGTCTCAAAAAGGGCAGCAAGGGATTAAACGAGGATATCCATGCCGCGCAAAGCAACTTTTTGTTGCGGGGCTATTTTAAGAAGAAGGAAAAAGCGGAACAGAAGGCAAAAGACAGCCTTGAAAAAAAGAAGGCGGTCGAGCTGAAAAAGTGAGGGGCTCCTTAATAGCGCGCCTGTTTAAGATCGGCAAAATTGACATTATAACAACGATTCCAAGAGCAGCGCTTGTAAAACCTATAAAACGGAGGAAGCACCATGCAACATCGTATCAGTACCATGATCGGCAATGTGATCCGGGCCACCGACGGCGACTTGGGCAAGGTAAACGAGTTTTATTTTGACGATGCCGTCTGGACGATCCGCTATATGGTCGCGGAGACGGGCAGCTGGCTGCTCGGACGCAAGGTACTTATTTCCCTTGTTGCTTTGAAAAAACTCGATCAGCAGGCCCATGCGTTATTGGTAAATCTCAGCTGCGCCCAGGTCCGCAACAGCCCGGATATCGATACCGAGAAGCCGGTATACCGGCAGCATGAGGAGGAGATCCATAAATATTACGAGTGGCCGATGTACTGGCAGGGCGGCTACGGCGGTACGCTCGGCATAACCCCGTACCCCCTCTTTGAGAGTTCGCCGCCGGTGGAATCTCCCGACTCGAAGAGAAGCGACGATCCTCATCTGCGCAGCACCCGCCACGTGACGGGCTACCATATTCACGCTACCGACGGCGAAATCGGGCATGTGGAAGATTTTATCGTTGACGATGAAACCTGGGCTATTCGTTTCCTGATTGTGGATACCGGCAACTGGCTGCCGGGGAAAAAAGTATTTATCGTGCCTTCATGGATAAAGAAGGTGAATTGGGCCGATTCCAGCATATATCTGGATCACCCGCGCGATAAGGTAAAGAATAGTCCCGAGTTCGACTCTTCGGACCCCATTTTCCGAAATCCTGAGAGCCACCAGTAGCGATTTCGGCTTTGCCGGACCGTGACCGCTCGACGGCTATCGGAATGCCCAATTCCTGGCCCGCTTGTTTGTAGGCCAGGACATCCTGCTGACTTTGCCCCTCATCGAAATCGGCGGCCAGAAAGATACAGGCATCATCTTCGCGAATGGCGTATGTGCCTATAGTTATCCTTCCTTCAAGATGATCGCGGATGATTGATTCGTCCAAGGGAATGAATACCCGATTGGAGCAGAAGGAGCATTTGATTTTAGGCTTGGAGCATAGAGTCTTTACCCATTCATTCTTACAAGCAGGAGAGTATCCTTTAATGCCTTTTGCGGCATTCTCCCATAATTTTGGAAAAACATCGGCACGACAGCGGAATAATCTGCTGAAAAAACTGATGCGTTCTTCTGATGAGGTTGGCGGAAAATTACTTGCTGGGGTCCCGTATTCAGTTTTAGCCGAAGAATCGGCCTGAATGCTTTCAAGCTCCTGCAGCAAAGATTCCCTATCGTTTTCGAGCTGCTTCAAGCGAACTTGAATTTCACTTATTCGCTTTTCACGATCATGCGGCATGTCGAGTGAATTCATAAATAAATGGATATCACCCCTTATTTTTGTTTTCGAACCTGCCACTGCCCGCCCCTGTCTGGACCTATTCGCAGCAAAACTCCTTTTTCCCTGAGTATTTTCAGGTTGTATTTTACCCCATCCACAGTGATTCCGGTAACAGCACCAGCAATTTCTTTCCGGGATGCCATGGGATGATCAGTCAAATAATCCAGTATCCGCTGCTGTGCGACGGTAGTTTCTGGGTAGTTTCTGGGTAGTTTCTGGGTAGTCTTTCTGGGTAGTTTCTGGGTAGTCTTCTTCTTTTGGGCTGCCCATCGACGTGGAAAAGTAATCGTATAAAAATTCCCGAATTCGAATTTCGGCTCTGCACATCCAGCTTCTTTAAGAAGCCGCCGGATTTTGCCGATGCCGGTTCCCATGTTCTCAACCAGGTTGACCCTTTGCAGGAGGGAAGCGATGATCTGGTTTCGCCTGACTGCTTTCCTGCCGAACTCAGCTTCCGAAAGACCCTTTGGCAGACCACCGGGATTGCTGATTTCTATGCGGTCATCAAAAATATCGACGGTGGTATGACTACCGTACTGGAAATAGTCACGATGAGAAACGGCGTTAACCAGAGCTTCTCGAATGGCATCAACAGGAATTTCAAAAATCTCCTTGCGGCGTGCGGTCCCGGTCATGGAGTAACGTACCCGCAATTCCTGCTGGATGAAATGCATTCCAAGATTGATATTGGTAATTATATCTCCTTGGTAATCTTTTCGATTAACGATTTGAAAACGTTCGATACCCTCGAAAGCCCCGCACGTTATAGTGGCTTGTTCGCAAAGCGATTCTATGGATTTGCTGAAAAAAAGGACACCTGCATTTTTCATTCGAATCGTATCGCCTATTCTATCGGCGACACCCAGATTTTCCAAAATAGCTGCATCTTCGAATTCTTTCCGAATACCCGCAAGCCGCAGGAAAGCCTCAAGCCGTTGCGAATCATAGTGCTTGGAGAAATCAAATGTACGATGATACTGTTCTTCAAATCGTATCCGGCCTTCAGCCTGTAAAAAATCGGCAATCTCGTCGCGGGTCATTTTCTGGGCATTCGTGCCCATCCTGATGAAAAACCCCTCACTGCAATGGTAAGGTTTATCTTTGCCTTCAGGAACATGAACGATAAGAAGTCTGTTAAAAACTTCAAGGCTTATTCTTACGCGAGGCTGGCAGTTGTTGGCAAAGTCCTGAATCCTTGACCTCGCCGTATTGCCAGTATCCGTCCCCTTAACCACGCCTTTATCATCAACTCCGATCAGAATACGGCCGCCCGAAGCGTTGGAAAAAGCCACAAGTTCACGTGCAATCAAAGAAGAAATCCCTTCTTTGAATTCAATGAAATAACTTTCCCCTTCTTGAAGGATCAAGGCAAGTTCATTTTCGGTCATGTTAACGATCTTTCATATGGTTATTCCAGTTGGGTTCCTTAATTCGCTGCGCAATATGAAGATACCTGTTTTGGGCTTGGATTGCATGAATCAAAAATAAATACTCTGAATCGGTGGATTTTAAAAAATATCGCTTTGGAATCAAATTTTTCCGGCTCCTGCCAGAGTGCATCAATGAGGCTCCGACGTTTCTGAGCTTTTCGAACAGCCCAATATGGCCTTATGCCCGGCAATATTCCCGTTCCTTCTTCCGGCGCAGGTTTTCTCTTCTAATCTGCTGGATGATGATCCCGGTCACGCCCTTCCAGAGATAGGTGCTGAAATGGTAGCTCTTGTATTCTCCAGTTTTGCTTTTGAACCAGAGCTTAAATTTAGGCAGCCTCTCTGCTGCGAAAATTATGCATTCCTGCAGGATGTCTTCACCAAATTCCTGGCGCCAGGGGTACCAGAGGGTCGTTTCGATCCGGTAGATGAAAAACCCGATCAGATGGACCTGAAGCTTCTGGCGTGCGAGAACATCTCCCCTTCTGGCTTTTCGGATAAGCTTTCGTTCTTCGGTCAGGGACAGCTTTTTATGTTTGGAGGCGATTTTTCGATAGGACTGGAACACGTATGAGGAGGATAAAATAAGCTTTGAATTCAGAATCTTCAATCTTTTTTATTTCAGGCAAATGGCCTTAATATGCTCAATTTTCCCCAATTTTGCTCAATTTTGCTCAATTTTACCGAATAGTCCCTCATCCTCCGCCACCTTGAAATGCCTGAAAAACCGCAAATTTCGCTGTTTTTCGGGCATCTCTTTTCTCTTCCCATTTTTGCAAAAGACCCCACAGGTAGGCAGAAAGCCCCATGGGTGTGGCCCCTTCTGTGGCCCCTGTTTAGCGGATCCCTCAACCTCTTAATATGCGAAGTGACTCAGTCACGAAAGGTGTGAGGGAGCGAGAATTGCGGAACCATGAATATTTGAGTATATTGCTTGGTACAACCGAGTGCGGGTTCATGGCGCCGGAGGGGTGTCTTGCCGGACAAGTCCGAAGATGTCAAAATGATCATCATAAGCAACGGGAAAGCGTCAACCAGCCTCTCTGACTTTTGTACCATAAACTCATGGCGGATACAGGCATGAAAAACCTTCATCGCATCTCAAAGTTTATGATTTTTCTTGCCTCCATCCTGATCGGAGCCTCTGTCGGGAATGCCCAATCGATAACCTGGACTGCTTCATGGATAAGCTATAATAACGGCGAAAACTTTCCCTTGTTCAGGCGAGTATTCACGGTGAATAAGCCTGTCGCCAGCGCCACCGCCTCCGTATGCGGGCTCGGACTTCATGAGTTCCATATCAACGGTCAAAAAGTCGGTAATAATGTGCAGGAGCCGTTATGGACTACGTACACTAAGAAATGTTTTTATGTTACCTACGATGTGACATCGTTGCTGACGCAGGGACAAAACGCCATGGGCGTCATGCTCGGGAATGGTTTCTATAATGTCGATTCTGCCGCGGTCGGCAGCCGTTATTACAAGTATGAAGGTACGTTCGGTCCTAAGAAAATGATCGTGCAGCTGCAAATAAACTATTCCGACGGCACCAGCGCAACCATCGTGAGCGACTCTTCGTGGCATGTGGCGCAATCGCCCATTACCTTTTCCAGTGTTTACGGCGGGGAAGATTACGACGCCCGACTGGAGCAGTCGGGATGGGATACTCCCGGTTTTACGGAGAGTTCGGGCTGGGTGGCGGCAACGGTGTGTTCGGGTCCGGGCGGGACGCTCACGGCCCAGTATGGCCTGCCGGTACAGGTTCAAAAAGTCTGGACCGCCGGAACTCCAGCGGCGCTTTCCGGAGGGGCCTATGAGTATGATCTGACCCAGAATATTGCCGGCGTTCCCGTGATAACGGTACAGGGAAGCGCCGGGCAGACAATCAAGCTCAGCTTTCGCGAACTTTTCAGCTCCTATACCTGGGGACCGAATGCCAACACTTACTGCCAGTACACCTTGAAAGGAACCGGGACGGAAGTATGGTCTCCCAGGTTCTTTTATTACGGCTTTCAATTTGTTAAAGTTCAAGGAGCTTCCCCGACCGCCGATACGATTGACAATGCCGATGTGGCATTAAATAAATCCGTTACCGCGTCGAGTTCGTATAATGGGGGCGGCTGGTCCACTGCCAACGTTGTGGACGGCATAACCACCAGTACCGGGAGCTCGATGGGATGGAGCAGTAACAACAGCCTCACCACGAATCATACGGAATGGATAATCGTTGATCTGGGTTCACTCTATCAGGTCCACGAGGTAGAATTATATCCGAGAGATGACAACGGCAACGTCGGGTATGGGTTTCCCGTTGATTTCACCATACGGGTGTCGGCCGACAGCGTGACGTGGACAACCGTGACAACGGAGACGGGGTATGCTTTGCCCGCAAGCGGCGCGGTTCAGCCCTTTTCTTTCAGCGCGCAAAATGCACGGTACGTCATGGTCCAGGCTACCAGCCTGCGATCCAACCCGAATGACAACAATGCTTACCGCATGCAGCTTGCGGAAATAGAGGTCATTGCCAATCAAACGACCCTGCCCGTGATACTTTCCGTTCAAGGGAACGAGCAGAATTGCGCTACCCGCACCGGCAGTTTTTCCTGTTCCGATACGCTGTGGAACAGGATACACTATATCATCGACAAAGCCATTGAAGGCAATATGCAGTGCGTGGCGACCGATTGTCCGCATCGCGAAAAGCTGGGATGGCTCGAAGAAGCGCATCTTGTCGGCCCTGCGATCATGTACAACTACGGAGTGTCGCAGTTTTACCGGAAAATATTCGGCGACATGGAGGATGCGCAGTTGTCCAACGGATTGGTCCCGGATATCGCCCCGGAGTGGACGGTATTCAGCGGCGGATTTCGCGATTCGCCCGAATGGGGAAGCGCCACGGTGATCGCCCCATGGGAAGCGTATCAATTTTACGGGGACCTGACGTTTCTCAGCGACCACTACAGCGCGATGAAAGCCTATGTCAATTACCTTACCAGCCAATCATCCGGGTATCTTCTTGACTACGGTCTCTGCGATTGGTATGGCATCGATCTGGATTCGGCATCCTTGATAAAATTGGTTCCCTCTTCCATATATTACTACGATGCGACGGTGATGACACAAACCGCGGCGCTTCTTAAAATGACCGCCGACTCGGCCACCTGGGCAACGCTCGCGACGAACATCAAGAACGCGTATAACAAGGCTCTTTTCAATGCCTCCACCAATATCTATGCGACCGGCGACCAATGCGCCCTGGCAATGCCGCTCGCGCTCGGACTTGTTCCCGCCGCCAATAAAGCGGCGGTACTGGCAAACTTGATATCCCGCATTCAGAACACGGACCATTACCTGATGCAGGTGGGTGAAATAGGGTGGCGGTTTGTCCTCAAGGCGCTTTCCGATAATAACCGTTCGGATATCGTGGCGCAGATGGCATCGGTGACGACCGCGCCAAGCTACGGCTATATCGCCAACTCGGGCAGAACGACGCTTACCGAAAGCATGTACGGAGACACAACCGATTCCCAATTTCATATGATGTGGGGGCATATCGAAGAGTGGTTTTATAATGCAGTTCTCGGCATAGCGCCCAACAGCCCGGGATTTGCGCAGATCCTTTTCAAACCGCAAGGAGCGGGCATACTTACCGACGCCTCCGGCAGTGTTCAGACCATGAATGGCGCGGCTTCATCAAGCTGGACATATGCAAATAAAATCCTTGACCAGGACATTACCATTCCCCCCAACGGCACCGGGCTTGTTTTTCTGCCCAGCGTCGGATTCAACGTCGACAGCGCCTGGGTATATGCAGGGGAGACGGCCATATGGAAAAACCATGCCATTTCGGGAACTGCGCCTGGCGTGACCTATGACTCGACCGACACGAACTATCTCGTATGGAATGTCGCTGCAGGGACCTATCATTTCCGGGTCGGGCCTCCCAATACACCGCCACCAACCACGAAAGTCGTTGTCTCCGTTACGGCGGGAAATAATCGTCGATTCTCGGTTTCCTGCGGGGGAGCGAAACTGTATTTTGACGCGACCGAGGTAAGCAGGATCAGAATAAGCGACATAATGGGCAGAACGGTACGCGAGGTTTCCGTTGTACCGCATACATGCAACGTTATCTGGGATCGCAAAAATACCGGCGGCGCACTGGTCTCTCCCGGTGTTTATATGGTTAATGTCAAAGGCAGAGAGGGCGAAAAAACCCTTTCTCTGTATCTTAAATAGCCGGGATCGAGTTGGCAATCAATTGCAACAGTACAGGGAAAATTGTTTTTCCATATTTTCAGAATTCCATAACAGCTAAATTTGTCTCATTGGCATGGATTTCGCTTACTTTATCTACATTCAAAAAGATGACCTTTATATGGTCCCGGGTGGCACGGGTGAAGGGACCCCTTATGGTGCATGCACGGAGAGCAGGTGAACACAAACGGGCGAAGCGGGGAGAACGAAAACCATGATTAATTGCGCGGCAGTAGCGGAAGAAAACGGTCGTTCATCGGCAAACGGTGAAAAAAACGAGGATGGATCATTTCTTGCCCTTGCCAAAAAGATCGAAGTGCTGGGCAGGGATCTTTATGCCAGCGTTGCAAAGGAAATTCCCATTTCCGAGATATCCGGCATCTTTAAATATCTCGCCGACGAGGAGCAACGGCACTATGAAATTTTTGATGCATGGGAGACAAAGACGCTTCTGCCATCAATAGTCAACACGCAGGTGCTCGTGAAAGCCAAAAAGGCTTTCCTGAAACTGGGAGAGCAGTTCCGGGTGGTCGGATTGCCGGCCCATGACTATTATGCGGCCTATAAAAAGGCGCTTGACTTCGAGAACCGGAGCGTAGCGCTCTACGAAGAACAATTGTCGCACATCGAGGTTTCCGCTGGAACCGAACAAGAGCGAACGGTATTGAAAAACATCATCCGCCAGGAAAAGGCCCACGCGCTTCTTATCTCCTCGCTCATGGAGTTCAATCGCGCTCCGGGCGAATGGCTGGAAAATGCCGAATGGCGTCATCCTGACGAATTTTAACCGATCGTGTCGTCTTCGTCAGAGTGATGCGCACGTTCGCCGAAATTTGAGGTACATTTGTCTTTAGCATAACGGTTGCGCAGCTTCCCATAAACTACAAGGAGGTTTTGAATGGCTATTTTTATTTGCAGCGTGTGCGGTCATATCGAATTCGGCAAAGCACCGGATAAGTGCCCGGTATGCATGTCCCCCAGGGAGAAGTACGCACAGAACGACAATGTCTTCATCGAATCCGAGGAGAAGAGCAAGGAAGCGGCGATCAAGCACATTCCCAGCATCACGATCAACAAGGAGTGCAAACTCATTCCCGAGCTCTCCTGCGCGGACATCATCGTTCGTATCGGCAAGGCGATTCACCCCATGGAAGCGGCGCACTATATCCGGTTCATCGACTGCTATGTCGATGATGCTTACGTCTCGCGGGTGATGCTCTCTCCCGGCGTCTTTGCCGGGGCATGCTTCCATTTGAAAACCAAGGGTAACAAAGTAAGGATCGTGGAAAACTGCAATATCCACGGCTACTGGCAACTGGAAGGGCAACTGTAAATAATTATAAAGACATTGCTGCGGGAGAGACACACAGTAAAGGGATCTCTTCCGCGCAATAATCGATACCCCCTATTCCGCCGGCGTGATACGGTTAATCTTGCGATACAAAGAGGATAAGGATATTCCGAGGGCTTTACTGGCTTTCACCTTATCGCCCTTGTATTTCTTGATTACCTTCAGTATATGCGCATGTTCGATATCTGAGTGGAGCACGTTCAAATCTTGGTCATCAGGGAGAACTGCGCGGTGAGGAGTAATGACTTCGAGCCCGGGGAAATGGCTCGTCGACAAAGTTTTACCGCGGGCCAGAAGAAGCGCGCGTTCGAGCATGTTTCGAAGCTCCCGCACATTACCCGGCCAGGCGTAACCTTCAAGCAGGGCGATGACATCCGCTGCAAGCGGGAACTCCGAATACCCGAACCCGGTGAGGAAGTGCTCGGCAAGGCCGCGGATGTCCTCCACCCTTTTCTGCAAAGGCGGGATCGAAATGGGGAAAACGCAGATCCGATAATAAAGATCATTCCGGAACCTCTTGGCCTCGATCTCTTTCTGCAAATCGCGGTTTGTGGCGCAGATGAGGCGGAAGTCGCTTTTGCGAACAAGGTTCTCGCCGATTCTGCGAAACGACCTCTCCTCTAACGTCTTGAGGAGCTGCGCCTGGACTTCGGCATCCATATCGCCGATTTCATCGAGAAAAAGCGTGCCGCCGTCGGCGACCTCGATGAGCCCCTCGCGGTCCTTGATCGCGGAGGTGAACGCTCCCTTGACATGGCCGAACAACTCGCTTCGCAGAAGCTCGCCCTTCAGACTCGAACAGTTGAGCTCCACAAAGGCTTCGGATTGCCGCCGGCTGTTGTCATGAATCCACCGCGCGAGGACTCCCTTGCCCACTCCGGTCTCGCCCAGAAGCAGTATGACGGAATCATTATCGGCCGCGACCCTGGCGTTTTCCATGAGATCGGCCATCGCATCGCTCCGGCCGAAAAACGGCTCCTCTTTTGTCGCCAGTCTCTGCTGCACCATTTCGCGCTTGCGTAAGATCTCGAGTTCAAGGCATTTGTTAATGGCCGCGCGGAGATCCTGCATTTCGACGGGCTTGGTAAGGAAATTTTCCGCCCCATTTTTCGTCGCCTGCACCGCGGTCGGGATATCGTTCATGCCGGTGATAACGATGACCGGCGTATGCGGATGGATTTTTTTGAATCGCGGCAGCCATTGGAGGGCATTGCCATCGGGCAGCTTGAGGTCGAGAAGCGCCGCGTCAAAAAATTCCGTTTCAATGACCCGCGAGGCCTCGTGGAGCGTCATTGCCATTTTTGTTTCGAATCCGGCGTTCGTCAGAAAACGCTCGTAGGCGAAGGACGCCGCTTCATCATCTTCCACAACGAGCAGGCGAGGTCTTTTTTGAATCATTGGTTACTTCACGGCGATGGGTAAAAGGAATGTTTAAAATAATTTACGCCGCATCGACGGTTTCAGCGGGTACGCAGAGGCACCTGTCGGTGAATGAAGGATCTTAAGTCAAGCTTCCGACGACCGCGTTTTTGAGCGCCGTTACGACGTTTCCGCCAGCGATATGTTGAGGTCCAGCCAGTAATGGAGAACGCTCTTCATTTCTTCGGTAAACGTACCCAGGTCATGGATTTTATAAAGGAAACTGTTGGCGCCGGCGTCATACGCGGCTTGTATATCGGATCCAAGGGTCGATGAGGTAAGCATTACCACGGGAACGTACCGTGTTTCCTCGTGTTTCCGGATCTCCTGCAAAACCTCGATGCCGCTCACGCCCGGCATTTTCATATCCAGTAATATCAATCCCGGCACGTTCCCCGTGCGCAGAAGATCTATGGCCTTGGCGCCATCGTCCGCTTGTTCGATAACGCTGCCCGGCCGGACTTTCGTAATCGCTTTTTCCGTGATAAAAATGTCCGCCGGATTATCATCAACGATGAGTATTGAATTATTGTTCATTGCCCACTATCCCCCCCGATGAGTATTGAATTATGGTTCATTGCCCCCTATCCCCCCCGGGGGGATTTGCCTTATGTCAATTCCTGCCGGAACTTCAAAATATATCGTGGCGCCGCTCCCGGGTTCACTTTCCGCCCATACCTTCCCGCCATGACGCTCAATTATCCGCCGCGTAATCGCGAGACCAATGCCGATTCCCGGGAATTCACTCTCGGAATGGAGCCTTTGAAATGGGGTGAACAGCTTCTTGCTGTGCGCCATATTAAATCCATCGCCATTGTCGCGCACGAAACAAATAGTTTTTCCCCCTTTCCGCTTGGAAGAAAACTCGATCTTCGCCTGCGACCGCTTGGAAGTAAATTTCCAGGCATTGGAAAAAAGATTATCCATGACAATGCGCATCAGCCCCGAATCGGCATATATGACAATATTGTCATCGATAACGAATTCCACCTCTCGCTGAAAGTTACCCTTTTGGTTACCTTTAAGCAAATCCTGTGCCAATGCCTTTGCGATGCTGCTTAGGTCCACTTCGGTCCGCTTGATTTCAGCTTTGGTCAGGCGGGACAATTTGAGTAAATCATCGATGATAGTCGCCATCCGATCGGTCGATTTTAGAACTTGATCCAGATATCCTTTCCCCTCATCGTCCAGCTTTGCGCCATATTCATCGCCGAGCATCCTGCTGAACGCGCCGATGGTGCGTAACGGCCCCCGCAAGTCGTGCGAAACCGAATAGTTGAACGAATCGAGTTCGGCATTGCGCGCATGCAGGGCGGCGTAGGCTTCGTTCAGCGCTTCCTCGGCCTGTTTCCGCTCGGTAATGTCGTGTCCCACCACCGTCGCCCCCACGATCTTTCCGTCGCTCCAGCGGAAGGTGACGTTCAGGAACGCCCAGATGAAACGGCCGTCCTTTGTCCGCACCCGGTACTCGATGACCTCTTCGGGCGGGTCTCCGGATTGTCCCCGGCGAATCCGCGACGCGAAATCGGCTTTCCCTTTATCATCAAGGAGGTCCATGGCGGGAATGGCAAGAAGCTCCTCGCGCGTGTAGCCGAGGATCCGGCACATCACGTCGTTGACCTCGGTATAACGCCCTGTGGTAAAATCGATCGTGTAAATGCCCGCGGGCGCGTACTTGACGAGGGTTCGATACCGCTCCTCGCTTTCGCGCAGCGCCTCCTGGGCAAGTTGACGTTCGGTAATGTCTCGAGCCACCACCACTGATCCTGTAATAGTACCGTTCATGTCACGAAGGGGAGCAAAACTGTAGCTCCCCACCCAGGTTTCGCCGGTGTCTTTGCGTCGCAGCCTATACTCGGTATTTGTGTCCGTTTCGCCCCGAAGCGCACGGGGAACTATCCACTTGTCCACGGGCACAGGGGTTCCATCCGGAAAAGACACATCCAGAATTTTTGGAAATTCGGCAAAGGTCTTGACGTATTCATCTTTATTCCTGAACTTGTAAAACGTGGCGAAGGCATCGTTGAAATTGACGAACCGGCCTTCCGTATCGGAGATGAACACGGCATCGGTCATACTGGCCAATGCCGCCTTCAGCATCGTTTGACTCTCCCGCAGGGCTTCCTCGGCCTGCCTGCGCCAGGTAATATCGATAGAGGCCGAGATAAGGGCGGGTTTACCCTCAAACACGAGAGGCCGGAGCGAGTTCAAGAGCCACAACGGAGTCCCGTCGCTTTTTTTGGTTTTTACCTGATAGGCGTCGATGTACCCGTGCGCCGTGAAGACCTTCATCATTTTTTCCCGGTCGGCCGGGTCGGCGTAAATGTCTTCAGCCTTGCCGCCGATGATATTCTCCCTGCGATAACCATACGTCCGGCAAAAAAACGTATTAACATAAAGGATGATCGAATCCGCGGCGCCGCTGATGCAAATCAGAACCGGAAGCGCTTCGGCGATAGTCCGGAACCGCTCCTCGCTCTCCCGTAACGCCTCCTCGGCTTTTTTTCGTTTTGTAATATCCCGCCCGTATAAATTGACATAACCCAATTCCGGCACCGGGACTACGTGGACCGAAAAAATGCGACCGTCGCATTCGATGTCGACGTTTCCCGAAGACCCTGCGGCAACCGTTTCATCGATCATCGCGCGCACCTCTTCGGGAACGAAGCTTCCCTTCGCGGCGTTCCACATCTTCAGGAGCGGCTCGCCGGCCTCGTTGGCATACAGTACCACGCCATCCCGGCTCAGCCGTACAATCGGATTGGGGTTTTCGGAGGGGAATTTCGACAGACTTTGAATTTCCTCCTGGGCCATTTTGCGCGTGGTTATATCCCGCATCACGTTTACCATGCACTGGCTGGCGCCTATGGTCACCGTGAATGCGCTGTAATCTACCGGTATCAGCGTCCCGTCCCTGGCCACGATATCCATTTCCCCGCGCGATACCCCGTCCGCCATCACCTTTTCCATGCGGGATACTATTTTCCCTTTATGCGGCGTCGACCAGAAATCGCCGATTTTCATTGCGCAAATCTCTTCAAGGCTGTACCCGATCATGGCCTGCAGTTTCTTATTGCAATCGATATACCGGCCGGTGGCGAGGTCGACGAGGGTGATTCCATCGTTACTATTCTCGAAAATAGCCTTGAATTTCTCCTTCTCCTTTTTCAGGTCCGTTTCGGCGGCCAGGAGTTCGCTGATATCCATAAAGGTAACCACCACGCCTTCGACGCGATTATCCGGCGTCCGGAACGGGAACGTGGAGCGCAGATACCAGGCGTCGCCGATCGCAACTTCCCTTTTAACGGTTTCCAGGCTGTCGAGCACCCCTCGGATATCGGCTACGAGACCGACGCCCAGGCGCTCCAGCGCCATGTCCGCAACCGGCCGCCCGATGTCCGAAGGGATCAGATTGATCAGCCCGGATAGCGAGGGGGTGTACCGCCGCACCTTCAATTGATGATCGAGGAACAGAGTCGGAATATTGGTGCTTGACAGAAAGTTGTTCAGGTCGTTGTTGGTCGCCTCCTGTTCCTCTATTTTGCTCTGCAACTGCGCATTGCCCGTTATGAGCTCTTCATTGATCGACTGCAACTCCTCGTGCGAGGTCTCCATCTCCTCATTCGCGGCTTCCAGCTCCTCGTTGGAGTTCTTCAACTCCTCCATTTTGGTCTGCAGCTCGGTGCGCATCGTCGAGAGCTCGCGTTCCAGCTGGCGGAATGCGGCGCGGTCCGCTTCCGCGTCCGGCAGCACCGTGCCTTCCATGCGTTGCGGCGCAGTATTATCGGCATTATCGACAAAGGTGATCAGGTACAACTCGACATCGTCGGCGGGATTCTTGCAATGTCGAATGGTAAAAATGCCGGTTCGTTCTCCATGCTCCGCGTTAGGCAGAATGATCTGGACCGAAACGGGCTCCGGCGTCTGCGACGCGTTGTAGAGCGCTCCCCGCACGCGGTTGCGCATCTGCTCCGGGATCCAGGCGATGAAATCGAAGAATGAAAGGTCGGCAGGCGGTTCGATGAATCTTTTTACCGGACCGTTGAAGTGGAGGATTTCGTAGCGGTTGTTCACCAGCACCGCCGCCGGCGCGTACAGGGAGAGAAGCGTTTCATGAGCGAACCTGGCTATGGCCCCGTCCGAACCCGGCGCCGCGCGGTTTGCGCCCTCCTTTTTTTTCGGTTCCAAGGCCGCCGGGGCGGTAAACTGGTACCGCGCCCGTGGAGGGTTCGCTTGCGCAATGCGATGAAAAATGCGGCAACGCCTGACGCCGACCGGTTTGAAGATCCCTTGACGGTGTTCGATCGATTCGGCGTTTCCCAGAAACAGGTAGCCGTCTTCCTTAAGCGCATAATGAAAGATTGCGATGCATTTTTCCTGGGCCTCAGGTTCGAGGTAGATAAGCAGGTTGCGACAGATGATAAGATCGAGTTTCGAAAAAGGAGGGTCGGTGAGAAGGCTCTGTTTTGCAAAAATAACGTGATCCCGGACGTTTTGATTGATGCACACATGCGAGCCGTTTTCGGTATAACTGAAGTATGCCTTCTGATACTCGGGCGGTATGTCGGCGGAAACGCTGCCCGGATACTTTCCATAGCGCGCGACGGTCAATGCCGTATCGTTGATATCGGTGGCGAAAACCTGAACATCGTTGCTCGCATGGGCCGCCTCGATCTCATGCAACAGAGTCATGACGATCGAATACGCCTCCTCGCCGGTCGAGCACCCCGGCGCCCAGACGCGGATTGATTCGGCGGATCTCTTATTGCCGATAAGGGCGGGAATGACCTCCCGTTTCAAGGCTTCCCACGCAACGGGATCGCGGAAAAATGCGGTCACGCCGATCATCAGGTCCGCTGCAAGACGGTCGATTTCGGCCGGTTCTTTTTC
>Ga0181538_10000431_pt1 | contig 49172 bp, 31 predicted proteins | sample PEATcosm2014_Bin_40_FD_119773 | JGI IMG/M metagenome (GOLD analysis project Ga0181538, IMG submission 119773) | Peatland microbial communities from MTU Mesocosm Facility, Houghton, MI, USA - PEATcosm2014_Bin23_30_metaG | ecosystem: Environmental > Terrestrial > Soil > Wetlands > Peat | place...
GACGTACTTTGGATCCAGCTCGATGCCGACGCAGACGCGCTCGGTGATCTCCGCGGCCGCCAGCGTGGTGCCACTGCCAAGGAATGGATCGTAGACCAGCCCGCCGCGCTTGAGGTGGTTGAGTATCGGGCGCCGCATTAGCTCGACGGGCTTCTGGGTGGGATGGTCGAACTTTTCCTCGTCGGAGCCGCCCATGATGAACTTGGGGCTGGCACTATCCCACACTGTGGAGTTCTCGCCGGCTTTCCCGAACCAGGGCGCATTTTTCTTGCGGACATACCAGCAGGGCTCGTGCTGATACCAGTAGTGCGTGCGGGTCAGAACGGTGCGCTGCTTATTCCAAATTATTTGTTGAGGATAAAGGAATCCGATTCTAAGCAGGCCATTCAGCACCTCGCGTGTGAAAACACTCGCATGCCAAACATAAGCAATCTGCAAGCTCGGCACCAGTTCGAAGGCTTCGGACCAGTCGGCGCGAGTGTCGCCGGAGATGGTGGTTTCGGTGTGGCCTTCGGTTCGGTGCTTCATATACGAGGCCTCGGCCGGACCGCAGCCGTTGAGACCGGCGCGATCGCGCCACTCCGAATCGAGTTCGATACCGTACGGAGGGTCCGTGACCATCAGCAGCGGTTTGCGGTCGCCCAGGAGTCGCGCCACGTCGTCCGCGCTGGTGGCGTCTCCGCAGAGAACGCGGTGCTTGCCGCAGAGCCAGAGATCGCCTGCGCGCGAGACGGGGTTCGCGGGAAGGGGCGGAGCTTCGTTTGCCCTTTCCTCGTCGGGCAGAGCCAGAAGATCGTCGATCTCTTTGGGGTCGAAGCCGGTCAGGTCGAGGTCGAAATCCGCGGCGTTGAGTTCCTGCAACTCGAGGGCGAGCAGCTCTTCGTCCCAATCGGCCCAAGCCACAGAGCGGTTCACCATCAAGCGAAAAGCCTTGACCTGGGCATCAGTCCACTCGTCACAGAGTAGAACCGGGATGCAGGTCGTGTCGCCGCCGGGCCATGAGCCCAGCTTACGCGCGGCCTTCAAGCGCAAATGCCCGTCCACCACACTGCCGTCGCTGCGCGCGAGCACCGGGATCTTGAAACCGAACTCGCGAATCGAGGCGCACATTCGATCGACCGCGGCGTCGTTCTTCCGCGGGTTGCGGGCGTAGAAGACCAGTCGATCGATATGCCAGATCTGGATTTCTGTGGACTGCGGCGATTGAATCATTCCCGGCATCCTCTTCCGAGTCTCCGCACGGCTCCTCAACAAGCACGATTATAGAGATCGTCTCTATGTCTGTAAAGCACTGGATTACATGGAGTTAAGCATTGCTAAAGAGTGTGAAGCGCAGCTAGTGAGAACTGTGACCGCGAACAAAACGGACACTCCGGGGGCGACAGCCGGCGATCCGTGCCAGGTCGGCTCCTGGAGTAACTTCGGCGCCGCGAGAATGCCCTTCGCCAAGCGGACTCCTGGTTTGGGCTGGTCCTGAGTCGTCAAGAAAACTGGTGCGCACGGTCCGAGTCCACTGCCTGCCGCGGATTCGTCACTGCTGCGTTTGTGGATGGCGTCGCCGCAGAAGCCTCGGACGAAACGGGCATTTCCCCATGTGCGATGCGAGAGACGTCCCCCTCCGGAGTTTCGCTTTGCATTTGGGGCACACGATGATCGGAGCGGGATCTGGCCTCGGAGCGGGCCTCGGCTCGCTGCTCTGCGCATAAATCCACCGTAGAGCTGGTTCGATGCTGCGCGTCCACTTGCTGGAGCCCCGCTTTACCACCAGATCGGTTGGCATATCGTTTTCTACGGCAGAAGCAATCAGCAGCAGGCCATCCAGAACATTTCCACTCAACCGAGGTCTCGAGGTGTTCATCGCTTGTCACTATAACGAACGGGCCGAACGGACACAAATCGGAAGCGGGCTTTTACAGAACGCTCACACGAAAGGCGCTTGCGCGGTGATGTAGTCAGCACTCACACCTCCACAGCCTGCAGCCGTTATGAAAATTCGGCGAGGAAAAACGCCTGGCAAACTTCAGTTCCGAAAGCAACGCGCGTCAATTTCCACCATGGAAAGTGCCAAACCCTGGTCTGAGATTGTCCCGAGTGTCCCGACTTTGCAAAAACAACTCGGGACACGTTTGCGCCAATGTTTACGGGCTTGTCCCGACTGTCCCGAGTGTCCCGAGTGAAAAAAAGCCGAGCCGGGGCAAAAATCGAAAAAGCCGTAGACAGGTAACGACGTTTAGATTGAGAAGGATTGCTCGCTATTCTGAAATGTAATCCCCACAAAAGTCCCCACGGTCTGGTTTTTGTGACGGTTTTTAGGGAGGAGGAAAGCCTGTAAGTCTATGAAAAGTATGGCTCCTCAGGTAGGATTCGAACCTACAACCCTTCGGTTAACAGCCGAATGCTCTACCATTGAGCTACTGAGGAGCAAGGTATCCCTCCATTTAATCAGACCGTGACAAACACTGTCAAACCGCCTCAGATCATCTCGTTCAGCAGTTCCCCACGCGGGTGCGGAATTACCACCTTGTTCACCAGCATCCCCTTCTGCCCCACCACTTGCGCCGCTGCCGCCACCGACGCCTCCACCGACGCCACGTCCCCCGTCATCGTAACGAACGCCTTCCCGCCCAACGCCATCGCTAGCCGGATCTCGATCAGTTGCACATTCGCCGCCTTCACCGCCGCGTCCGCCCCCTCAATCAGCGCCGCCACCGAGAACGATTCCACAATCCCCAGCGCATTGAGCGCCTCCACCTTGCTCGACCCCGCGATCGCCGGAAACACCGCTTCGTGCAAATTCGGAATCACGAACGAATCGATTACCGCGAACCGGCAGCCGCTCATCCCCGCCGCTACCGACGCCTCCACTGCCGCCACGTCCCCCCGCACCATCACCATGTACTTGCCTGAACAGATCGAACGCGAAAGCAGCATGTCCACGTTCGATGCCTTCAGCATCGCGTCCGCGGCCTGAAAACCCGCCGCGATGCTCGTCAGCTCGATCAACCCAATCGAATTCTTCGCCATCGTCTACGCCACAATCTCCACCGCGTCCGCCGTCACCGCCCTAACCTTGCCGTCGATGCTCGCATGCACGTGCGCTCCCAGTTTTCCCTCCGCCACGCGACCCACCACCTGCCCCATTTTGACCCGATCGCCGGCCTTCACCACCGGAACGGCCGCCTCGCCCGCGTGCTGTTTCAAGCGGATTCGCACCGCCGCCGGCTGCCACGCCGCCGCATCGTACGGCGTCTCTCTCTCATACTCGTCCACCTGCAAGCGCCGCCGCAATTGCGCCAGCGGCACCCGCCGGTACTCTTTCATCGGATGCACTTCCACCGGCCGCTGCTGTACGAATTTCAGTCCCGCCGCGCGGCGGTCGCTCTTCCCCATGTCGCACGCTTCCTTGGGGTACAAATCCTCCGGACACGCGTACAGCGTGCACAGCCCGCACGCGCAGCACAGCTCCGACCATTGATTCCAGATCTCCGAGCCCGTTGTCGTAAATCCCAAACTGCGCATTACCTTGTGCGGCTGCACGTCGTACCCCAGCAGGTACCGCGGGCAGAATTCCGTGCAGTAGCTGCACTGGTCGCACGCCGATTTCCCGATGTGGTTCATCTCCTGCTGCGATCGCGTCCGCCGCGTCATCATATAATGATCGCGCGGCAGCACGACCAGCCCCCCCGTCGTCTTCGTCACTACGTCGTCCGGATCCTGGCACAGCGTCCCCATCATCAGTCCGCTGACGAAAATCCCGTACTCGTCCACCGTCGCGCCGCCCGCCCGCGCCAGCAGTTCGCGAAACGGCGTCCCCACCGGCGCCCAGAGCGATTTCGACTGCCGCACCGCGCCGCACACCGAAAGAAACTTCCGCGTCACCGCCCGCCCCTGCTCCGCCTCGCGGACGTTGTACAGCGTCTCCACGTTGTTCACCACGCACCCCACCTGAAGCGGGATGCCCGCCGGCGGAATCAGCCGTCCCGTCGCCGTGTACACCAGTTCGTATTCATCGCCCGAAGGATAGAAATCGCCCAGCAGCACGAACTCGATCCGCTCGTCCGGCCGTTGCTCCTTCAGCGCCTCCAGCGAATCGGCATTCTTCTTCTTGATTCCAAACTTCCCCGATGTCGCCCCCACCGCCTCCATCATCGATTTCATCCCCGCCAGAATCTCCGCCGGAAAATGCTTCATCAACTCCGCGTCCTTGTGAATGAGCGGCTCGCATTCCGCGCCGTTGGCGATGAGGAATTCCACCCGAGACTGCGCTTTGACGTACGTCGGGAACCCGGCCCCGCCGGCCCCCACCACGCCCGCCTCGCGCAACTCCTCGCTGAGCATAAACCAAAGGATAGCAGTTGCTGCCCGCTCCGCATCGTTGCGGAAATGCACGCCGCAAACGTACCGATGGTTGATCGAGGAAATGTCGCGCACATTGCGACGTTCAACGCGGCGCTCCAGCTTCAAGGAGGCCGGGATCAGCTGATCCCGGAAATTGGGCGTTAGTCTCGGCTATGAGGCATACTACAAACAGCTTCAATGAGGCCCCGATCGGCTGATCGGGGAAATCTGCGATCATCTTCCGCGCGGCTCCAAATCCGTTGGCTTCAATGAGGCCCCGATCAGCTGATCGGGGAAATGAACCCGCCCTCCGTGCCAATATAGGTGAGACACTTCTCGTCGCTTAATTAAAGAGCAGGGCGAGAAAGAATCTCATAAAGTGAAAAACAGCCAGGTATTAGCTTCTTCTTCCCCCGTTGTGTTGCCGCCGGTGGGACGGAGGGAGCCCGAGCGTAGCGAGGGTGACCGGAGTACCACCGGCGGCAACACAACCGCCCACCCCGATCCCGAGGTCGTGGCGCAAGCCAAGCGCCGCCGCTTCACCGGCGAATATAAACAACGTATTCTGGCCGCCGTCGACCAGGCCAAGGGCTCTGGCGGTGTCGGCGCACTACTCCGCCGCGAGGGTCTGTATTCGTCCCTGTTGGCGACTTGGCGCCGCGAGCGGGACGCCGGCGTTCTACAGGCCTTAGCGCCCCAAAAGCGCGGCCCCAAGTCCAAGCGCGATCCCTTGACGGAAGAAAACCAGCAACTACGTCGTGAGACCCTGCGCCTTACCGAGGAACTGCGTAAAGCCGAAATCGTAATCGACATTCAAAAAAAAGTGGCCACTCTGTTGGGCCGTCCGATCCTCACCAGCGAGCCGGAGGAGAAACGATAATGGACGCCGTCCTACAACTCTCTACCACTGTCGGAATCGAGTCCGCCTGTGACGCCCTCGGCGTCGCACGAGCTTCTTTCTATCGCCGGCGGCCCCTACTCGGGCCGACCCCGTCGGCGCGCCCTTCGACACCTCCGGCGGTTCGGCCATCTCCTGCTCGGGCGTTGGGCGGCGATGAAGTCCAAATCGTTCGCGCCGTCCTGAATTCCGAACGTTTCCAAGATTGCTCGCCTGCCGCGATCAACGCCACGTTGCTCGATGAAGGCCAGTATCTTTGCTTGACGCGGACCATGTATCGCATCTTGGAAGAGGACGGCGCCACCCGCGAGCGTCGCGATCAACTCACTCATCCGCAATATCAAAAACCGGAACTGTTGGCCACCGCGCCCAATCAGCTTTGGAGCTGGGACATCACCAAGCTGCGCGGTCCCGCCAAGTGGACTTACTACTACCTCTACGTCATCCTCGACGTCTTCAGCCGCTATGTCGTTGGCTGGATGGTGGCTCCGCGCGAGAGCGCCGAGCTGGCCAGGAAGCTCATCGAGGAAACCTGCGAAAAGGAGAGCATCCAGCCAGGCCAACTCGCTCTTCATGCCGACCGCGGCTCGGCTATGCGCTCCAAACCCGTGGCCCTGCTGCTCGCCGAGCGGGCTATCCAACTGGCAGAGTCCGTGTGCCGACGTGACCTCATCGAAGGACAGCGCCCCGAAGGTTTTGCTTGCGTGCCTCTTGAGCGAGATGGCTGCCGGCTTAGAATCTTCAACTGCCGGCGCGAACGGCCGGCAGTGTCCATGGTGGCTAGCGACTAGGTGCAATACCAGATCGAGGTCAGGCGCCTTCGCCGCGATCTGACCTCGTGCCGCTTCGATCATCGCGAGCGATTGCACTTCGTGGCGTGTTCCTCGTGGGTATACACTGCCGATCAGCGGGAACGGGATGCCGAGGCGATGGCGCCCGAGGCTCAGGAGGCCGGAACTCCACACGCGGAAATGCTCCGCGAATTCGGGATAACGGATTCTGAGTAGCCGACTCGCCCAGTAGGTCTGCGCGCACCAGAGCGTCCAACTCTCTACTCCCCTCCTACAAAAGCCGCTATCATAGGCAAGCTCGGGATTCGCGGCCTCCGCATCTCCGTCGAAAACGTCCTGAACGTCCTCGCCAGCTATTCCAATCGCAAGGAACTATTCGAGAACTACCCCGACTTGGAAGAGGAGGAGCTGCCCGCTAATGCGGCTCGCACGTGAGATAATTAGGTCAGTCGTCGGAGATCCCCATGACCGCCGAAGAACGCCTTGATCGCATTGAACATATAACCGCCGGTATCGCCGAGGAACGACGCCGGGACCGTGAGGAATACAAGACCCTCTGGCGTCAGAATCAAGATCAATGGCGGCAAACCCAGGACCAGATCGACAAGCTCACCCATGGGCTCGTGGAACTAGGTCGCCAACTGGGAGAGCTGGCCACCGAAACCAGCATCCGCATACGCGAACTGGCATCCGACTCCCATGCCGCTGACGAGCGCCTCGCTGTCCGCATCGACGCCTTGGTCTCCGCTATCGGCGGACACATTCAACAGGGTCACCCCGACCATCTGCGAGCCATAGAGCAACTGGCAGAACGGGTAGCTGCCCTGGAGCAACAAGCAGGCAGACCCACGCAATAACGGGCCCTACTCCCACAAAATCCCGTTCACAACAATTATTTCCATCAAATTCAACATCTTACAAAGAATTCCTTGCATCAGGGCCATGCTATACTGTCCCCGCCATGAGAAGCCGGCGCCTCCCACCCACCCCACCTCCAAAAAAGAAACACCAAACGAACCCACCTAACCCCTTCCCCATCAACAAATCGAGCCCAAAGACGAACCCAATCGAACCCAACGCCCTCCGCGCCATCACCCACCACCCTCCAGTGGGAATGTTAACCTCAGCACCGGCAGCCCGTAACCTCAACATACTTCATATAGATAAATTCCTTGACGCGACCCCATATATTGGGGCACCATTGGAAACGTTTCCCACCTGCAGGAAACCCACGAGGAGCGACTACATGGGACAACCAGCAATGGCATTTGCGAAAATGGAACAGTTGAAGGAAAATACCGCCACTCATACCACGGGAATCCCGTTCCCGCGCTACTTTACCTCCAAGTTGGAGCCTGGCAAGACTCCCTCCGACGAGGTCCAGTGGGAGACCCGTACCGCCTCCATCGGCAATGATAAAGGCACTACTATTTTCGAGCAGCGCGACGTAACCGTTCCCGTGGACTGGTCTCAAACCGCCACCAACATCGTCGCCAGCAAATATTTCTACGGCAAAATGGGTTCGCCCGAGCGCGAAACCTCCGTCGCCCAACTCGTCGAGCGCGTCGTCGATACCATCGCCGCCTGGGGCATAAAGGACCACTACTTCAGGTCCGAAACCGACGCCGAAAACTTCCGTCTCGAGCTCGCCCACCTCATGCTCACCCAGAAGGCCTGCTTCAATTCGCCCGTCTGGTTCAATGTCGGCGTCAGCGAAACCCGCGGCTATGGGTGGATCTACGAAAAACAATCCAACGCCGTCAAGAAACTCGAATCCGGCGTGATGCGTCCGCAATGCTCCGCCTGTTTCATCGTCTCCGTCAAGGATTCCCTCGAATCCATCCTCGATCTCGCCAAGACCGAAGGCATGCTTTTTAAGTGGGGCTCCGGCACTGGCTCCAATCTCTCCGCTCTGCGCGAGGAGGACGCCGTGCTCTCCGGCGGCGGACGCGCCTCCGGCCCGCTATCCTTTATGAAAGGCTTCGATGCCTTCGCCGGCGTCATCAAGTCCGGCGGCAAAACCCGCCGCGCCGCCAAAATGGTCATCCTCAACACCGACCACCCCGATATCGAAAAGTTCATCTGGTGCAAGGCCAAGGAAGAGAAGAAGGCCCACACACTGGTCGAGGCCGGCTACGATTCCTCGCTCGATGGCGACGCCTACAGCTCCATCTTCTTCCAGAACGCCAACAATTCCGTGCGCGCCACCGACGATTTTATGGAAGCCGCCGCGCGCGATGCCGACTGGTGGACCAAAGGCGTGGCCAGCGGCCAGCCCGTCAAGCGCTACAAGGCCCGCGAAATCCTCCGCGCCATCGCCGACGCCACCCACCAGTGCGGCGATCCCGGCATGCAGTTCGATACCACCATCAATCGCTGGCATCCCTGCAAGAACACCGCGCGCATCAACGCTTCCAACCCCTGCTCCGAATACATGTTCCTCGACGATTCGGCCTGCAATCTTTCGTCGTTGAACCTCATGAAGTTCGTCGGCCCCGATGGCCAGTTCGATGTCGAGGCCTTCCGCCACGCCGTCGATACCATGATCGTCGCGCAGGAAATCATCGTCGATAACGCCAGCTATCCGACCCAGAAAATCGGCGAGAATTCCCACGCCTTCCGCCCGCTCGGTCTCGGCTTCGCCAACCTCGGCGCGCTCCTCATGTCCATGGGCATCCCCTACGATAGCGACCAGGGGCGCGATTACGCCGGCGCCATTACCGCGGTCATGTGCGGCCAGGCATACCTCACCAGCTCGCGCATCGCCGCCGAATCCACCGGACCGTTCGAAGGCTACGCCGTCAATGAGCAGCCGTTCCTCGAAGTCATCCGCATGCACCGCGATGCCGTCAGCCGCATCAATCGCCACAACATTCCTACCGCGCTCTATCAGGGGGCGCAGCAGTGCTGGGACGATGCTTACGAATCCGGCCGGCGCTCCGGATACCGTAACGCGCAGGTTACCGTCATCGCGCCCACCGGCACCATCGGCTTCATGATGGATTGCGACACCACCGGCATCGAACCCGATCTCGCGCTCGTCAAGTACAAGAAACTGGTCGGCGGCGGGCTCATTAAGATCGTCAATAACACCGTCCCCGCAGCGCTCATCAAGCTCGGATACACCCCCGAACAGGTGGAAGCCATCGTCTCCCACATCGATTCAACCGGCACCATCGAAAGCTCGCCGCATCTCAAGCCCGAACACCTCGCGGTCTTCGATTGCAGCTTCCGGCCGCAGAACGGCACGCGCTCCATTCACTATATGGGCCACGTCCGCATGATGGCCGCCGTCCAGCCGTTCATCTCCGGTGCCATTTCGAAGACCATCAACATGCCCGAGGAATCCACGGTGGAAGAGGTCATGAACGCCTACACCGAAAGCTGGAAGCTCGGCATCAAGGCCGTCGCCATCTACCGCGACAATTCCAAGCGCGTCCAGCCTATGAGTTCCGGCGCCGGATCCGCCAAGGAGAAGAAGGCCGCCGCTGCCGCCGCCGCTCCCACGGTCACCGAGAAGATCGTCTATCGCCCGGTCCGCCGCAAGCTGCCGGATGAGCGCTCCGCCATCACCCACAAGTTCTCCATCGGCGGCCACGAAGGCTACATCACCGTCGGCATGTACGAGAATGGCGATCCCGGCGAAATCTTCATCACCATGGCCAAGGAAGGTTCCACCATTTCCGGCCTCATGGATTCCTTCGCCACCGCCGTCAGCTTCAACCTGCAGTACGGCGTGCCCCTGAAGTTCCTGGTGGACAAGTTCGCGCACGTTCGTTTCGAGCCCAGCGGCTGGACCGGCAATCAGCAGATCCCGTACGCCAAGTCCATCATGGATTACATTTTCCGCTGGCTCGGCGCGCGCTTCCTCGGCCCCGAGTACGCCAACACCGAGGCCGGTGAGACCACCGCGCTCCGGCCCACCGAGCCCGACGCCCAGCAATCGCTGCCCTTTACGCCGGCCGTCGCCGATGCGCCCATGTGCGCCGAATGCGGATCCATCATGACCCGCAACGGTAGCTGCTACAAGTGCGCGAATTGCGGCGGCACCAGCGGCTGCAGCTAGCGGCCTCAGCTGCGTGCGGGCTGCGTGATGCCAGAAAATTTACCGTTAACTAATGTCATCAGCGTCGTGTGGGGGGTTCGATTTGGCCTTGAGTCCCGGCTTGATCGCTTCCCTTTTCCCTGGATTTCCGAACGCGCCGAAGGCGACCTGGAACGAACTGGCCGCCGCACCCGTTGGTCGGCCATTGTTAAACCTAATCCTCAGTTACGCGCAATCCGGACCGCTCAGCGGTCTCAACAACCGCATCCTGTACGAATGCCGTCCAGACATCACCTTCTATGAAGGGTTGCCCGGAAATGATCGACCGGCTCGGCTCCACATTTGACGCCGCACCCTTTGTGGATCACGGCATTCGCCTGCAACACTTCGTCGTGAGTTCCTGCGTCCGGGAGATGATTATGGGCAGCCATTCGAAGCGGCATGCAGGTCGTTCCTGGGCGCCGATTTCGAAGAGCACGCGGCAAAACTTTGGGAATGGCACGACAACCACATAGGGTCGCTTTGTAACTGAAGCGGCTTCATGGCGGAATTCGAATGGAGCGCCGCTAGCTCGATCCCCGGGCGACTGCGCCGGTCCGCGAGAGGCGAGAATTCGAATGTCGAGAGACTGCTTTCATTCCTAGTCGAAACCTTCGTTCCGCTAAAACAGATCGAGGTGCTTCTTCGTGAATGCGTCCGCCCTACGCCCATGCCACTTCCAGAGGGGCCGTCTCGGTGGCCCCCTCCTCCACCGCACGGCAATACACGTTAACCAGCCGCATCTGCTCGATGGAAGAGCAGCGTGTTTTCACGAGCGCCGGCGATGCCACCACAATGGCCAGCGTCTCCGCACGCGAAATCGCCACATTCAGGCGGTTGCGGTTAAACAGAAACTCGATCCCCCGCGGCGAGGAGTCCCCGTTCGATGCGCACATAGAGAAGATGACAACCGCGGCCTCCTGTCCCTGGAACTTGTCGACAGTGCCGACGCGGATGGGTGCAAGGCGCCGCGTGAGGCGCCGGACCTGAAGATTGTACGGCGCGACAACCAGGATGTCGCTGGCGCCGATCTGCCGGACCCCGCCGCCCTTTGTCCGCAGGCGCAAAGGCAGTAGGTCGCGCACCAAGTCCGCGATCCGGTCCTCCTCCTCAGCACTTTCGTAAACATTGCCATCATGCGCCACGGGCACATAGATCAGGCCTGCCTGGCACGTCAACCATGCAGGCGCGTTCGTGCCGGCGTCCAGAACACGTTCCGCGGTATGCGCCTCGCAGCCCAGTCGATCTTCATACACTGCGCCGGAGATGAAGCGGCAGAGATTCGGGTGAAGGCGCCAGGTGCGGGGCAGGAAGATCCCGAAATCCGCCGGGATGGTAGCGTGCTCCTGCAACAGATATTCAAGCGTGGACTGGCCACTTTCCCCAGGGTGCGAGCCCTGAATCGGCTGACCCAGTTGCATCTGGTCGCCTAGCAGCACCAGGTTCTTCGCCGCTGGCCCCATGGCGACCAGATTCGCCACGGAAACTTGCCCGGCTTCATCCACGAACAGGTAGTCCAGAGTGCCTTCCGCGGTCGCGTCGATGAAGGCGAAGACCGTCCCGCCGATCAGCGCCGGCAGTGAATGGTTCTGGAACAACTCGCGGCCCGTCGCGATGTTCGGAAAGTCGGCGGGAAGCCCCGCCATATGTTCTTCTTCCTGGCAGACCTTGACTGCATCAGGACGCAGAGCCACGGTGAGCGCCGCCTCCCAAGTTTCGGCAAGGAGGACGTTGATGGCCCGGTGACTATTCGAAGTGATCCCGACGCGCCTGCCGGCGCGCAGCAACGCTGCGATGATACGCGCGCCAGTGTACGTTTTGCCGGACCCAGGAGGCCCTTGCAGGCATAGGGTGGTTCCGCGCATGCCAAGCACCGCGTCGATAGCGCCTTGCAGCAGGTCGCCATCGACCGGGATGATAGGCCCTTCTGCATTCCGGAGAAGGCGCGGACGGCGGCGGTACAAGAAATCCTCTACCGCACCAGGCAGCCTCCCTGTATCGCGCCAGCCGCGCACCACACGCTCTACGGCGGGACTCAGAACCTTGCCGAGCATCAACTCATCCGGTGCCAGGCTCAGGCGGTCTGGTGGAACGCCCTGTTGGCAGCTAACCTTTAATACCGCTCGCCCGACATCCAGGTCCAGTTCACTCACAGTGGCGTGCTTCTCCCAATCATGGGTGAACAGACACTTGGCGTCCGCCCGCACCTTGGTTTCCTGGTGAGCATCGAACATGTACTCGTATTCAAAAGACCGCTTGACCTTTTGCGGTGGGCGCGCGGTTCGCTGCAATCCGCCCAGGCAATCCGGATCCTCGATAAGCTCGTTCTCCTGCATCTCCATGCGGTCGAACCGGCGCCACCAGATGGGCTTTTCTTCCCGACGGTGAAACTCCAGCAGATGGGCCAGCAGTTCCTTCACGCGAAGGCGTTCTCCCGCTTCGCCCGCCGGCCGCTCGTCTGGAATCTCCGCGAGGATTGCTAGCGCCAGGGCGTGCCGCCTCTCGTTATCGGTGTGTGCCTCTACCGCAACATCCGGAATATCCACGGTCCGTACCGCCGGCACGATTCCGCAATCGCTCTGCCGCTGCCAAAGCCAGGCCGCCAGCTCTGCGGTTGAGCGGCAGTCCTGTTCGTTGTAATCGCGGATCTGCTTCAAGATCGGCGAATCTTCAGGTGTGTCGCCATCCTGCGCAATCAACCAACGCTGGTAAAACACCATCGACTCGCCGGCCGAAGCGACGTCGCCTTGCCGCCTGCCCCGGTATAGATGTTCCACGTACTTCAGCGAATAGGAGGGCTCGCCGATCATCACTCCCTGGCGCACGACGCGATAGAGGTCGACGAAGACCTGGCCGTGGAGGAGATCGTCCACTTCCTGCTCGCAGACGCCGTACTTACCCATGAGCCGCCGGAGAGCCGTGACTTCGTAGTGATTGTAGTGGTAGATGTGCAAAGTCCGGTCTTCTTGCCAGCGCCCGTGTGCCCAATGAACAAACGCTTCGAAGGCGCGCTTCTCCTCGGCGGGGCTGTGCGCCCACCAGTCGCCGAACCGTAGTTCGCCTTCTTCGTAGAAGCACGCGCCGAAGAGATATTCCCTCCCGTCGTCGATCAGCGGGAAGCCTTCCATGTCAAAGAACACATCGGACTTTGATGGCGGAGGTAGCAAGTACAGTCCGCGCGGACCGTCGGTTTGATCTGGCGTCAACAGCTCGTACGCGGGGACAGCGGCGCCGCGTGAGGCAACTTGCAGGGCTGCCTGGCGCTGGAGTTTGCGGAACGTGGCATCGTTCAGATGGGGCACATGTGTGCCATCCGGCGCCGTGGCTAACCCGGTGACAGTCGTGAAACCCGCGGCCCGGAGCTTCTCGATCTGGCTCGATCGGATGTCTGCGACGAGCGCCAGGTCGTCCCGGGCGGTCAGTTCCCGCTCGGCATACCCCGACCAGCGGCCAAGGTCCGCTAGCGAAGGGATCTCGGGTTGATGTCGGGAGTCGAACGCGCGCTGCTGTTCGAGGAAGGCATCCTTCAGGGCTCGATAATAGTAGAAGAAATCATCCGTGCGGAACACCGTTGGTTCGGCATCGGTCACCCCCAAGACCACCCGCAAGTGCTGCGGCCGCACCCCCTGAGCACGTTCCAGCATCTCGGCATAGCAGCAGAGCTGTACCAGGAAATATGGCTTCGTGTGGCGGGCCAGCTTGGTGTCCCACGGTTCGTACGACCAGGCGCCCAGGTTGGACGGCGTTTCCACGAGCACCAGAAAGTCGGGATACCCGGCGAAGTCGTCACATTCCAGATAACCCTGGTAGATGATCTCCTCGCCGCGGCGCATGGCCGCCAGAGTTGAGTCTACGTGGTCTCGCTCCCCGCTCAGGTCGCATAGCCGCCGGCCTTGTGCCGCCAGCCGGCCCAGGAAGGCGCGTTCGTGCTCCAGGCCTTTGTCCTGGATGATCTTATCTTCCTCGGTATCCTGATCGGGCTCAATCTCGCCGGGACATTCCTTGTAAAAACGATCCATCCAAGTCACAAACTCCGAGCCCATGAAGTTGATCAGGTCGCTTGGCGAGAATATGTACCGGGCACCCTCTTTCTTCACGAATGGACCTCGGCGGCGGAGTCCGGCTGCGCCTCCAACTTCGCCAAATGTTGCGATGCGAGTTCGGGCAAGCTGAGGTAACGTTCCGGGTGACAGCTCAGGATCACGAATTGTAGACGGTCTGATCGTTCGTGGATCAGCTCCAACGCGCGCGAAAGGCGATCGGCATCGGTGTCGACCAGCGGGTCGTCGAGTACGACTACCTGCCTCTCCTGATTACCGAGCACGTCCGCCAGAGCCAGCCTGGTTGCAAAGTAGATTTGTTCGCGTTCCCCCGACGACATCTGCTCCAAGGGCGCTCCGCCACTGCATCCCTCAGGGTGCACGGACTCTAAATTCATCGAGTCGCCGAGGCGAATTCGGGCGAAGGGCCGGCCAACAATTCGCTCCAGTAGCGTCGTTGCCCGTTCTTCCACCGGTTCGGAGATTCCCGCAAGAACTTTGGCCTTGGCGGCGCCTACTACCGCTCGCAGCCTTTGGATTGCCTGAAGACGACTATTCTCTGCGGCCTCATCCGCTTCGAGTTGGCGTACCCGTTCTTCGGCGATCGCTAGGCTGCTGTAAGGGCCTTGGCGGAGGATTGCGCTTACGGCAGCTTCGTCCTGTTTGTAGGCTTCGCGAGCGTTCTGGATTTCCACCTCGAGGGAGGAAATCTTCTGTTGCATAGTCGCGGCCCGCTCCGGAGCGTCGGCCGGCAACGGGGCAAGCGCGGCGTCAACTTCTGCCAAGGCGGCTTCCGAACTCTCACATTCGCGCCGGCGACCGTTCAGTTCCTGTTGCCGTTCGGCGATGGTCCTGCCATCGGCTTCCAGTAAGGCAACCTCACGCAGCGTTTCCGCCAGCGCCTTTTCGTTGGACGTGCGTGCGGATTCGGCGGACGCTGCCACTCCCTCTGCCGTGGCGCGGTGGCTCTCGGCTTCCTGCCACCTCGTTCTGGATTCAGCCTGAAGACGCTGGCTCTCGGCTTTGGCAATGTCGACTGCCTCTTTCAGCGCCGCCACGTCCGGGGGCTGTTGGCCCCACGAAGGCTCGCCCAAAACGATGGCTGCGAGCTTTCCAGCAGACTCGCGTTGCCGGGTCTCCAGCGCCGCCAGGTCTTCGGTTCCGGCAGCCGCCGCATATTCTGCCCGGGCCACAACGAGCTCACCGAAAAACTTCTCGCGCTGCTGCACACGGTCCGGCAAGTCCCGCCAGGTCGCCACCCCGAAGGGCCTGAGCAAATTCGCGAGTTGCGGCTCGCTCTCTTCCAGACGGGTAATCCAATGAGTTGCCTCACCAGAAGGGCCGGAGATGTCGAGCACTGCGATACCGGGGAGCCGGACCTTTATATGCCCAACTCCTCGCGCAACGAGGTTCGCACCCGCCGCAACAGATGCCTCGCCCTCCGGATCGCCAGCCAGCACCTCAAGAATCAGATCCTGCTCGGCTGCGACGTCGATTCGCAGTTGCAGGGAGTCGAGATGAAGCCTCGCTTCATCGAAATCGCGGCCGACAGACTGGATGGCGTTCCACGTCGCTGGGTCCGGCGCGTTCAAATTCGCGATCTCCTTTTCCAGTGCTGTTCTTCGAGCATCGGCGTTTTCGGCTCGGCGCAGACGCTCCTCTAACGCATCGAGCTCCCGGACTAATCCGATGAATGCGTTCCCCTGGTTAACGCGTTTTTCAACCCGCTGAAACTCGGGAGTGTCGGCGGAAGCGGCTTCCCAATCGTGCCGCGCGATGAGGGCTGCTTTGGCGCAGTCGTCGCGAGCCAATTTCGCATCGGCTTCGGCTTTCTCCAACGCAGGCCGAGCATCCTCACAGGCTCGCTTCTTCGTTCCTGCCGCGATGATGCGGTCGATTTCCGCGCGCAACTGGTCGTATTTCGCGATAGCCGTTTCCACCCGGCTTGCTGCTGGTATTCTCCGTGCTCGCAGTTCCGCGATTTGCCGGGCGACGGCAGCGAGAGTGGCGTATTCCGCCTGCGCGAGCTGCCAGCGATCGAGCGTCTCGTGGTGTAAGCTCCGCTGGTTACGTGCCGAAGCCTCCAGGTTGCTCACCTGCTGCATAACGGCGGTGCACTTCTCCCAATCCAAGCGTGCACCCACCAGGGCTGTCTGAATTTCGGTGAATTTGCCTTTCTTAGGTTTCCCGCCCGGAGTCCAGACCGACAAGTATTTCTTGTCGACTGCGCGTTCGAATGCAGCTCCCCGGGATCCGGACACCTGGACTCCGAGCATTTCCCGAATATCGGCAAGCGCGTCGCCACTCAATGCCGGCAACTCCTGTTTCCCTTGAGTACTGCACAGAACCGAGAATAGGCCCAGACGCTCGCCAGGTTTCTCTTTGGCTTTGGTCGCCTGGCTGCGCAGCATCCCGCGCACTTGTTCGTCGGCATCCTTCCCTTTGGCGATGGCTTCAAATTCACCATTCGGACGGCGCCGCTCCAATTGTCCTTTGGGCGAGTCCAGAAACGTCTTGGAGATACGATAAACGTTGCCGCCATGGGCGAAAACCACCGATATGGAGGGAGTCAGGGCAGTCTCTCGTGGGCGCATTTCCTCCGCCCCAGTTCCAGCCGTGTTATAGCCTTCGACCAAGCAACACTGGATGGCCTCCACTAAGGTGGACTTGCCCGCACCATTTGGCCCGTCCAGCAGGTTCGGCGAGTCTGAGTCGAAGGTCACATCTAAAGGTCCCCGAATGCCTTTGTAATTCTCCACGTGAACCGAATGCAGTATCATTTGCTCACCTCCTGCCACAGGCGCGAATATTCTCTCAACGCAGCTGCCGCCACCAGATCAGGCGGTTCGGCTGCAGCTAGCGCCAGGAGATCTCGGGCAGCCTCCTGCAGGTATCCCTCCGGCAACTTCTCGATCCACTCCGGTCCGGTTTCGCCTGCTGCCAGCCGGCTCACGTCGTAGCGTCCGAAAAGGAACCGGCCTTCCACAATTTCGAGCAGTTGATTCAGCGCTTCGTGATCGGAGCCGAAGAGCACGCCCGCCAAGGTGCATTCCACTAACGTTCGTTCGGGCGTTGACAGCTCGTCCAATTCGGCGGCCAACGCTTGGATCTGTCCCGGCTTTTCTATTTTGCGGTCTATCGAGAGCCATTCCAGATTTCCGGTTCGGACGGTTTGTATCTGGGGCGCCGCGCCGCGATGAGCGATGTCGACGATCAACACATTTCCGCTGGCTGTCTCAGTGAACGAAGTTGCTTCGTGCGTGCCTGAATATGCCATATGCACGACGCCTGCGTCATCGCCGTATAACGTTCTTGAATGGAAATGGCCTAAAGCCAGGTAGTCGAGGCGATGAACTGTGGCGGCATCGCGAGCTATCGGAAGAGTCTGCTCGTAGGCCGCGTTCTCCACGCTTCCGTGAGCGATACCAATCGCGATCGAATCGCCGTGTGTCTGAATCCAGGCCGTGGGATCATCCTTGGAGTCTCCAGCGGACACAGGGCAGGGGTACAGCGTTGCGGTGCCTGCTTCTACAGCTTCCGCGCGGGTCAGGATGTTCAGGTTCGGGAACTCGCTCCAGACGGTGTCTTCCCAGACCGAACCTGGTGTCAGCGGATCGTGGTTGCCGGGGATAATGAAAACCGGGCAGCCCGCACCGCCAAGAATCTTAGCGGCTTCACGGACTTTGATGCGCTCCACGCCATTGTGCTCAAACGTGTCGCCCGCCACGACGACGAAGTCCACATGTTCGCGTCGGGCCAATTCGACCACGAAACGCGCCGATTCCAATCGGGCAGCGCGCACTCGTTCGCCTTTATCGCCGAGCATGGCTGCGCGCATGCCAATCTGCCAGTCGGCGGTATGTAGAAACCTCATATTTGGATCTCCAGGAACGAGTTTCCGGCCAAGGGTGGCTCGCCGAACGAGCCTGCCACTAAAATTCCGCAGAAGAGTGAAGTGGCTACGTACGCCTCACCGGGTGCGAGCCGTTTGGGATCCGGTCGTCGACCGGACGGAGGCCACCGAGCGCTTTGGCAGGTCATATTTCTCCGCAGCTTCGCGATGGGTTTCCGCGACGGCGCTGCGGAGCGAGGCCGGACTGACCACTTCGACGTGCGGTCCGTGCCTCAGAATGTCCATGAGAATTTCCTGGGGATTGCTGTACGGGACTTCCAGTTGCAGGCCGCCATCCGGCAGCGCGGAAGCGCGTTGCAGCGGGTGCCACTCCTCCTCGGAGACCCACCTCGCGGCAACGGCATCGAAGAGGAGCACGGCGGTATTCTCGGCGGGACCGTAGAAGATCCCGTACCCCTGCTGCCCGGACGCCGCCACCTCCAGGGCCGGTTCCTCCAGGACTGAGGCTAGGCGCACAGCGTCTATCGCAAACCGGCGCATGGCTTCCTTCTCGTGGCACCAGGCATCCAGGTACCAGTTTCCGCGATAGTAAATCAACCGCTCCGGCGACACTACGCGATCACTTTCAGCCCCGCGCGATCGCGAGTAGTAGCGCATTCGCAGCTTCTTGCGACGTAGCGTAGCGTCGGAAATCGCCTGGAAGTGATCGGGATCGATCGGGCGCTGCGGCGCTGCACTGACCTGCATCCGTTCCAAAATGCTCTGGGCGCCGCGTCCGGACTTGCCCAGCAGGGCACGCAATTTGTCCTTAAAAGGCCCGAGTTGTTCCCGTACGAAATCGGGCTGCAATTGATCGAGCAGCGAGTACATCAGGAGCAACGAGTAGACTTCACGTTCCGTGAACCAGAGCCCGGGCAGGTTGAACTCTTCCGCCGTGTACTTATAACCACCGGCCTCCATGTCGAAGGTGACCGGGGCGCCCAGCCGATTCCTCATATAGTCCAAGTCACGCTTGAACTGAGCCGGCGAGATCTCGAACACTTCGAGGATCTCCCGTTTACCCGGCGGCTTCTTCCGCCGGAACAGGCGATCGAGCTTGTAGATCCGCTCCATCTGGCTCATGGGCAAGTCCCGGGCAAGCAGACCTCCTCATCTTAAGCCCGGGCACCCGGAATGTCGATGCCATGGCGCTATTGCTGCTGGCGTAGAACCCTTTCGATTGAAGACGACATGAACTAACGTTGTCGGTTTACCGCGCCCGCCTGCGAGCCGGGCGGCTAATGGAGGTACGGAATCCGCCGGAGCCGCCGGCTCCATTCGTAGTAAACGCGCAGAGGTGAATATATCGCTGTTCGCTCCAGAGAGCGGCGCCCGAAAAACCTTCTCCGGTCAGCCGGACATCTTCCCCCATGCCAACCGCCGGCCGGATCAGAGGCTCCGATTTACCGACGCGGGCGAGAAACTCTGCCGCTCCGCCGGTCATCGCCGCAGGTGCGTGGGGCGCCTCGACGGGATCCAAAGCATAGCTTCGCACCAGTTTCGGAAGCATGGTCGGCATAGTGTACGGGTGGTCCATCAGGTCCAATCCCATCGTTTCCGAGCCGAATGCAAACACAACGCCGGCTTGGTGTTCGGCCCAGGCAAAAGCACCTTGGTAGGCTCGAGTGGGACGGCCTTGGAATCGCGCCGCGGGAGCACCTCGTACTGCGAATTCTTGCTGTGTGTGGTTTGCGGCCGGGTGAGGCTCTCGCGTTGCGCATCGACGACTTTGAAGGCAACCAACTTCGCATCGATGAAGCGCTGAAGGAACGGCAGTTGGGAGAGGATCGCATTGGCGATACGAAGACGGACGAGAGCGACAGCTACGTGCCCGTACCCCCGGATCTTAACCGCGAGATTGCGGAATGGACCGCAGCTCATCCGCAACGCGACAGTCCGCGGGCGTTTCTCTTTCTTAATCGCAGGGGGACAGCTTTCAGCGTAGGCAACTCCTCGATCGTGAGGCCGAATGGCAGGAGCCCGGGATTCTCGATCTCAATTCGGTCGTCGAATAAAGCAACTCCGATGACCGAATCGACCTAGCTGTTTCTCGCGCGGGCCTCATGATTGGCGAGGTCAGAAGCTACGCAAGAGAAAATCTCTTGTGCCTCCCAGCACTTTCTCTCGCATCGCGCGATCTGGCAGCATTCGAGCAATTTCAACAGTTCCGATCATGGTTGAAAAAATCGCGAAGAAAGCACGTTCTTTGTCCGCGGCTCCCTGGCCAGGCATGAACGGCAACATCCGGCTCTTGTAGTTCACCAACTCTGCAACAATCTGCGGCTTCATTCTCTTGTCTGCCCGCGCCAGTTCCGGCGAAAGTGCCGCCAGGGGGCACCCCCGCTCGGGATGTTCACAGAGTTCCAGGCTCAAGTAGGTTCTCACGATGGCCTTCCATGCCTCTCCAGGCGCCGACTGTCCAGCGGCAAGAACTAGGGTATCCTCGATCTCCCGGAAGCCCTCGCGGAGTGACTCCAGAAGCAGGTCGTCCTTGCTCCCGAAATGCTTGTAAAAACCTCCGTGGGTCAGGCCGGCGTCTTTCATAATGGCCGAAACCGCGGCGCCGTTTAAACCTTCGGCCCGGACGCGGCGCGAGGCGTTTTTCACGATCTTCTGGTGGGTCTCGAGTTTATGTTCGGGCCGGTAACGCACGTTTATAGGATGCTGCGAATCATCCGAAAGTGCAATCTCCGGGGCCGCTTTGACCGGAGGAAGGAAAATCCGAATCCATAGGATGATATGTATCATCCTATGAGCGAAAGGAAAATTTCCATGTCTCATCCAATTTTGGTTACCGGCGCAGCTGGTGGGGCGTAAGGCTCGACCGGACGCCTGATCACAAGTCTTCTATTGGAACAGGGCATCCCGGTTCGCGCCTTAGTTCATAAGCTCGATTCGAGGTCCGATGAACTCCGTCAACAAGGTGCGGAAGTAGTCGAGGGCGACCTCCTGAACGCAGCTTCAGTCCAGGGCGCATTACGGAACGTCAGGCGGGCCTATTTTACATACCCCGTGGCCGAGGGCCTGCTCGAGGCCGCTAACCGCTCGTCGATTCCAGTTGGCCGTGGACCACGAAATCGATGTGGGTGCCCTCGATCTTGCCGTCCGAAATCGGGGCCAAGCCCGGCCAATCGTTTCCCACCTTGGCCATGCCCGTGAGCTTGGCGTCGTCCACCCGGAAAGCGACCTCCGCGTCGCCGATGATCTTACACGCGATGCCCCTCACGTAGTGGGCGATCCATATCCCTTCGATGTCCTGGCCGGCGGCTGGACACGAGGACGAACGACAGCAGAAAGGGCCCCCAGAGCGTACATCTCAATGCGAATCCCCGTTGGAGCCTATTCTAGTCCATCCGGTGTCGCCAATCCTTACGACCCGCCGAGCGTGTATTGGAGTGTCCGCTCCGTCGATTTCCTGCCCTGCGTGATCGTCGCCCGGACTTCATAGGCGCCGGGCTTATTGGTCAGCTCCACCAGCATCGGGATGCCGCCCGACTCGTCCGGCGTCCCCACCTCCGGCCTGAGCGTCGCGATCGGCCGGCCGTCCTTCAGCAACCGCACCCGCAGAACGGGCCGGGCAGCATTTGCCGCATCGGGATAGATCATGAAGTACACGAAGGGATGCGTACCCGCGAACAGGTTGTTCGTCACAAATGGCAAAACGCGCCTCGCGCCGTATTCGAACGGGTCCGCCGGATCCCGCGGGATGGTCAATTCTTCGAGCTTCCGCACGATCGCGAGGTCGCTCAGCCCAATCCCTCCCTCCGGCCGATTGTCGATTTCGACCGCTCCGGTGCTCGCCCGGTTGCCTTCGTGATCCACCACCGCGGTCTCCACCGTATAGCGTCCCGGCGGCAGATTCACGGCGTGCTGGTAGGTCATGAATTCCTCGTGCACCTTCGCGAACTGATCGTCCGCCACTTCCGAGGGGATGTCTTTGCTCACGCGATCGACGATGATCCCGTCCTGATTTTTTACCAGGGCCAGCAGAGAGGCATGCAGGCGGTGCTTATGGCTACCCTCCTCGGGTGTCGCGGTGAGTCTGTTGATCGGCATTTCGAAAGCGATGGCGTACTGCGCCTTGCCGTCCGATTCGCGGAAGCGATAAATGTGCGACAGAAAATCGAACGCGTGCGGCCGCGGCCGGGTATCGAGCGCCCGCAGCCCGGCCATTTCTTCCGGAGTCAGGGGGTGGACGGCGGTATCCGGCACCGCGAAATAGCCGCTGCGCGTTTCGACGCGCAATCCCGCGCGCGCCAGCTTCACTTCGATCTTGCGAAAATGCCCGTCCTCGCGCTCCGCTTTCGGCGGATAGGCGATTTCGTAATGCGTGTCCACTTCCTCCATCACGTGCGAGAGAAGCTGATCCACGTTATTGGTGTTGGCGATCAGGAATCCGCCGGTGCGCTCGGCCAGTTCGCGCAGCGCCTCCTGCTGGTTGGCGCTCGAGACGCCGAATTTCACGTAGTCATCCTCATGGGATAACTCCGCGGTTCGCGTGGAGAGCGAGGTCAGGAGGTCGCCGTTATGGCCCTGCTGCGCAGCCGCAATCGCCGCTGCGCTCGGCGGGCCGCCATGCGTGGCCAGCGTGGTGGGGAGCGCGTAACCTTGCGTGCTGGTCGCGCCCTGCTGCGTGCTCTGGGAAGCCACGTAACTCAACATCGCGGAGGACGTGGCCATCGGATCGTAATAGGGATCCATCCCGTGGGCGTCCACCGCGTAAAAAGTGATGCCTCCGTCGACAGCGGCACGGACCATGGAATCCCAGTATTCCAACTGATCGGGCGGCCGCGTGAGGCCACCGCTGAGAAGGAGGACAGTTTTGTGAAACGGCGATGCGGCGAGTTGCCGGATCAGGCCTTTCAGCGCATCCAGCTCACGAAGGCCCACGATAGCCGCGGACCGCAGGTCGTTACGCGACCCGAGAGGATCCGCGGCGCTTCCCGTGTCGCCGATGCTGCTGACGCCCAACGAAAGGCTCAAGCCGTTCAGCGCGGCCGCCGATCCTACGGCGATCGGCGGAAGCTGGTTCGCGGCGGCCAGTTGTGCGGCCTTTAGCAGGCGCTCCCGGTCATTCGAGAAAGGATAAACGGGCCTCAGTCCACTCGCGTCCAGGGTGAAAATGCCGATGAACGTGTTCGGGCGGAGTTGGTTATTGATGAATTTGCGGGCCGCCTCGAACGCGAAGAGGCGCGTCGGATTGGCGAGACTAGCCCCCGGCGACGCCGCGGTGAGGTCGTTCAGGATCAGACATACCGCATTTACCGTGCGCAGGGGATTTACCGGAGGGCGCGCTGCCGGGGAGGCTGCCGGCGCCGGCGCGGCCGTAGCCTTCGCCTCCGCCGCCTGCTTTTCGTCTTCGGCGTGCACTTCGGTGCCCGCCACCAGCCGGAACGCGCGGACATCCTGGCGGACGCCATCCTCGTAGACGGTTATCTCTTCGGGCTTGAGATTGGTGACCAGCTTTCCGTGCGCGTCGTGCACCACCACATCCAGCAGTACTTCGCGGACCGAGCTTCGGATGACGACGTCCGGTGCTTGGGCGAGGCCGCTGGCGGCTAGCAACGCCAACGGCAGAACGGTGCGGCTAATCATATCCCTACAGACGTGATGTTCGGGTCTTCCAGTACGTCCATAGTGTAGCTCTCTGGGGCCAGTCAGGGGGCCCGGTTGCTACTCGGGCAGGTGAAGCTCTCGCCATCGCCCGAGAAATTCCCGCATGGTCCCATGCGCAAATCGCCGCAGTCGCTCACGCTCGTCCTCGTCATCGTTCGTCAGCTCGAATGTGGCGTACTGCGAAGGACCCCGGTGGCCGGTGGTTTGAAAATGATCGCGCATGCAGGCAATGGCGGCTGGTACGTTGGGATTGGCAATCACGGGACTCTTAGCCGCAGCCTCCGCGGCGGAGCCTGGGCCTTCCCCGTAGGCAGTTAAAGTCCAAACCAGATCGTAGCTGTCCTTCGCCTTGACAACGCGGGAACCAGCCGAGCTAGATTGGAACTGGTATCCATCCCACTTGAGTTTTACACCAAACCCGTATTTTACAGTAACTGTAAAATTCCATACATGAGTAAAATATGATTATTTTTCAGATATTTAGAGGGTGAAGATAATCGGTCTCCCTCACTCCACCGCGATCGTGATCCCCGCCTGCGTGCTGATCGCCGTCGCGCCTGTCCCCACCATAATCACCAGCGGCACCGCCGGCCCGGAAGGCGCGTTGGCCGGAATCTGCACGTTCACCTGCATCGCACCCGTCACAATGCCGGGAGATGTGCCCGCATAAAGCACTGTCGCTGGAAGGCCGCCCACCGTCGCCGTAACCTCCAATACCGGCGAAAGCAGCCCCGTGGCGATGGCGCCATCCACCGCCCCGATCGTGTCGCCCTCACCCGTCATGTAAACCGCCACCACCGACCCCTTTGGCGCCGGCGCGTTCGGCAGGTTGATGCTGTAATCCTGATTCAGAATCGCGCCCGCTCCGCTGCCCTGGGCATTCTGCGCATAAATTCCCGGAGCCGCCGCCACCACGTTGTAGGCGATCCCGGCCGAATGCACTCCCTGGTATTCCACCACTACGTTCGTAGTCGCGCGGCCCGCCAGCTCGTACGGCACCATCACGCTGGTCTGCGCGGACAGCGCATAAATAATCGGCGCCGGAATGCCGTCGAAGAGCATTCGCGTGGCCGCCAGCGTGGTGTCCACGATGCCGTTGGTCACCGTACCCTTGACCAGTTCCGGCGGCCCGATCCCGCTGCCGAAGATGACGATGTTCTCTCCCGGCGCGAACGCCCCGGAGAAATAACTGGCCGCATTGGCGATGGCGTTCACCTGCGGCGGGGCGACGTTGCCCACCACCAGGTTCACCGTCACCGTCACCTGCGACACGGCATTGGGAGAGCTCAAGGTTACCGTTCCCGAGTACGATCCCGCGGCGAGACCGGCGGGGTTCGCCGTCACCGTGATCGTCGCCGGCGTGTTCCCGGCCGTGGGCGATGCGCTCAGCCACGCCCCGCCCGCGGCAGCGGCGCTATACGCCGTCGACCCGCCCGCGGAGGTAAGCTGCACGGTCTCGGTTTGTGCCGCCGTGCTACCGGGCGATGCCTTGAACGTGATCACCGTCGGACTGGCGGTGAGATTGTGCGGCGTCACCACGTTCAGAGTTACCGGGATGGTGAGCGGGCTGCCGAGCGCGCCCGCCGCCGTGACCGTAATGTTGCCCGAGTAACTGCCCACCGCGAGCGTATTCGCCGCGATCGAAACCTGTAGCGTGGCGGGAGTGCCGCCGCTCACCGGCTCAACCCTCAGCCAGTTGCTGCCATTGCCGGTGCTGGCGCTGGCCTGGAACGAAATCACTCCGGGCGTGCCCGAAATCGTGATGGTTTGCGCCCCCAAGGGAGACCCTCCCTGCGCTTCGGTGAACGTCAAACTGGTGGGGCTAGCCGATATCGTGCCCGCATTGATCGAGAGCGTCACCGGGATCGCCGCCGGGCTGTTGCCTGCGTTGGGCGTGGTGGCAAACACCGTCACCGTGCCGGTGTAAGTGCCCTGCGCCAGGCCGGCGCCGTTCGCGCCCACCGAGATGCTGCCCGGAGTCGCGCCCGATTGCGACACCGTCAGCCATTCGGTGGCCCCGCTGTTATACGCCGATGCCGCGAACCCGATGACCGCGCCGGTGGATGTGATGTTCACCGTCTGATTCACCGGCGCCGGTCCGCCCACCGCCTGGCTGAACGAGAGCGAAGTCTGGTTCAGCGCCAGCGACCCGGTAGTTATATAGAAGACCACCGGAATGGTAAGTGGGCTGTTGGCCACGGCCGCGCCGCCCGGTCCTGTGGCCGTGATAGTTACGGTGCCGGTATAAGTGCCCGGAGTAAGTTGTCCTGTCTGCACCAAGATTCCGAGGGAACCAGCCCCCGCCGTATTACCGGTCATCTGCGTGGTGCTCAGCCAATTGCCGTTTCCATTGGTGGTGGCGGCGGACACGGTGTAGTTCAACACGTCGGAATCGCTGCTGGTCAAGGTGAAGACGTGCGCCCCTTGCGCCGTCGTGCCGGTTTGCGCGGTGAATACCGCGGGGGTGAGCGGCGTCACCACCAGCAGCGCGGTCGCGCTCACCGTCAGGGTCACCGGAATGGCGAGAGGGCTGTTCAGCGCAGCGGCGCCGGTAGTCGCGTTGCTGGCGGCAATCGACAAGGTCGCCGAGCAGGTCCCGGGGGTCAGACCGTCTCCGTTTATCGCCAGCGTCACCTGTCCGGGCGTGGCGCCCGCGGTCCCGCCCAGCGCCAGCCAACCGTTGCCGCAACTGGCAATCGCGGCCGTGACGGTGAAATTCAGCGGCACGCCGGTGCTGCTCGAAAGCGCAATGGCCTGCGTCACCGGCTGGGTCTGGCCGATCTCGAAGGGCAGCGCCAACGCGGTGAAATTGGCCACCAGCGAGGGATCGTCGGCCACTTTCAGGGTCACCGGAATCGGTTGCGGTCCGTTGCCCGTTCCCTTGCCGGTCACCGTGACCGTGCCCGTGTACGTGCCGGGAGCGAGCCCCGTGGGATCCACGGAAATACTCAGCGGACCCGGCGTGGCGCCGCTCACGGGCGCGGCGAGCCACGGGTTGCCGTCCTTGGTGGATACCGTCACGGTGTAGGTAAGCGCTCCGCTGGTGGAGGTGATGTTCACCGATTGCGCCGGCGGCGTCGCCGAGTTCAGTTCCGCGGTGAAGGTGAGGGTGGCGCCCGGCACGTTGATCAGCGGCAGGGAAGACACCACCAGGTTCACCGGAATCGTGGTGGTGGCGGGCGCTCCCGTGGGCGTGCTCAGCGTTACCGACCCCGTCCACGGGCCGGCGGGCAAATTCGTCGCTTCGTCATAAGAGATGTTGAGGGCCGTTCCGGCGGATGTAATCGAGCCGCTCGCCGGGCTCACCTCTACCCAAGTCCCGCCCACCGGAGTGGTCTGGTTGGCGGCCGTGGCTGTGTAAGCGATGGCTTCGGAACCCGCCGTCGAGAGCGTGACGGTCTGCTGCGTGTTGTTGTTCGACCCGCCGATCTGGTATTGCAGATTCACCGCGGCGGGATTCACCGTGATGGCCGGGGCCGGCGTGATGGTCAGGGTCACGGGAACAATCACCGGCGTCGTGGATTGTCCGCTGGTGGGCGTAATGGTGATGGTGCCGTCGTAGACGCCGGGGCTGAGCGTCTGCACGATGGTCGGGTCCAGGATGGCTGTCACAGCCGTAGGGCCGGGCGAGATCACCCCTGAGGTGGGACTGACGGTCAGCCAGTTGCCGCCGGTCGTGGTCGCGGCGGCGGCGGTGAATTCCTCGGGCGCGGCCGCGGTCAGCGTGACGCTTTGGCCGAGCGGAGTGGTGCCTGCCGACGATTCAAAGCTCAGCGACGAGGGAGTCACCAGGATGCTGGTCACCGTGAGCGTCACGTTCACTGTGACCGAGTTCGATCCGCCAAAAACCGAGATTACAACCGACCCGGTATAGGTTCCCACCGGGAGCGCGCTCGGGTTGATCGTCACCGCGAGGCCAACCGGAGTCGAGCCGCCCCCAGGGCTCACGCTCAGCCAGGTAACGCTGGTATCGGTGGTCTCCACAACCGTCACCAGGATCACGGTGGCAGCGGGCGAACTCGTCACGTTGACGGCCTGCGAGGTCGGCGGACCGCCCGCCTGCGTGGTGAATATGAGGGATTGGTGATCTACGCTCAGCGTCTGTGCGTCGAGCGCCGCCGGCAGAACCAATAACAGGCCCACCAGCGCCAACCGCTTCGTCAAGACACACCTCCTACGCCGGCGTCCCGGACGCGAGGGCACGGCTCGATTCCCGAAACTATAACATGCTTCACGTCCTGGGTCGCGTTCCATAGAGGCGGGGGGTGCGCGACGCGAAAGTGACGCCGAGGGCGAATGCTCAACAAAACGGAAAGAATCTGAGCGTACGCCTACGCTAGCTAAGCTAGGCTGTCTTGCCCAGTCGCGGCTGACATCCAGCACGGATTAAGACAAGAACCAGTTGCTGAAGGCCCGCCAAGGATCTGGTCCCTTCTACGACGCGCACCCAGAGGCGGGCGAGGATGTAGTCCATTACCGGGGCAGGCACCTCCGGCGGCCGCCCGCCGGCCGCCAGTTGCCGGCGAGTTTCCGACGACGAGATGGCCAGTTCCAGCCGGTCGATGCGCTCCATCCGCACCTCGCGCGGCACGTCGTAGTCGACGCCCGGCCGGCTCACCACCAGGAAACATACCTCGCGAGCGACATCCCGCCAGCGATGCCAGGTGCGGATGCCAGCGAAGGCGTCGGCGCCGATCACGAAGAAAACTTCGCCGCCGGGCGTCAGGCGCGCGCACTTTTTCGATGGTATGGATGGAGTAGCTCCACTCGGTGCCTTCTTCCAGGCGCGAAACTTCCACCTGCGCCAGGCCCTGGCAGGCAATCTCGGCCATGCGGACGCGATCCTGGTAAGGCGCGTGCCTGAGCGTGCTCTTATGCGGCGGATTGGCCGCCGGCGCCAGAACGCGATCCAGGCGGCAACGGCCGATGGCCTCGTTAGCGATGCGCATTCGAAGGTCCTGGCACTCGGCAGGCGATCCAAAAGCGGAACGCTTTACGGAATCTCGACCCCCTCGCGGGCACTTTCTACCGCGGTGCGTATCTCTTGGAAGTCCGGAGTCGACCCCATCGGACATAGAATATCAATTCGGTCCGCACAAGCCATCCCTCGCTAGTTCACCCAATGCTGCACCGTAAGCCCTTGAGCAGCAGTGCAACGTCGCGGTAAACTACCCCTCCGCTTTGCTCCCGGATGGCCTTCGACGTATACTGGCAGCCATGCTCCGCAGGCGAACAAGACTCGTCGGCCTTTGCGCTCTGGCCTTTTTCTTCCTTACGCTGGCGATCCCCGCGTCCGCGCAGGGATTTACGGGCTGCCAATCGCAGGTTCAGCCGGAATACGTTCCCGGCATTGGTATGCTCGACCTCAAAATAACTTTGAAGATTTATACCAATGGCACTCTGGTCGCGACATTCGAATTGGAGCAGCAGGACAAGAATACGTGGGAGATCACGGATAACGGTAATCCCTTCATCGACAACTTTGGCGACTTCATCTTCAACCCCGATGGTGACTACAGTACCGCGGACGCCGCGACGCTCGCGGATTTCCTGTGCCCGGGTGGGACACCCTTCTCCGGAACTCTACCGGGAGCCGCTATCGCACGAATCAAGAACCGTACGTCAACAGTTCCTCTGCCGGCTTCCGGGCAAGCCGCCAGTCAGTACGTGTCCGCCGATTTCAACGGCGATGGCGTGCTCGATACCGCCGCGGCCGACTCCGGGTCGGTTCTAGTCACACTCTACGGCAAGGACGGCTCGGTGCTGTCGAAGAAAACATATGCAACCGGCGCGCCTTACGCCGGCGAAATCGTCTCCGCCGACTTCAATGGCGATGGGATCCCGGATTTGGCCCTGACTATTCTCCCGAACGCCCCTCCGGGCTATGTCGCGGTGCTGCTTGGAAAAGGCGACGGCACTTTCAGTAATCCCGTAATGTACCCCGCGGGACCGCAGCCGCTCGCAATCGCGGCCGTCGATTTGAATAGCGACGGCAAGATAGACCTTGTCGTCTCTAATTCCGTCTATGCCGCGGGAACCAGCACCGGTACCATCGACGTTCTCATCGGAAAAGGCGACGGGACATTCGCGGCTCCCGTCAGCTACAGCGCCGGACAGGTCCCTACCTCTCTCATTGCCACCGACCTGAACGGGGACGGCAAACCGGACGTCGCCGCGATCGATTCACAGCAGGATACCGTCGACGCGCTGCTGGTGCTATTGAACAAAGGAGACGGCACTCTCCGGTCCCCCACCGGTTCCCTGGTTACCGGCACCCGTTTCGGTACGCTGTCGTACACCGACCTGAATCACGATGGCAAAACCGATTTACTGATCGCCGACCGGGACGGAAGCACTCTCACCGTGGCGATGGGCAATGGCGACGGCACATTTCAATCTCCCACACAATACGTTACGGGGGCCGGACCGGCGTCGGCCGGCATCATCCCGCTCAGCGACGGCAACACGGCCGTACTGACGGGCGATTCAGTCAGCGCCGATCTCATCGCGACTTTCGTCAGCCCCAACGGGACGGTGAATGCGCCGCCGATTCAGGCCCTGGGTACGCAACTATCGTCTATTGCGGTGGCCGACCTGAATGGCGATGGCAAGGACGACATTGTGGTTACGGATAAGGGAGGTAATCGCTTCTTTGTACTCTTAAATTCCGGCGGCCAATTTGCGAACCCGGTGCCCTATTTAGTAGGTTCGTCGCCGGGCGGCTCCGCCGTCGCCGACGTGAACGGCGATGGCAAGCCGGATTTGATTGTGGCCGACAATAACGGAATCGAAGTACTGCCGGGGAAAGGCGACGGAACTTTCGGCGCTCTACAGACCAGCGCCGTTTCGGGAGCCAGCGCCGGCCTGGCCGGGCTCGCCGTGGCCGATTTCAACGGTGACGGTAAGCTGGACGCGGCGGTGACTCTGAATACCGGTCAAGTAGCGGTTCTCCAGGGTCAGGAAAACGGCACATTCACGCCGGGCGCTACTGTTCCGCTCCCCAACTCTTCCTCCCCAATCGTTATTTTGACGGCCGATTTTAACCGCGACGGCAAACCGGACTTAGCGGTTGGATACGATCTTCAGACCGGCGGTGCACTTGCGATCCTGCTAGGAAAAGGCGACGGCACCTTTCAGGCTCCGGCTATCGTCAATCTGCCGGGTTTCGTGATTTCCCTCGCCGTGGGAGACGTAAACAAAGACGGCAAGCCGGACATAATCGCCGGCGTGCAGGAAAACACCGGCGATCAGGTCGCCGTGCTTCTGGGAAATGGCGACGGCACCTTCCAGTCTCCACTGACGAATCAAACCGCCGCCGGTCTTCCGTCGATCTCCATAATCGATCTAAACCAGGATGGCAATCCCGATCTCTTACTGGGCGATTGTTGCGGCCTCACGGAAGCGACATACATGCTAGGCAGGGGCGACGGCACATTTGCTCCGGAAGTTCACGTGCTGTCGGGACCGAACCCCTCGTACATAGGTTGGGGCAACTTCACCGGGCGCGCCAAGCCCGATCTGGCAATCGCCGGGAACTCGACCGGGCATGGCACGTTGGTGCTGCTCGCGAATAATTTCACCAACGCATCTGCCGTGGTATCGTCGGCCAATCCCGGTTCCAAAGCCATCGCTCCCGGGTCGCTCGCAACCGCGTACGGCGCCGATCTTGCAACCGGTACGGCCGGCTCCACGACGGATCCGCGCCCAACGCAGTTCGGCGGAACCTCGGTTTACATCGTGGATTCCACCGGGGCCAGGACAGCGGCTCCCCTGGTGTACGTTTCGGCCGGGCAGGTGAATTTTCTGGTTCCCTCGACCATAGCCACCGGAGCCGCCACTGTCGTGATTCAGAGCGGAGATGGCACCATATCGACAGCGCAAACGCAAGTAGCCGCCATCGCTCCGGGGATATTTACCCTCGACGCGTCGGGATTGGCGGCCGCGGTGGCGATTCTCGTCTCATCGAGCGGGGCGCAAACGGTTGAGCAGGTCTACGCGGTCAACTCCGCGGGCGAGATCGTCGCCGCTCCGATCGACATGGGAGCGGCCACCGACCAGGTAGTTCTCGCATTGTTCGGCACGGGGATCGCCGCGGCGGGGACAAGCGGCGTCACGGTATCGGTAGCCGGTATCAATGCACCTGTGCTATATGCCGGCGCACAAGGGAGCTTCGACGGCCTCGACCAGGTCAATATCACTCTGCCGCGATCGCTGGTGGGTATGGGCGCCGTATCGATTCAACTCACCGCGGGCGGTATTGTGGCCAATACAACCACTGTCACGATACAGTAGCTCTTCGGGATCCCGCGAATAGTCGGCTCAAATCACGAAACTTATTCCGTGGGTCGCGTTCCATAGAGGCCGTGGGCGAGGATGTAGTCCATTACCGGGGCAGGCACCTCCGGCGGCCGCCCGCCGGCCGCCAGTTGCCGGCGAATTGCCGACGACGAGATGGCGAGTTCCAGCCGGTCGATGCGCTCCATCCGCACCTCGCGCGGTATATCGTAGTCGACGCCCGGCCGGCTCACCACCAGGAAAAACACCTCGCGCGCCACGTCCCGCCAGCGATGCCAGGTGCGGATGTCGGCGAAGGCGTCGGCGCCGATCACGAAGAAAAGTTCGTCACCGGGCGCCAGGCGCGCGCGCACTTTTTCGATGGTATCGATGGAGTAACTCCGCTCGGTGCCTTCTTCCAGGCGCGAAACTTTCACATTCGCCAGTCCCCGGCAGGCAATCTCGGCCATGCGCACGCGATCCTGGTAAGGCGCGTGCCTGAGCGTGCTCTTATGCGGCGGATTGGCCGCCGGCACCAGCAGAACGCGATCCAGGCCGCTCCGGCCGATGGCCTCGTGAGCGATTGCCAGGTGGGCCTGATGGATGGGGTCGAAAGTACCGCCGAAAATCGCCAGTCTCAAAGCGCGCGCTATGTCCGCTCGATTTTCACCGAGTTGACCTTGACTTCCTTTACCGGCCGATCCTGCGGACCGCGCGGGACTTCGGAAATCTTGTGGACCACGTCGTATCCTTCCACCACTTCGCCGAACACGCTGTGCTTCTTGTCGAGCCACGTCGTGGCGGCCACGGTGATGAAGAACTGGCTGCCGTTGGTGTTCGGGCCGGCATTAGCCATGGAGAGGATGCCCTTCTTGGAATGTTTCAGGTCGGGATGAAATTCGTCGGCGAATTTGTATCCCGGTCCGCCGCGCCCCGTACCTTCGGGATCGCCGCCCTGAATCATGAAATCGGGAATGACGCGGTGGAAAATGGTGCCGTCGTAGAATGGTTTCCCGGTCTTGGTGCCGTCGGCGAGCGCGACGAAGTTCTCCACCGTTTTGGGAGTTTTGTCGGCGAACAGCTTGATCTTGAATTTGCCTTCGGTGGTGTCGAAGAGAGCGAATATCTCGTTGGCCATCTCTGCGATTGTAGCAGTTGCAAGGCGAAAAATTGAGCCACGGATGGACACGGATGCGACTAAGCCGATGGATTGCCGCACTCTTGGATTTATCGGCGTTGATCTGCGTTCATCTGCGGCCAGATCTGCTCTCCTTCCGGCCCAAAGCGAAAATCGAAAACTGATAGGGGCCGCCGATGAACGCAGATCAACGCCGATAAAACAGCCAGTCGGGAAGTCGGCCTGCAGCCTGACGACGGTGGCAAACGGTTCTGACGCAGCGAGCGGGCGGTGACCGGTTCCCGTTCGTCGGGTGCGGCTGACCGAGCGGCCTGAAGCTCGGTACGCAAGGATCTGGCAGCTTTCTTTGAGTCTTTCGCGGCTTCTACTTCTGTGTCGCAGCCCGGGTCCATCCGTGGCCCAGAAGTTTTGCCCGTCCCGGTATAATAGTCCCCAGTATCCCCATGAAGTACGTTTTGACCCTCCTGGCCGCCGGCGGACTGGTACTTGCCGGGACTGGCGCCCCATCAATCGCCAATTTTCATCAGGTTGACTCCAATATCTGTCGCGGCGGCCAACCGAAAGCCGCGGAATTCCAGACTCTCGCCCGCATGGGCATCAGGACCGTCCTCGATCTGCGCGAAGAAACCCACGCGCCCGGCGAGGAGAAGCTCGTCGAGTCCGCCGGCATGCGCTACATCAGCCTGCCGATGAGCCGTTGGGAGGCTCCCACCGACGAGCAGATCGCCCGCGCCCTCGCCATTATCGAGGATGCCGCCAACAGCCCGGTATTCGTCCACTGCCGGCGCGGCGCCGACCGTACCGGCACGGTGATTGCGTGCTACCGCGTCTCCCACGATGGATGGCAGAACCAGCGCGCGCTCGACGAAGCGCGCACGTTCGGCATGAGCTGGATCGAGCGCGGCATGCGCAGCTACGTGCTGCGCTACCACGCGCCCCTCGCGTCGCTTCGCTGACGTGGCGGCCGCGGAGCCCGTACTACACTAGTATGAGCCACAAGCAATGCCTAAGAAGGAACTGCGCGCAAAATCCGCGGCCGCCGGAGCCGGCGCCGCCTCGCCGGCGTCTTCCGCGACAGCCGCGGGGATCGACCTGAAAGACCCCTCGCTCTATCTCAATCGCGAACTGAGCCTGCTGTCATTCCAGCGGCGTGTGCTGGAGGAGGCGGAAGACGAAGCGAACCCCCTTCTGGAGCGCATGAAGTTTCTGTCCATTTTGGGTTCGAACCTCGACGAATTCTTCATGGTCCGCGTCGCCGGCCTCGCCACCCAGATGGCCGGCGGGTTGGTGGACGCCGGGCCGGATGGCATGAGCCCGCGCGCGCAACTGGTGGCCATCCGGCGCGAATATAAAAGGCTGCTCAACGACGGCCACCGCTGCCTGGATAAACTGCTGCCGCTGCTCGAAAAGGAAGGGATTTGCGTCCGCGACTATGCCGATCTCAGTTCCAGCCAGTTGAAGGACGCCGCCAGATATTTCACCGAAACCGTGTTCCCGGTGCTTACACCGCTGGCGCTCGACCCCGGCCGGCCGTTCCCCCACATTTCCAACCTCAGCCTCAACCTCGCGGTGATGATCCGCGATCATTCCGGCGAAGAACGGTTCGCGCGCGTCAAGGTGCCCGATTCCCTGCCGCAACTGGTGATGCTGAACGGGTCCGCCAAGGCCAATCCGAAGAAAACCCGCAAGCGCGTCGACCTGGTGTGGCTGGAACAGGTGATTGCCGCCAATCTCGCTGCGCTGTTTCCAGGCATGGAGATCCTGGAAGCGCACCCCTTCCACATCACCCGCGACGCCGACGTGGCCATCAAGGAACTGGAAGCCGAAGATCTGCTCGAATCCGTGGAGGAAGGCGTCCGGCAGCGCCGATTCGGCAGCCCCATCCGCCTGATGGTCACGCACGACATGCCGGCGTCCATCCTCACCATCCTGATTCAAAATCTGGAGATCACCCCGCGCGAGGTGTATCGCATGGCGCGGCCACTTTCTTTCAAACGCTTGATGGCGCTCTGCAGTTTCGACCGGCCGGAACTGAAGTACCCGCCTTTCCAACCGGCTGTCCCGCCCGCGCTTTCCGGCCTCAACGACGAGGAGGACATCTTCACCCGCATTCGCAAGCAGGACATTCTGGTCCACCACCCGTTCGATTCCTTTCAGCCGGTGATCGAGTTTCTGCGCAAGGCGGCGCGCGATCCGGCGGTACTAGCGATCAAGACCTGCCTGTATCGGGTGGGGAGGAATTCTCCCGTGGTCGAGACGCTGCTCGAAGCGCAGGAAGAGGACAAGCAGGTGGCGGCGCTGGTGGAGTTGAAGGCGCGATTCGACGAGGAAAGCAACATCGAATGGGCGCGGGCGCTGGAACGTTCGGGTGTGCACGTGGTGTATGGCCTGATGGGTCTGAAGGTTCACGGCAAAGTCGCCCTGGTGGTGCGCCGCGAGCAGGATCGCATCGCGCGCTACGTCCACATTTCCACCGGCAATTACAACGCGGTTACCGCCCACTTATACACCGATATCGGAATTTTCACGGCCGACGAAGATATCGCCGACGACGTGAGCAACTTATTCAATTACCTTACCGGCTATTCCTATAAGTCGGACTACAAGCGGCTGCTGGTGGCGCCGGTAAACCTGCGCGCGCGGCTGGAAGCGCTGATCGAACGGGAAATCAAGCACGCCAAGGCCGGGCGCAAGGCTCTCCTCATCTTCAAGGTAAACTCGCTCTGCGACCCGCATATCATCCGGGCGCTATATAAGGCTTCGCGGGAAGGTGTGCGCATTCAACTGCTGGTGCGCGGCATCTGTTCCCTGCGTCCGGGCCTTCCGGGAGTCAGCGAGAACATCGAAGTTACCAGCGTAGTGGGCCGCTTCCTGGAACATAGCCGCATCTACTACTTTCACAACGGCGGCGAGGAAGACATGTACATCGGCAGCGCCGACCTGATGCCGCGCAATATCGACCATCGCGTGGAAGTGCTGGTCCCGATCCTGGACGGCGCGCTGGTTCGCACGCTCCGCGAAGATGTGCTGGCCGTCTATCTTTCGGACAACGTGAAGACGCGCCACATGCAGGCGGCTGGCACTTACACGCGGAAGAAGGTGGGCGACGGGCGTCCGAAAACAAACGCCCAGGAGTACCTGCTGCGCAGACGTCCGGCGGAGAAAAACCAGAAGCACGCACGCATCAAACTGCGCCCATAATAAGGTATGCGGTTCTTGCTTGGTCTCGTCCCGGCCGTGGTGCTGGTAGCGCAGACACAGCCCATCCCAGGGCAATTCCCGCCGACGCCGATCGAACCCATTCCCAACCCGTACTCGGGCCCGCCGATGGAGCGAAGCGCGACTACCTCTAGTTTTGCGGTTTTGCTGGATAAGGTGGAGCCCGGGTACACCGCCGAAGCGAAGGCGGCGGGTCTACAAGGCAGGGTCAGCTTATATGTGGAGGTGGATGGCGACGGAAAGCCCTCGACGATCCACGTCATGGAAGGGCTCGGACTGGGGCTCGACGAGGAGGCCGTGAAGGCTGTCGGGCAGTGGAGATTCCAGCCGAGGCCGGGCGCACCGAATAACATCCAGGACATTCTCGAGGTCGAAGTGAATTGGTTCGGTCGGCCGGGGACGTGGTTCGTCGCCAGCGAACATTACGATTTTCCGGCCTCCGTTCGCGAACAACACTGGGATATCGACCGGCCGGTGCCCACGCGGTATGTAGCGCCCGCGGTGGAATGCAGCGAGCCGGAGACCGTCAGCATACCGTTCATCGTCGGCAAAGATGGCATAGCCACCGCCGCGGAAGCTGTGGAAGACCGCGCCATCGCGAAGGCACTGGAATCGTGGAAGTTCAAGCCGGCAAGAGCTGAGGGCGAAGCGTTGGACGCGATGGGCACGGTCGAGTTCGAATGCCGGACCGCCGTCGAGACACCGAAACCGCTCTGGGAGCCGCTGGCCGGACCGAGGACGCCGCCAGTCCTGATCCACAACACCGAACCGCAATACTCGGAGGAGGCCCGCCGGGCGAAGCTGCAGGGCGTCAGCACACTCCATATTGAGGTTTCGCCGGAAGGAAAACCGACCCGGATCCACGTTATCGGACCGCTGGGGATGGGGCTCGACCAGAAGGCCATGGAGGCGGTCATGCATTGGCGGTTCAAGCCGGGAATGAAAGGCGGGCACCCGGTGACGACGGAAGCGACCATCGCGGTCAATTTCCGATTGCTCTAGACGTGCGGGTCTGCCAGCGCTCCTGCTCCGCCTGGCGCATTTCGATGTGCGTCGAAATCCAGAGTACGGCGAGGGCACCCGCCAACGTGGCCGCGATCCACGTTCACAAGAATTTCCAATTTTTTCGTGGCCGCCAACTGCTTTTCATTCCATCGAAATTGCCCAGGTGAACGGCTCGCGGGCGAACGGTCCCGGACGCGGCGCGATGCCATCTGGGGACGTCTTAAGACAGGTTGTCTCGGGGCGTTTAGATAAGTCGTTTGCTCTCAATAAATCGCTTCAATTTCTAAGACAAGTTGTCCCCAAAATCAGGAGTACACAGACATGGGCGAAGAGAAAAGGTTCCACCGGCCGACGATCAGGCCGCATTTGAATTAGGCGAAATGCTTGGCCGCCGCGAGGCATTCAGCGCTATCGCCAGACGTTGTTCCGCCGCTGAGGCGGAGTGCCTGCGGCGCATGCGCGATGAAAAGCTTTTTCTGAGCCGCTCAGAGACCTGGATCGATTTCTGCCCCAAGTACCTCGGCCTGAGCGGCCGGAACGCAATCGCATCATCCGTAACCTGGAGGAGTTCGGCCCCGCCTATTTCGAGCTGGCGCAGCTCACGCGCCTCACGCCCGAGCAGTTCCGCGCCATCGCGCCGGCCGTCCGAGACCAGCACATTCACGCCGACGGTCAGGCCATCGCGCTCATTCCCGAGAATGCCGAGAAGGTCGCCGCCGCCGTGGCCGATCTGCGTCGCGAAGCGGCGCCGCCCGCTCCGGCGAAGGAGACGCACTTACCTCAGCCGATCGGCGCTGCAAACAAGTGCTGGCAGAAATTCACGGCCTGGTCCGCGGGCAAACGCACGGCATGGACAAGCTGCTGCTCCGGTCCACGATTCAGGAATCGATCGTGCAACTGCGGGCCATGGATCTCGATATGGGGCTTTGAGCCGCGCCCGATCCGCGATTTTGGAGGTTCTCTGCGCCCTCTGCGGCCCGTGAGAGCTGCTATTTCTTTTCACGCAGAGATCGCAGAGAAAAGGCAGAGTTGATCTGGGAGCAGAGAAAGGGAAACTCTTCTTGCAGTTGCTTTCCTCTGCGCTCTCTGCGGCTCTGCGAGAAGTGCTTTTGGGTTCACGCAGAGGCGCAGGCAGGGAGTCACCGTGAGTCACCGTGGCTATCGAAACGCAGGCATGGCCCCTCGTGTTATAATTCTAAAGTCTTTCCTCGAAAGATCCAGGTAACAATCATGCCGAAGCTCAAGACCCACAAAGGTGCGTCTAAACGGTTCAAGAAAACCGGCACGGGCAAAATCGTTCGCAATCATGCCTTTGGCCGGCACATCCTGACCTCGAAGCCGCACAAGCGCAAAAAGAAACTGCATCAGTCCGTGGTGGCCGATCCGGCCGACCAACCGGTGCTGAAGCGCATGCTCCCCTACTAGCGGGTGAGCGCCATTGCGCGGACGGTGCTCGCCGCACGTGCCCGTTCCGCCAATCCCAGCAAAATGGAAAAAGGAGATGAAACGTGCCTAGAGTTAAAAGAGGATCCCACCGCCGAGCCACTCGCAAGAAGACGCTGAGTCTGGCATCCGGCTATTTTCTCACCAAGAGCAAACTGAACCGCGCCGCGCAGGAGGCCGTGGAACGTGGGCTGAAATTCGCCTACGTCGGCCGCAAAAACAAGAAGCGCGACTTCCGGTCGTTGTGGATCGTGCGCATCAACGCCGCCTGCCGCGCCGCCGGCATTTCGTACAGCCAGTTTCTGCACGGCCTGAAGGCCGCGAAAATGGATCTGAACCGGAAGGTGCTGGCGGATATCGCGCTCCATGACGAACCTGCGTTTCAGCAACTGGTTTCCACCGCCAAAACGGCCCTCGCAAAAGCGTAAAATCGGACCATGAGCCCTCTCGAATTCGAAGTGGATTCCCTCGGCAGTCTGGAAGAACGGATCCAGCGGGCGGTCCAATGGGTGGCGCAGTTGCGCCAGGAAAAAGACGCTGCCGTGGAAGCTGCCGCCGCGGCCAAGGCAGAGGCGGACCGGCTGGCGCAGGAAGTCAAGACCTTGCAGGCGGAGCGCAAGCAGGTCCGCGCGCGCATCGAAAGACTGCTCGGGCAGATCGATCAGTTAAGCGGCGGTTAGCCGCGCCGGTTTCGGGAGGTTTCCGGATGGAAAGCGTAGCTGAAAAGCAGCCCGTTCGCGTGACCATTCTCAGCCGGCCGTATGTCTTGCGGACGGCGGACGACCCGCGCCAGGTGGAAGCCCTGGCCGCGAGCGTGAACGAGTTGATGCTGTCGATCGCATCGCGCGCGCCCAACGCCGATTCCACGCACATTGCCGTGCTGGCGTGTCTCCACCTGGCCGACAAGCTGCGCACGCTCGAAAACGACCTCGCCAGCCTGAAGGAGCGCGTCGACCGCAAATCGGGCGAGTTCGCCGCGCTACTCGATCAGTTGATTCCCGGTCCGGGAGAAAACGCATGATGGCGCGGCTGGTTTTCGGACTGCTGGGCGCGGCCGCCATCTTCGCGGCTTCGAATTACGGCTCCGAGATCGCGGCCTGGCACGCCGATCGCGAAGCCAGGTTGAAGGCCGAGGACGGCTGGCTCTCGCTCGCCGGTCTGTTCTGGCTGCACGATGGATCGAACCCATTCGGTAAGGACCCCGAGGACGAGATCGCGCTCCCCGATGGTCCAGCGCACGCAGGAGTCTTCCATCTCGATCGCGGCAAGGTGTCGGTCACAATCAACGGCGCGACCCGCGAGGTGAAGCCCGATTCCGACGATATCGTGAAAGTGGGCCGGCTCCGCCTGCTGGTGATCCAGCGCGGCGACAAGTACGGAATCCGCGTGAAGGATCCCGAAAGTGAAGCGCGCCTGCACTTCAAGGGCATCGATTCCTTCCCGGCGGACGAATCGTACCGCATTGTGGCGAAGTGGGTGGCCGAGCCGAAGAAGATTCCCATCCTCAACGTACTCGGGCAGACGGAGGAGAGCGATTGCCCTGGCTATGCCGTCTTCCAACTGCACGGGCGCGAATACACGCTTCATCCGATCCTGGAAGAACCCGGAGCGAAGGAACTGTTCTATATCTTCAAGGACGAAACTTCCGGCAAAGAGACTTACCCCGCGGGCCGATTCTTCTACTCCGATATGCCCAAAGACGGGCACGTAGTGCTCGATTTCAATAAAGCTTACAATCCGCCCTGCGCGTTCACGCCATACGCCACGTGCCCGCTGCCGCCGCCCGAAAATCGCCTGGCCGTGCGCATCGAGGCGGGCGAAAAACGGTACGGGCACTGAGCAGATCACAGTGCCATTGATTTGTCATCGGCCTCCTGGACTGTGCTCCTTACGGGAGTGGTTTCAGTAATGGTTAGCGCCGGATTTTTCCTGCCAGTTCGGGATGACGGTGCAGGCGGGGCGGTGCGACAGAACCCGAAGAATTCTGCATGCAACTCCTCTTCTGACCATGACCTCGTTCCCGACGATGGCGATTGCCCCTTTGAGGTCGGTATTTCTCAGATTAGGTTCGCTCGCAGCGAAACTATATGGCCTTAGACGTGAGTATCTTCTGCCAAGACCTGTCAAGTCTCAGCGTCGGCGGCTTCTCACGCAGGTGGATCGCCTCCGTGTTCCCGAGCCAGGAGTTGAGCCGATGGAAGGGCGGTTATCGTGCCCCCATCGAGATCACCAGATCGTGCGTCATTCGTGAAGCGTGACGTCAACGTCATCTTCGCGGCTTCCGACTGCGTGTGCCATTTCCCGGTTTGCGGATTTTTGTAGATAACCCAACCCCGGTCATTTGTGCGGTACGCCCATCCGGCATCGGTGATCCGCTGGTGTTTACCGTATTCAGGATTCGTGATTTTCTGAGCGAAAACAACCACCGATAAAAGAGCATTTATCCGGTAACCGGCCGAAAGAAGGCAAGCTTACAGCCCCTCAGTGATTGGGCTGAAACCGCACCGGCGTGTCGCCGACTTCCTGCCGGGTCGGGAGCTTGGTATTGTCCCAGCCGCCGCCCAGCGCCTGAATCAATCCCACGCTCGCCACCATGCGGCGGGTCTTCAGGTCCACCGCCGCCCGCTCGTCGGCGAGCGCGATGGTCTGCACCTGAATCACGTTCAGGTAAAGGACCGTCCCGCCTTTGTATTGCGCCGTCGTGACGTCCACCGAGCGTTTCGCGGACCTGACCGCTTCATCGGTGACGGCCGCTTCCTGTTCCAGCACGCGCAGCGCGCTGAGATTGTCTTCCACCTGTTCAAACGCCGTCAGGACGGATTGCCGGTACGCGGCCGCGGTGGCGTCGTAGCCCGCCTGCGCCTGCGCCACCTGCGCGGTGCGCTTGCCGGCGTCGAACAGGATTTGCGCCAGTTGCGGGCCGATGGTCCAGAAGCGGGCGGGCCAGGTGATCCAGTTCAGAATGTTGGTGGACTGCACGCCCGCCGACGCGGCGAGCGTGAGGGTGGGGTAGAAGGCCGACTGCGCGATGCCGATCTGTTCGTTGGCCGCCGCTGCCTGGCGCTCCGCATCGGCGATGTCCGGGCGCCGCTCGAGCAGCGTCGAAGGCAAGCCCACAGGAATCGCCGGCGGTTCCACCTGGATGGCATAGCGCGCGAGTTCCAGTTCTCGCGGCGGCTTGCCGATCAACACGGCGATGGCGTGCTCGGTCTGGGTGCGTTGGACGCCGATGTCGACCAATTGCGCCTGCGTGGTGTAGAGCTGGGTTTCGGCTTCCGACACATCGGCGTCGGTCGCCACACCGCCGGCGTAGCGGATGCGGGTCAGTTTCAGATACTCATCGTACGAATTCACGGTTTCCTGCAGCAAAGCAAAATCGCCGTCGAGGCCATGCAGCGTGAAGTAATCGCTGGCGAGTTCCGCCTGGTACAGCAGGCGCACGTTCTCGAGCGCCGCGTCGAGCGCCTGCGCGCTCGCGGCACTGGCATTCACCGAGCGGCGCAGGTTGCCCCAAACGTCGGCGGTGTAGGATGCGTTGACCGGAAGACTGTAAACCCCCGTGGTAAGGGCGCGGTTGCCGGTGGTCGAGAGGCGGGAAGAACTCTGCTCGCCCGTGATCGACGGGGTTGCCGTCACCGTAGGAAATAGGGCGGATCGCGAGATTCTCACCGCGGCGACGGCTTCCCGGAACTGCGCTTCGGCCTGGAGCACGTTCTGATTGGAAATGTTGACCTGCTCTTCCAGGGCGTTGAGCGCCGGGTCGCCGAAGATCTCCCACCACTTGCCGCGGATGACGCCGTCGTTGGGCTGCGCGGTCTTCCAACCGTCGGGTGGCGCTTCCTTGTAGTGCTCCGGCACTGCGGCCACGGGCCGCTGGTAGTTCGGACCTTTCATACAGCCGGAACCGGCCAGCGCGAGAGCGGCAGCCGCGAAACAGGAGAGAGCGCGGAATTTCTGCGACACGAGCGGGAACATGATTATCCTTCGGATTCGGCCGGTTCGAGCGGCGGCGCCGGCCGGACGCCGCGCACGCGCGCCCACCAATGCTGGATGCGGTCGAAGTAGAGGTAAACCACCGGAGTGGTGAAAAGCGTGAGCGCCTGGCTCATAAGCAGGCCACCGATAATCGTGATGCCCAGGGGACGGCGCAATTCCGACCCCGTTCCGGTTCCCAGCGCGAGCGGCAGAGCGCCCAGAATGGCGGCGAACGTGGTCATCAGAATGGGACGGAAACGCAGCAGGCTGGCTTCGAAGATAGCGTCGCGCGGGCTCTTGTGCTCGACGCGCTCCGCCGCGATGGCGAAGTCCACAATCAGGATGCCGTTCTTCTTCACCAGGCCGATGAGCAGGATGATACCGATCATGGAGATGATGCTGAGGTCGGTTTTGGTGAGGATGAGGGCGGCGAACGCTCCCACCCCCGCCGAGGGGAGGGTGGAAAGAATGGTGACGGGATGAATGTAGCTCTCGTACAGGATGCCGAGCATCAGGTAGACGGCGGTGAGGGCAGCCAGGATCAAAACCGGCTCGCTCGAAAGCGAATCCGTGAACGCCGCCGCCGTCCCGCTGTAGCCCGTCTGAATGGTATTGGGGAGCCCGATTGTGCGGGCGGCTTCGTTGATGGCGATTTCGGCGTCGCCCAGCGCCACGCCCGGCTGGAGATTGAAGGAAATGGTGACGCAGGGGAACAGTCCCTGGTGGTTGACCGAAAGCGGCGCTACCGTCGGTCCGAAATGGGCGATGGCGTTCAGGGGAACCTGCCCTCCGCCCGGCGAATGAACATACACGTCGCGCAAGGTCTCGGGATTCTGCCAGTACTGCGGCGCCACTTCCATCACCACGTGGTATTGGTTGAGCGACTTGTACATGGTGGACACCTGGCGCTGGCCGAACGCGTCGTAAAGCGTGTTGTCGAGCAACTGCGAGGAGATGCCGAAGCGCGAGGCCGTTTCGCGGTCGTAAACCACCATGGATTGCAGGCCGCGATTCTGCTGGTCGCTATTGACGTCGACGATGATGGGGATCTTCCTCAACTGGTCGAACATTTGCGGAGCGTACGTTAGCAGGTCCTGGATGTTGTCGCCGCGCATGGTGAACTGGTAGAGCGCGGCGCTGTTGCGCCCGCCCACGCGCACATCCTGCGACGCCTGAAGATAGAGCGTGGCGCCGGGGATTTTGGCCAGTTTGGGACGCAGGCGCTGCATGATGAAATCCACGGTGATCTTGCGCTCCACGAGCGGCTTGAGCGAAATAAACATGCGTCCCTGGTTCATGGTAGACGCGCCTCCGCCTCCGCCTCCGCCGCCGGTGAAGCCGTTCACGGTGTCCACCGCCGGATCGGCCGCCACGATGTTGACCATCTGGAGCAGCGTCTTATCCATGGATTGGAACGAGGTGTCCTGGTCGGCCAGAATCTGCCCGTTCATACGCCCGGTATCCTGCTGCGGGAAAAACCCCTTGGGAACGCGCATGAAAAGGAAAACGTTCAGGCCGATCGTCGTCAGCAGAACCAGCAAAGTGATGAACGAATGGCGCAGCACGACCGAGAGAGCCCGCCCATAGGCTCTGACGACGCGGTTGAAACCGTTCTCTACCGTGTTGTAAATCCAGCCGTGGGTTTCGTGCTCGCGCAGCAGGTGGGCGCACATCATGGGAGTCGCAGTGAGGGACACCACCATGGAGACTGCGATGGCCACCGACAGGGTAACCGCGAATTCGCGCAGCAGGCGGCCGACAATCCCGCCCATCAACAGCAGCGGTATAAACACCGCGATGAGCGAGGTACTCATGGTCAGCACCGTCGATCCGATTTCCTGCGCGCCCTTTAGAGCGGCGGCGAAGGGGTTGAGCCCCTGCTCCAGATACCGAGTGATATTTTCGATCACCACGATGGCGTCGTCCACCACGAACCCGGTGGAAATGGTCAGAGCCATCAGCGACAGGTTGTCGATGCTGTAGCCGAAAAGGTACATGACGCCGAACGTTCCCAACAGCGACACCGGCACCGCGACGCTGGGGATGAAGGTGCTGCGAACGTTCTTCAAAAACACGAAGACCACCAGCACCACCAGCGCCACCGAGATCAGGAGGGTACGTTCGACATCATGGACCGACGCGCGGATGGTCTGGGTTTGGTCCATCGCCACGCGCATGTCGATGGCTGCCGGAATGGCGGCGTGAAGCTGCGGCATGACGGCGCGAATGCGGTCCACGGTATCGATGATGTTGGCGCCGGGCTGTCGGAAAATGATCACCAGGACGGAGGGCTTGCCGTTGGCGTATCCGGCGTTGCGCAAGTCCTCCACCGAATCCACAACATCGCCGACGTCGCCAACGCGCACCGTCGATCCGTTGTGGTAGGCGATGAGGAGCGGCTTATAGTCGACGGCCTTGAAAATCTGGTCGTTGGCGCCCACTTCGAACATTTGCCGGCCGTCGGAAAAGTGGCCCTTGGGTGAATTGGCGTTGGCGGAGGCGAGTACGGCCCGCACCTGTTCGAGCCCGATGCCATATTTATTGAGGGCCGCGGGATTCAACTCCACGCGCACGCCCGGAAGCGCGCTGCCGCCGACCACCACCTGTCCCACCCCCAACACCTGCGAAAGCTGCTGCGCCATGATGGTGGACGCGGAGTCGTACATCTGCCCCTTGGTCAGCGTGTCGGACGTGAGCGCGATCATGAAGATGGGCGAATCCGCCGGGTTCACCTTGCGGTAGCTGGGATTCATCGGCAGATTGGTGGGAAGGTAGCCGCGCGCCGCGGCGATGGCCGCCTGCACGTCGCGAGCGGCGGCATCGATGTTGCGGTTCAGGTCGAATTGCAGGGTGATGCTGCAGGCGCCCAGGGTGCTGGACGAGGTCATCTCCGTGATCGCCGCGATGCGCCCGAACTGGCGTTCGAGCGGCGTGGCCACCGACGACGCCATGGTCTCGGGGCTGGCGCCCGGCAGGCCGGCGCTGACGGAAATGGTCGGAAAGTCCACCTGGGGCAGGGGAGACACCGGCAGAACGCGGAAGGCCACGATGCCGGCGAGCGCGATCGCGATGGTGAGGAGGGTGGTGGCCACCGGCCGGTGTACGAAGGGGGCAGAAATGTTCATGCGCGGCTCCCGATATGAGCCATGAATGGACGCGGATTCCCAGAAGCATGCCCCGCCGGCATACGATTAAACACGGCGCTGCTAGTGGTTGCGCGTTCCAATGACCACTCCCTTACGGTCGTGGCGCCGATGCCCTTGCTGAGCCGCGACCGCAAGGGAGTGGTGCTTTTGGCGTTGTGTTGAGCTGGGGAATGTGTTTGGTATCCGCGTGCATCCGTGTCCATCCGTGGCCAAATCGTGTTCGGCGGTTTTGAGAATTGGGCCACGGATGCACACGGATGCACGCGGATAAGAAAAGCACCGCTCCCTCGCGGTCGCGGCTCAGTAACAACCGATGGCGGCGCAGTAAATAGTCGCGGCGTAGTAAATAGTCGCGGCGTAGTAATTAGTCGCAGCGCAGTAGTTAGTCGCGGCTTAGTAATTAGTCGCGGCTCAGTAATGATTGGTTGCCGGCGCGTCATGCCATCAGTCTCCCGCGGGGAGGGGCTCCATGCCGTGATGCTGCGACTCGCGCGGCGAGAAACGGCGCGCCAGCCGGTCGAAGAACAGATAAATCACCGGCGTGGTGAACAGCGTCAGCATCTGGCTGATCAACAGACCGCCGATCATGGTGATGCCCAACGGCCGGCGGAGTTCCGAGCCCGTGCCGGTGCCCAACGCCAGCGGCACGGCGCCGAGCAGCGCCGCCATGGTGGTCATCATGATGGGCCGGAATCGCAGCAGGCAGGCCTGATAAATCGCGTCGATGGGACGCATGCCCTCGTGCCGCTCGGCGTCCAGCGCGAAATCGATCATCATGATGCCGTTCTTGCCGACGATGCCGATCAGCAGAACCATGCCGATCACGGAGATCACGCTGAAATCGATGCGGCAGATGTTGAGCGCCAGAAGTGCGCCCACGCTCGCCGAGGGCAGCGTGGACAGAATCGTGACCGGATGGATGTAGCTTTCGTAGAGAACGCCGAGCACGATATACACCGTGACGATGGCCGCCAGAATCAGCATCGATTCGTTGGAAAGCGACGACTGAAACGCCTGCGCGGTGCCTTGGAAGGAAGGCTGGATGCTGTTTGGCAATCCGAGTTGATCCTTCACTTTGTTGACCGCATCCACGGCGTCGCCGAGCGAAACGCCGGGAGCCAGGTTGAAGGAGAGCGTGATTACCGGGAACTGACCCTGGTGGTTCACCGTGATGGGGACGGCCACGGTTTCCATGTGGGTGAAAGCGCTGAGCGGGACCTGGCCGCCCGTCGGAAATGGGCTGGAGGACGCGATCACACCTGCCGAACTGGTGGCCAGCGCCGCGTTGGAGGCATTGGCCGCCGTGGTGGCGGCGGAACTGGTGTTGCCCGGCCCGGCATTCGCGGTCGAGGTGGAACCGCCCGCCACCAAGCCTGTGCTGCCGGTAGTGGATCCAGCTCCGGTGCGGATGTACAGCGTACTCAGGTCCGACGGCCTCTGCTGGAACGGCGGTTTCACTTCCAGCACCACGTGATACTGATTGAGCTGGGTGAAGATGGTCGATACTTCGCGCTGGCCGTAGGCGTCGTAAAGCGTCTGGTCGATCATGGCCGGCGTAATTCCCAAGCGCGACGCGGTGTCGCGGTCGAAGACGAGGCCGGCGCGCAGACCCTGCACCTGCTGGTCGGTGGCGACGTCGGTGAGTTGGGGTAGTTCCTTCAACCGGGCCACCATTTTGGGAGCCCAGGTGTTGAGTTCGTCGGCACTGGGATCTTCCAGGGTGTATTGGAACTGCGTGCGGCTGACGCGATCTTCCACCGTGAGGTCCTGCACGGGCTGCATGAACAGGGTGATTCCGGGCACCTGGGCGAGCTTCGGCTGGAGGCGGCGGATCACGTCGGTGGCGGCGATGCGGCGTTCCTCGAGCGGTTTGAGATTGATCAGGATGCGGCCGCTGTTCAGGGTGGTGTTGGTGCCGTCGATGCCGATGAAGGATGAGAGATTGTCCACCGCCGGATCGGTGAGTATGACCTTGGTGAGCTTCTGCTGGAGAGTGGACATCTCGGGGAACGAAACGGTCTGTGCGGCTTCCGAGACGCCCTGGATGACGCCCGTGTCCTGGATGGGGAAAAAGCCTTTGGGGATGGTATAGAACTGGTACGCTGTAAGCACGAAGGTGGCCAGCGCCACCAGCAGGGTGACGGTTTGCCAGCGCAGCACCACGCGCAGCATCCTCCCGTACACCGCGATGACCGCTTCGAAGGCGCGTTCCGAGGCGCGGTACATGCGGCCTTGCTGCTCCGGCGACTTGTGTTTCAGCAGCCGCGCGGACATCATGGGGGTCAGGGTGAGCGACACCACCGCGGAAACCAGAATGGTTACCGCCAGGGTCACCGCGAACTCGCGGAAGAGCCGTCCCACGATATCGCCCATGAACAGCAGCGGGATGAGCACGGCGATCAGCGAGATGGTGAGCGAGATGATGGTGAAGCCGATCTGCTCGGCGCCCTTCAGCGCCGCCCGCAGGGGCGGTTCACCCTCTTCGATGTAACGGTGGATGTTCTCGATCATGACGATGGCGTCGTCTACCACGAATCCGGTGGAGATGGTGAGCGCCATCAGGGTCAGATTGTTGAGGCTGTACCCCAGCATGTACATCACGCCGAACGTGCCCACCAGGGACAAGGGAACCGCCACGGCGGGAATGATGGTAGCCGCCAGGTTGCGCAGGAACAGGAAGATCACCATCACCACCAGCCCGATGGTCAGCATCAGCTCGAATTGCACATCGGCCACAGAGGCCCGGATGGTGTTGGTCCGGTCGGTGAGGATCTTGACGTCGATCGATTTCGGCAGGTTATCGGTGAGTCTCGGCAGCAGGCTTTTGATGCGGTCCACCACCTGGATGATGTTGGCGCCCGGCTGCCGCTGAATATTCATGATCACCGCCGGGGTTTCGTTCATCCAGGCCGCCTGGCGGACGTTTTCGACGTCATCGATGACGTCGGCGATATCGGTGAGCTTCACGGGAGCGCCGTTGCGATACGCCACGATCAGTGGCTTATAGTCGTCCGAGGAGAGCAACTGGTCGTTGGCGCCGATCTGGTAGGACTGGTGCGCTCCATCGAAGTTGCCCTTGGCCTGATTCACATTGGCGGCGACGATGGTGCTGCGCACGTCTTCCATGTTGAGCCCGTAGGAAGCGATCGCCGTCGGGTTCACCTGCACGCGCACGGCGGGTTTTTGTCCGCCGCTCATGCTGACCAGTCCGACGCCGGGCAACTGCGAGATCTTGGGGGCCAGGCGCGTGTCCGCGTTGTCCTCCACTCTGGAGAGCGGATCGGTCTTGGAGGTCAGGGCCAGAGTGAGAATC
>Ga0181538_10000436_pt1 | contig 48928 bp, 44 predicted proteins | sample PEATcosm2014_Bin_40_FD_119773 | JGI IMG/M metagenome (GOLD analysis project Ga0181538, IMG submission 119773) | Peatland microbial communities from MTU Mesocosm Facility, Houghton, MI, USA - PEATcosm2014_Bin23_30_metaG | ecosystem: Environmental > Terrestrial > Soil > Wetlands > Peat | place...
ATCGTGATGCCGCGCTCCTGCTCCTGCTCCATGTAATCCATGGTCGCCGTGCCTTCATGCACCTCTCCCAGCCGGTGCGTGATGCCGGTATAAAACAGGATGCGTTCTGTCGCTGTCGTCTTTCCGGCGTCGATATGCGCCATGATTCCGATGTTCCGGCAGCGATTTAGAGGTACGGTGCGAGCCACGATTTCAATTCCTTGCGGGACATCTTTCCCCGCGGTTAAGTCGTTCGTCAAACTTCGGCAGCCCACTTGCCCGGCTTGCCACGCCAGCCACTTCTAACTCGCCGGCTCAATCTTCAAAGTCTGCTCAGGATTTCCCGGTCCCTTGTTCCCTCGGTCCCTTGGTCCCCGCTCTTACCACCGATAGTGCGCAAAGGCCTTGTTGGCCTCGGCCATGCGGTGCACGTCTTCCTTCTTCTTCATCGCGGCGCCACGTCCATTCGCCGCATCAAGAAGTTCGTTCGAGAGCTTATCGGTCATGCCCTTCTCGCCGCGGCTGCGTCCGTAGGTAATCAGCCAGCGAATGGCCAGCGAGGTCCGGCGATCGGGACCCACCTCGATCGGCACCTGATAGTTGGCGCCGCCCACACGCCGCGTCTTTACTTCCAGGAGCGGCTTGCAGTTCTCGACGGCCTTTTTGAAGAGCTTGAGCGCGTCATCGCCGCCGCCCTTTTCCTCCAGGTTCTTCATCGCCTGGTAGAAGATGTTCTGCGCGGTCGACTTCTTGCCGCCCCACATCATCGAGTTCACAAACTTGGTCACCAGCGTCGACCCGTACACCGGATCTGCCGCCACTTCCCGCTTCGCAATGTGCCCTTTTCTTGGCATAAATCCTCAAAAAACAGCTTCTAGCTTTTAGCCGTTAGTTCTTAGCTTCTTCCTGCTCCAGCCCGCCGCACCGGCATCGTTCGCCACGGTCAAGCTAAAAGCTAAGAGCTAACAGCTAAAGGCTCGCTTTTACTTCTTCGCGCCGCCCTTGGCGCGCTTGGTGCCGTACTTCGACCGACCCTGATTGCGCCCCGCCACGCCCACTGAATCCAGCGTTCCGCGGATCACGTGATAGCGCACGCCCGGCAGATCCTTCACGCGGCCCCCGCGGATGAGCACAATCGAGTGCTCCTGCAGGTTGTGCCCGATGCCGGGGATGTAGGTAGTCACCTCGATCCCGTTGGTCAGCCGCACGCGAGCTACCTTGCGCAGGGCCGAGTTCGGCTTCTTGGGCGTTTGCGTATACACGCGCGTGCACACCCCGCGCCGCTGCGGCGAGGCCTGCAACGCGGGCGACGCCGTCTTGTAACGGGGGGCCGTACGCCCCTTGCGAACCAGTTGATTAAAAGTCGGCAAAACGCAACTCCTTACTTCAAAAAGCCCGTAACTTCTCAACTCACAGCCGCGCGCGAACGCCCTTCAGGCTGTTCTGCTCTCGGAGCAGTGCATCGCACTGTTCAAAGCGCACAAAAGCCCTGTGGCTACTGCTTCGCGTCTGTCTTCGTTCCGATCTCAGACGAGAACCGGGACGGTTTGCCGGTCGCTTTCCGCGATTTCACGGAAAAGCCAGCGCCGTATCCCGCTTCCGGCCCGCATAGCCCCTCCAAGGTGGGGAACGCGCGGGCGCCGATGCGAGTGTTTCCTGCCCCCGCAAGAAGAGAGCGATTCCGGAAACATGTCTGGCCGGCTCACTTCGCCTGGCCTGGGAAATTTGCCCAGTCCAACCTGCCTGACCGGGTATTTCCCTACGCAACCAGCGTAGAAACACACAACTAGCTGCGTTCTTGCGAACCTTCCTAAGATAACAATAAATTCCATTTGAGTCAACGAGGGAAGCTAATTTGACGGCTCACAGGCTTTTCCGGACCGCGATCCCAGCTCTTCCTTCACAATCTCGCCATCGCGCATATACAAAATGCGTCCCGCAATCGCCGCCGCCTCGGGATTGTGCGTAATCATCAGGGTGGTCTGGCCCAGCTCCCGGTTCGAGCGCAGCAGCATCTCGAGCACCGCGTCGGAGGTCTTGGTGTCCAGGTTCCCGGTGGGCTCATCGGCAAGCAAAATGGCCGGCCGCGTGATAAGCGCCCGCGCAATGGCCACGCGTTGCTGCTCGCCACCGCTCAGCTCCGAGGGCCGATGATCGAGCCTCCCCTGGATCGCCAGCATATCGCACAGATGATCCAGATATTTGCGATCCATCGGTTCCTTGCGCCCGCTGATGGTGTAGGCAATCTCAATATTGCCCAGCCCTGTAAGTGTGGGCAGCAGGTTGAACCGCTGGAAGACGAAACCGATGCGGTGCTTGCGCAGCCGGGTGCGCTCCGCGTCGTTTAGCGAGGCAAAATCCACGCCGTCAATCACCACGCGCCCCTCACTGGCCCGCGTGAGCCCGCCTAAAAGATAGAAAAGAGTGGACTTGCCAGACCCTGAAGGCCCCACGATGGCGACAAACTCGCCGCGCGCGACGGCCAGCGAAACTCCACGCACCGCAGCCACCTGGATGCGTCCCGCGGCGTACACCTTGGTCAGGTTCTCGGCAACAATAATATGTTCGGTCGGCACGTCTGCCATTGTAAAGGCAGGGACCGAGGGAACAAGGGACCAAGGGAGCAAGGGCGCGATCGATGGCCGCAGGTTCTACAATAATTCTGCATCGATCTCCAACCCCAGGATTCCCCGCATGACCGCTGAATTGAAATCCTCCCTCGTCACTTCCCTCGAAGTGGCCGCCGCCAAGGCCGGCCTCACGCTGATCTCCGTCACGCAAGGCGCCGACTTTCACGGTCATCCTACCGCCGTCTTCGAGCTTGGCCTGCCCGGCACGGAGGCCGCCGGCCGCTCGCTGAAGCTCGAGTTGAGCGAGGCCTTCGATTTTGACAAGCCTAATTTGCTGCCCGAGATGACCGCGCACCTGGCCGGCGAAGCCAAGCGCCTGCGCAATCCGCGTCCCGAGTGCTACGTCACCCTGGGCGGATTGCCCCTGGCCTTCGAAAAATTCGCGTGGCCTTTTCATCGCTCCACTTCCGGCGCCGACACCCATATCGTTCACGGCGAACTGCAACTGGCCGATGGCGGAACGCATGGCCTGCATGCCAAAATCTCCGCCTCCGTCACGCTCACCTTCGCTGAGATCGTGCCCGCCATGGAGCAGCCCTACGCCGAAACCTTCATCTACAACGCGGTGCGCAAAACCGTCGACATGGGCCAACTGGAATTCGTGAAGTCAGGCAATCGCCAGCCCGTCCCCGTCACCACGCGCTACTACAGCCGCTGGCAAAAGAAGTTCATCTTCACGGAAACCGACGACCAGGAGCGCCTGCGCTACCTGTTGAGCAAGGTCTACTGGCTCTCCGGAGTGTTGGGCGAGGGCAAGCCCGTCTGGATCGCCGACCCGCGCGACGCCCAGTACTTGAACACGACCGAATCGGATCTGCTGCGCATGGCCAATCACGAGGCCGGGGAAGGACTGATGGTTGTCGAAGGCGAATTTGCCGCGGCCACGCCCGCGCTCATGGCCCGCGCCGCTGAATACCAGGCCATGCTCGAAGCCGCGCTCGACTTCACCAAGCCCAAGTTCAACGAGAGCATGCGCGCCGGACACGCCAACATGTGATCGTGGTTCGTGTTTCGTGGCCCGTGCATCGACCGTTGTCGGTGCGCGGTGCTGATGAATCATTGGATTCGGCAATTTCCACCCGCGCTGCTCCGTTTCTTCCACGATCCACGAAGCACGAGCCACGAATCACGACGACAACGTCCCGCCGCAGCCCGCGCAAAACCGTGCACCCACCACATTCGCGTATTGGCACCGCGGGCAATTGACCATCGGACCCGGCTGCGGCACAACTACCGGTGGCGGCACCGTCACCATCGCGTTCGCCGGATTCCCCCATACGGGAACCGGAATCCCGAGCGACGCCGCAATGGCCGCCGCCTGCATGGCGTTGTACTCGCGCACACGCCCGGGCATGAAGAAGCACTCGAAAAAGCCAATGATTCCCGGGATGCCGCTCCAGAAGAAGCAGGCGTAGAGAATGCCCAGCCCCGTGCGCCGCAGATAAAACTGATGCAGCCCGAAGCTGCCCAGGAACAGCGCCAGCAAAACCCCCACCACCTCGTCGCGGCGCGCTGCCTCGTATTGCTGGTAGAAGATGGCTTGCGGATTGGGAGATGGAAGTGTGCTCATGGGCATTTCTCCTTGCCTCGTTCAGGGCCTGCTCACTCTACGCAGCCACGCGCCGCGCAGTTCCCGGCCCAACGCAAGCATTGTCCCACAGCCGCCCGCGACGTAACATCGAAATTGCCATGAACCCGACCTCCGCATCCACTCAGCCCAACGCCGCACAACCCAACGCCGCATCCAGCGGGACCTTTCTCATTGGCGGCGATCTGCCCGTGCACCGGCTCGGCTACGGCACCATGCGCCTGGTAGGCGATGGCGCGTGGGGTGAACCCGCCGACCCCGCCGAATGCCGCCGCGTGCTGCGCCGCGCCGTCGAACTCGGCGTGAATCTCATCGACACCGCCGACGCCTACGGCCCTGAGATCGCCGAGCGGCTCATCGGCGAAGCGCTCGCGCCCTACGCGCCGGGCGTCGTCATTGCCACCAAAGGCGGCATCACGCGCCAGGGCCCCGCGAAAACCGAATACGTGGGCCGCGCCGGCTATCTCATTCAATGTGTAGAAATGAGCCTGCGCCGCCTCAAGCTCGAGCGCATCGACCTCTATCAGCTGCACAGAATCGACCCGCGCACTCCGCTCGAAGAATCCCTGGGAGCGCTACGCCGCATGCAGGAGCAGGGAAGAATCCGGCACATCGGCCTAAGCGAAGTCACGACGGCCGAGATCGAGGACGCGGAAAAAATCGTCCCCATCGTCACTGTCCAGAATCGATACAGTCTGGCCGACCGGCGTCATGAGGAAACACTCATTTATTGCGAGCGGCGCGGCATCGGTTTCCTGCCCTGGTATCCCTACGCGGGCGGAAAAATGCTCAAACCCGACCATCCCTCCGCGCAAGCTCTCGGTCGTATCGCCGCGCGCCACGGGGCCACGCTTCCGCAACTCTCGCTGGCCTGGCTCCTCGACCGTTCGCCGGTTCTGCTGCCCATTCCCGGCACGTCAAAGGTCGCGCATCTAGAAGAAGACGTCGCCGCCGCCCAGCTCCACCTCACCGCTGAAGACTGGGCCGAAGTAGAAGCCGCGGCAAAGAGCGTTCCTTAGTCCTGTTCCCTGTTCCCTGTTCCCTGCCCTCTCGGTCCCATGGTCCCTGCTCTTCGGTTATCCTTACCCTCGATGCCGAAGACGCTCTCGGTGGCGCTGATTACCCGCAACGAAGCGGCCAACCTGCCGCGCACCCTGGCCAGTGTGCGCTGGGTCAACGAAATCGTCGTCGTCGACTCCGGCTCAACGGATGCGACGCTCGATCTCGCCCGCAAGGCCGGCGCTCGCGTCTTCGAAGAGTCGTGGAAAGGCTTCGCCGCGCAGAAGAATTCCGCGATCACCCACGCCACCGGTGACTGGATCCTCTCGCTTGACGCCGATGAAGAAGTCAGCCCGGAGCTGGCGCAAGAAATCCAGGTCCTCCTCGCCGGCGAACCCGCCTTCAGCGCCTGGCGCATCCCACGGCTCAACCATTTTCTTGGGTGCCCGCTGCGCCACGGAGGCTATTGGCCCGATCCCAAGCTGCGGCTCTTTCGCCGCGGCGCGGCCCAATTTGCCGATCGCCCCGTCCACGAGACAATGCATACCGACGGGCCGGCCGGTAGCCTCAAAGGCCCTCTCATCCATCACTGCTATCCCACGCTTTCTGACTACGTCGAGCACATGAACCGCTATAGCTCAATCGCTGCCGAGGCGATCGTTGCCTCGGGCCGCGCGGGCAGTTCCTGGCGATGGCTCGCGTGGAATACGCTGCTCAACCCCGCCGCAACCTTCCTCTATAACTATGTTTTCCGGCTGGGTTTTCTCGATGGCCGCGCGGGACTCCTGCAGCACATCAATCACTCGTTCTACATTCACTGGAAGTTTGCCAAGGCCTGGCACATGGTGCAGGAGAAACGCTCCACCGATCGCTGATTCGCATCCCCCCGTCAGTCCCTCAGTCCCTTAGTCCCTAGTCCCTTAGTCCCTTTAGCGCCCTCGCACATGCGCCACAAACCTAATCATGCGCAGCAGCAGGATCACCACCACGAACGCCACGCCCAGTATCAGCAGCAGATTGCCGCCGCGCGCCTTCGTCTTTTCCGACCCTGCCTTGCGCTTCATCTTCTTAAACCGTCCCAATCATATCGCCGTTTGCAATCGGCCACTCAAGCACTGATTTCCTCCCTCGCCAACTCGCTGTCTAATCCCTAAGCCCTGTTCCCTGCTATCTCGCCGCCCCAGCCATCCGTTATCCTTCTTTCTAAGCGAGGTACGACCCATGCCCATTGCCTTACTGCCCGGCGCAAGAACCAAGAAGATCCTGGCTGCCCTTGAGGGAAACTGGCAGGCTGAGGTGGAGGCCTACCACACGTATCTGGCCCTCGCCGAACGCGACACCGATCCCGTCCGCGCCCAGGTGCTGCGCCATTTGGCCAGCGCGGAGTGGGAGCACGCCGCCCTGTGGCATGGGCGCATTCTCGAGTTGGGCGGGCCTGAGCCTGTCTACAAGGGCAGCCCCGGCGGCGAGGCAGACTCGCTGTCCAACCGCGCCGGTGGCATCCGCATGGCTCTCCGCCGCCTTGAGATCGAAGAGAGCCGCCACATCGCCAGCTATGGTGAGCAGCTCAAAGCCCTCGGCGACGAAGGCTCCAACGCCATCCTCGACCACGTCATCGAAGACGAAAAAGACCATTATCGCGAACTGGGCTCCCTGCTGCGCGGCCACTACACCGCTCCCGCCGGCGCGCCCAAGATCGACGCCAAAGCCGTGCTCGAAGAGATGCTGGCCAAGCGCAACCAGGGACGCAGGCAGCCCGGCGCGTGGATCGGCGACGCCATCTACGGCGTCAATGACGGACTGGGCGCTATCTTCGGCATTGTCTCCGGCGTCTCTGGCGCCACCGCCGGCGACCCTAAATACGTGCTCCTCGCCGGCCTCTCCGGCATGATCGCCTCCGCGCTCTCCATGGGCTCCGGCGCCTATCTGGCCGCCAAGAGCGAGCGCGAGATTTACCACGCCGAAATCGCCCGCGAGCGCGAAGCCATCCAGATGAACGGCCCCGAAGCCCGCGAACTACTCCAGCTCTACTACCAGGTCAAGGGCCTTCCCGAAGAAGACGCCATTCACATGGTCAACCACATCGCCAGCGACCCCGAGCAGTTGCTGCGTGCGCTGGCCGCCGAGCGTCTCGGCTCCAGTGAAGAGGCCCTCGCCAACCCCCTCGTCTCCGCCACGTCCGGCGCATTGTCCACCGCCGTCGGCGCCATCATCCCCGTCATTCCCTTCTTCTTCATGCAGGGAATCCCGGCCGTCATCGCCGCGGCTATCGTCTCACTCGCCGCGCACTTCGCCGTTGGCGCGGCCAAGTCGCTCATCACCGTCCGCTCCTGGTGGTCCTCCGGCCTCGAAATGACGGTCGTCGGCGCAGTCGAAGGCGCCGTCACTTACGGCATCGGTATCCTGCTCGGCAAAGGCGGCGTGTAAACCGATTAAGTGAGGAATCTCCTCTGGTAATTGCGATGACTCGTATCTTCTGGATTATCGGGCTGTCTATTGCGCTCCTGGTATTCTCGGGGATCGTAATCATCTGTCTAGTCGCTTTCATCACTCATAGGCATCTGAATTTCACGGGATGGACGATGCTTGTCTTTAATGCCATCGGAGTGAGGTTCATATTCGCAGGGCTGCGCTCGGCAATCCGATACGGCGACCCCACAAGAGAAGTGCGCGATCAGAGCACTACCTAATTTTGACCGCGTAACCGCCCCCGTTTACTGTCTTTTTAATCGCCCTATTTAAAATGACCACAGAATGAATCCTCGCAGCCGCACCGTTCTCGCCACCGCCCTTTTTTTCTGCGCCGCAGTCTTTGCTCAGGCGCCGGCTGCGCCTCACGTCCAGGCCGCCAAAACCGGCTATTACACCAAAAGCGCGCCGCCGGACCTTTCCGGAATCATCCCGCCGCCGCCCGCGCAGAACTCCGATACCACCAAAGCAGAACTCGCCGGGCTACATCAAATTGAGAAGTCGCGCACGCCGGCCCAGGTAGCCGCCGCACAAAAGGATGACAAAGAGGAGGACATGTTCTACCTCCGCTCCGTGATGGGCAAGGGATTCGCTCCTGACAATCTGCCTTTGTTGGCAACTCTCTCAGATCGGTTGGATGGCGAAGGATCCGCAGCCTCCGCCGCGCTCAAAGGCGAGTTCAAGCGCCCGCGTCCATACCAGTTCGATCGCACGCTGCATCCCGTTTGCGAGACGGTTGCCCAACCCAACTCCTACCCCAGCGGGCATTCCATTGTCGGCTATCTCGATGCGTTCATCCTGGCCCGAATTGTCCCAGAAAAGAGCCGGGAGATTCTCGAGCGAGCCGATGATTTCGCGCATAACCGCATGGTCTGCGGTGTACATTATCCCAGCGACCTTGCGGCCGGCCGCGAGGTTGCCTACGTTGTCTTTGGCTATTTGATGGCCCAGCCCCGTTTCCAAAATGACCTGGCCGCCGCCCGCGCCGAAACCCGCAAGCGCCTGGGGCTCGACGAGTCCATGACGCATTGACGATGTGCCCGGAACTCGCTTTCGCGCTAGAATAAAAGCTGCAGTGATCCTCCACGAGCCCATCCCGGCCCTCCTCTAGCGGCGCCCGCCGCCTACGCCCGTCCTGCGCCCATTCACTCATTTTACTTTCCACTTCACTCTTCCAAAACCCGAAACCGCGGAGCGGCATATGATCATCGATCGCCTGGAACAAATGGAGCAGCGCTACAACGAGATGCAATCCCAGTTCGCGCTGCCCGAGGTCCTCAACGACCACGAGCGCTATCAGAAAGTCGCCAAGGCGCTGCGCGAGATCGAGACGCCCGTCGAAAAGTATCGCGAGCTCAAGCAGGTGCACCAGGGCCTGGCCGACGCACGCGCGATGCTTGCTGAAAGCGACCCCGATCTGCGGATGATGGCCGAAGAAGAGATTGCCGCGCTCGAGCCGCGCGCCGCCGCCCTTGAAGAAGAGCTCAAGGTGCTGTTGCTGCCGAAAGATCCCAACGACGAGAAGAACATCATTCTCGAAATCCGCGCCGGCACCGGTGGCGACGAGGCCTCGCTCTTCGCCGCGGAAATCTTCCGCATGTACACGCGGTTTGCGGAGCAGAAGCGCTGGAAGGTCGAAGTGCTTTCGCTCTCCGAATCCGGCATCGGCGGCTACAAGGAAGTGATCGCCATCATTGAGGGCGATCTCGTCTACTCGCAGCTCAAGTGGGAGAGTGGCGTGCACCGCGTGCAGCGCGTGCCTGAAACTGAGCAGCAGGGCCGCGTTCACACCTCCGCCGTCACCGTCGCCGTGCTGCCCGAAGCTGAAGAGGTCGATATCAAAATCGAGGCCAAGGACATCCGCATCGACACCTTCTGCTCCTCGGGCCCCGGCGGCCAGTCGGTCAACACCACTTACTCCGCTGTGCGCATCACCCACCTGCCCACCAACACCGTGGTCAGTTGCCAGGATGAAAAATCGCAGATCAAGAATCGCGAAAAAGGCATGCGCGTGCTGCGTTCGCGCCTCTATGAAATGGAAATGGAAAAGCAGAACGCCCAGCTCGCGCAGGCCCGCAAACAGCAGGTCGGTTCCGGCGACCGCAGCGAGAAGATCCGCACTTATAACTTCCCGCAGAACCGCGTCACCGACCACCGCATCGGCCTCACCCTGCACCAGCTCGACTTGGTCATGCAGGGCCGCCTGCAACCTATCGTCGACGCGCTCATCGCCCACTACCAGGCGGAGCAGTTGAAGGGCGAGACGCAGGCCGCTTAAACTCGCCTTGCACGAGGTCCGCGATGAAGCTCATTTCCGTAAACTGCGGAGTCCCGAAGGAAGTTCTCTGGCATGGGCAGGTCGTGACCACTTCTATCTACAAAGAACCTGTCGAAGGCCGCATTGCCCTTCGTACACTGAATCTCGATGGAGACCGGCAATCAGACCTGACCGTCCACGGCGGAAAAGACAAAGCCGTCTACTGCTATCAGTTGTCACACTACGATTACTGGAAAGCGGAAATGCGCGACCGCCCGCTTTCCCCCGGGGCCTTCGGAGAGAACTTTACGATCGACGGTCCAGGCGATGATTCCATTCACATCGGCGACCGATTCGCGATCGGATCTGCCGAAGTCGTGGTCACGCAGCCCCGAATGCCTTGTTACAAGCTCGGCATCCGCTTCGAATCTGACGACATGGTCAAGCGGTTTCTCGAAAGTGGCCGCACGGGGTTCTACCTCGCCGTAATCCGCGAAGGCGAGGTCGGAGCGGGAGACGAAATTCGAACGCTAAGCCTCGACCCGCACTCGGTTCCGGTCTCTGATATCACACGCTTGTATGTGGCGAAGAAGTATGACGCCAGGGATGCCGCCATGGTGCGCCAGGCACTCGAGGTGGATGCACTGACAGATAGCTGGAAAGAGTACTTCCTTGAGAAGCTCACCCGCCTGGGAGTTTCGCGGATTTAGCTCATACGAACAGAATTCGCATCGGCGCTTCCGCCTCGACGCTGCTCTTCGCCTCATCGGCAAGCTCGCCCGTCAAGGGGTCCCGCGCAAACACACTGATCAGATTCGAATCCTGGTTCGCCACCAGCATCCATCGTTCCGTGGGATTGAGCGTGAAATTCCGCGGCGTTTTGCCTCCGCAATTCGACCGCTTCATCGGCGTCAGTTTACCGGTAGCGAACTCGGCCTTGAACGCGTAGAGGAAGTTATCGCCACGATTGGCAAAGTAAACAAAGAGTCCGTCGCGACTGATTACCGTATCGCAGCCGGTTGAAGCTACCGCGGAGGGCTTGTAATCGGCCGGCAGCAGATTCACGGTCGTCACGAGAGTCAAGCTGCCATCGGTCTTGTGCCACTCCAGCACATCCACCGTCGACACCAGCTCGTTCATCGAGTAGGCAGTGTGCCCGTTGGGATGAAAGTGCAAAGTGCGCGGACCCGAGCCGGGCGCTCCGCGATAGATTCCCGCCGGCGTCATCTCTGCTGTCGCCGGATTGGGCTTGTAAATATGAATGCAATCGCCGCCCAAGTCATTGATGTAAGCGAAGCGATTGTCCGGCGAGAACGACGCAAAGTGCGCGTGTGCGATGGGCTGGCGCACCGGGTTGGGACCGTGTTCGGTGTAGTGCTCGGTCCACACCGCCTCGCTCAGCTTGCCATTTTCAATGCGGAAACTGGCCGCGCTCGCGCCGGTGTAGTCGGCGGCAATCAACATGCGCCCGGTGTGGTCTGCGGCCACGTGACAGGTGCCCGTGCCCGCAGAATTCCGCGCCGAAAGTGGCTGTAATTCTCCGCCCGCCACTTGAAAGCTCGCCACCTCGCCGGTTGGCTTACCGTTGAATGTATCGAGTTCCGAAGCAGAGAATACGAATTTGCTCGAACCGGTCCCGCCCGTGGTCGCCAGCCACGCTACTTTGGGAATGTTCGCTGCGACACCGGCAGGCGTGAGCGCCGCGGTGTCAGGATCCCAGTCGTACGCAAGAATTCCGTTGTCCCCATGCGAGCCGATGAGGACCCTCGTCTTTGCTTGTCCCTGCGCGGCAACCCGCAGAAAGTTAGGCGCGGCAATCGCGGCAATTGTGGCTGAGGCGGTCTTTAGGAATTGACGGCGTGTTGGATTTCTCATGGCAGAAGCTATTGTCGCCCACTGCGCCTGCCGCGCGCCAGACAGCAAAAAATGCGGGTGCCTCGGGCTTCGCTCGCCTTGGCGAATGAAGCCCGGAAGGATAGGCACCCGCGCTCGCGTAACGGCAAGATCACAGCGGCTTTGCGCTAATTCAGCCTGAAATCGACGTTGATCGTCGTCTCCACTTCCACGGGTTCGCCGTTCAGCAGGTAGGGCCGATAGCGCCATTGCGTCACGGCATCGATCGCAGCCTGAATCAGAAGCGACGGCCCGCTCACCACGCGCAGATTATCAATGGTTCCTGTTCGCGAAATGGTTGCCTGCAGCTCAACCCGGCCGGCAGTGTGCGTAGCGCGCGCCATCGCCGGATAAACGGGAAGCACGCGATGGACCAGCATGCCTTCCATCACGCCGCCAGAGACGCGCCGCGTCGGCTGCGCGGCCTGCTGCACAACGGTCTGTGCGTGGCCGCAGTTGAGCGGATCGCATCCGGTGCCGGGGAGACCTGTAGGGCCCGCGGCAAGGACACTCGAATTGATGTAGCCCGGATCTTCGCGGTCGCTAGGAACAAAAATGCCGGGCGGAATTGTGCGCGGCGGCACGACCCTGCCTTCGTACATATCCGAGGCCTGCGCCGTCGCCGGCGCAGTCTGCCGCACCACAGGATGCGTCTCCTCCACGGGAGTTGGCGTTGCCAGCGTAATGGGGCTCATCATCTGCGGCAGCACCGAGGGATAGATGAAGGGAATCGCAATCAGAATCGCGATGATCGACCCATTCAAGCCGAATGTCGCCAGCATCCAGTTGCGGCTGCGCGTGTGGATGGTACCCATCGATTCAAATGTTGCGTCTTCAAACATAGCCGCCTCCCTGAAACCTCGAATTCAGCCGCGCCAATTGGGCGGAAGGAAGGCGTGCCTCAGAGCGCAAGCGGGCAATTCGCGCGCAGGCGGTCTGGCCGCCCGCAAGCGCTTAACGCGTGGGGCGGGGATTCACGGACTTCCGATCATCCCGTTCGGTACCACTGTGCTTATGTAGACACCGCGCGCTTGAAATCTGTTCCCGGTTGCACAAAAAATTCGTATCGTGCTGTACACTCCAGGAAATCGCACTGCCTATGGAGTTGGCATGAGACTGTCTCGCTGGCTGTTTTTTGCTGCGCTTGCAGCTTCCCCCGCCCAAACGCCCGGCCCGGCCTCGCCTGATTCTCAGGCAACTCTTCACTACATCCACGCCGCGTGGGCCTCGCTCACCCGCTCTGTCACCGATTGCGCAGCGCTTACCGACACCAAGGTCGCGGCGGCCTCCGTTCTTTACCTGCCCGCCGGTTTTGCCACCCCACCCGAGGTTACGGCCGCCGCCGAGCGTTGCCACATCCGCGTCGTCGCGCTGCCGCGGCATATTCTGAAGCTCGCCGACGTGCGTCCCGAAGAGCTCCCCGCGCCGGGCCTGCTCTATCTGCCCCACCCCTACGTCGTTCCCGGCGGCCGCTTCAACGAAATGTACGGATGGGATAGTTTTTTTATTCTTCTTGGCCTGGAGTCCGACCACAGAGAAGCGCTGGCCAAAGGCATCGTCGACAACTTCCTCTTCGAGGTCGAGAACTACGGCTCAGTTCTCAACGCCAATCGCACCTACTACCTCACGCGCTCGCAGCCGCCGTTTCTCACTTCGATGATCCGCCTCGTGTTCGAGGACCCGGCCAGTTTTGCTGCGACGCACGCCGGCCGCATTCAGGCAATGAGCTGGCTCGGTCACGCTTACACCGTCGCGGAAAAGGACTATTCCACGTGGACGCGGCCGGAACACCTGGCCGGCCACACCGGTCTGGCTCGCTACTTTGATTACGGTGCAGGCCCAGTGCCGGAGATGGCCGATTCCAACACCTACTACCGCGACGTGATCCGAGTGCTCGTGGAGCACCCCAGCCCGGAAGGCGCAGCCTTTCTCGTCAAAGGCTCGGAGCATCCCGATGCGGCAGAAGCGGCGCGCCTCAAGCAGACCAGTTGCGACGTGCATGCCAGCCTGTTGTGCGCGCGCGCCTGGTACTCAGACTCGCATGGCGGCTACCGGCTCTCGCGCGACTTCTACGCGGGCGATCGCGCCATGCGCGAATCGGGCTTCGATTCCAGCGACCGCTTCGGCCCTTTCTCCGCTGCCACACATCACTACGCACCGGTGTGCCTCAACAGCTTGCTCTATCGCTACGAGCGCGACATGGCGCACCTCGCGCATCTCCTGGGCAAGCCGCAGGACGCGCTCCGCTGGGATCGCCGCGCCAACGCGCGGGCTGCAGCCATTCAGCGTTACCTGTGGCAACCCAAACAAGGCGTGTTTGGCGATTACGATTTCATGCGTAACAAGCCCTCGACCTACGCCTACCTCACATCGCTCTACCCGCTGTGGGCCGGTGTGGCCACGCGCGCTCAGGCCGACGCCACCGAACAGAAGCTCGATGTCTTCGAGCGCCCCGGCGGCCTCTCCATGAGCACAAATAACAGCGGCCTGCAATGGGACGAGCCCTGCGGCTGGGCGCCCACCAACTGGATCGCCGTGTCCGGACTCGAAGCCATGGGCTTCCACGCCGACGCAGTGCGCATCGCCCGTCACTTCGACGCTACGGTCGATGCCGGATTCGCTACCGATGGCACCATCCGCGAAAAATATAACGTCGTGGCGGGCAATGCCGAGGTGACAATCAAGGGCGGCTACACGCAGAATGTGATCGGCTTCGGCTGGACGAACGCCGTCTATCTCAAGTTCAGGGAGATTGCCGAACGGCCAGTCCCCTTTGCCGCGGGACCATGAATGTCCGGTTCTTTTCCAGCCGCGCTTCCACCTGCCGGTTGAAACGGATCAGCGCAATCCACATGCCGTCGTCGCGGCGTTCCCACACCATCGTTCCGCCCAACTGCTGTGCGATCAGCTCCGGCGGCAGATCGTGGTGCAAACCGAAGTAGCGCTCGTCGAGCGCCTCGCCGCTCAGGCTCGGCAGCGCCAGCGGCGGATCGTACTTGGTGGAAAACACCAGCGCCGCCGAATACTTTTCCGGCTCCGCGGCCGCGCGTGCAATCTCGCCGGCAGTAAAGTCGTCAATGGCGAACACATCCCACGGTGTTTTCACGTAACCCAGCTCGGGCCGCTTCAGTTCGTCGCTCATGGGCCACGCCGTCAGCACCGTCGCGTCGGGATAAAGCTTCTTGAGCTGCGCAATGCCGGCCTGATGCATGCGAATCACGTGCGCGTACGCCAGGTTGTCTTCCGGCGCAAACCCGTAGGGCGGATTCACAAAAAGCCCGGCAACGAATGCCGCGGCCGCGAGCAGCGTTAGCCCGTACCAGTAAGGCACGCGGCGGTACAACGTGCACACGGCCAACAGCAGGACCAGCGGATACATGGGCAGCAGATAACGCGTGAGCAGTGCGCCGCCCAGTACGCTGAAGAGCGCCGCGTTGGCCAGCAGGAGAAAGAAAATGCGCAGCAGCACCAACGAATCGAGCGACGCTCGCTCGTAACCTTCCGCTTCGGTGCGCGGGCTCAACAGCAGCGCCGCGAAAGCCATCAGCACCGGCACAAAGAGATTCATGTGCGCCGTCAGTTGCAGGACGCGATGCCCGAATGCCGCCAGAATCCGCAGCGGTGTCAGCGTGGCCTCCGCGTTGTAGCGGAAAAACTCCGGATTACCGAAGAAAAATCCGGTCTTCGCGTAGTGGTAGGCATACCACGCGCCCAGGGGCACAACGCAGATCGAGAGCCACGCGGCCTCGCGCCATAACCGGGTGCGCACCGGCCCTCCGCTCCTGAATCCCACACTCAGGTTCACCGCGGCCAGCGTTAGCGGAATCACAATCGCAGTCTCCTTTGAAAGCGCGGCAGCCGAAAACCACAACGCGGCGGCCCACGGCGTGCGGCTGCGATTGGGCAGCGCGTAATTCAATCCCCACAGCGAACATGCCGCGGCAAAGATGTCGGCGTGAGCCAGCGAGCTTTGCGCAAACCAGATGGGATAAAGGCCAGTGAGAAGCACGGTCCAAAACGCCACAGAGGCCACGCCCACCAGGCGCATGGCCAGCCGCCAAACCGCCAGCAGCCCCAAGGTCGCCACCAGCAGCACGGCCTCGCGCGTTACTTCTGGATGGAACCCGGAAGCCTTCCAGCACAGCGCCAGATAGATGCTCGGCAGCGGCGGATGCGCGTTGCTGGGCGTGCTGATCGGGATCAGCGAGCCGGTGCGGAAGAAGTCCCACGCCGCGGGAATGTAGTAGCCCGCCTCATCCCAAAAGTAGGGCAGGCGCAGCAGCGTAAAGTGGCTTAAGTACAGCGCCACAAAGATGACCGGAAAGACCATCCACAGCGGCAGCGGCGCATCCAGCCGCGGAGTAAACATTCTTCCGAAGCGCAACAATTTGCTCCTTGGGTTCAGTCCTTCGGCGTCTTGGTCCCTTGTTCCCTCGGTCCCTTGTTCCCTCGGTCTCTTGGTCCCTGTTCTAGTTCACCGGTCCGCGCGGAAAATTCTGGCTCTGCGGCTCCAGATTGAGCGTGCCGAAGGCCTGTTCGTATTGCGCAACATTCTGGCCCAGCACGTTCCATAGAGCTTTGGCCTGTTGCGGGCTGAGAAAAACGGCCTGGTGGTTGCGAATGGTCACCTGCTCTGGGCTTTCGCTGGAGGCAAGGCCAAAGACAAGCTGGAAATCCCACACGCTCACACGCACCTGCACGCTGTTCGCGTAGGACTCGCGATAATCGGCAGTCTGGGTCAAATTCACTTGGGGTTGTTGCTGCGGAGTTGGACTCATGATGCTTTCAGATTACGCCATGAGGCAGCTACCAGCTTCTAGCCTCTAGCTACTAGCTTTTCCGTGCAAAACCGAAGCTTGACGGTCCCGCATCGAAGAGCTGGAAGCTAGAAGCTGGAAGCTAGAAGCTGCTTTTCAAATCGCTGGCGAGCGGACATTCTTCGCAGTGTGCCGTGCGTCCGCAGTGCGCCTTTCCCACGGCCACGGTCAATGCGTGAAATTCGTTGTAGAGCCGTCCCCGCTTTTCTTTCGCATCGCCGGCAAAAGCGCGCCGCGTCAAATCCGTCAGCGCGTCATACGAGATCCTGGCGCGGCCGGGCGCAGTCTCGAGCAATCCGTGCCGCTCCGCAATGCGCCGCAAATATTCATCCGCCACCGGAACCGCATGACCGAGCGCGTAAAGCAGGATTGCATCGGCGGTTTCAGGGCCGACGCCCGGCAAATCCAGCAGCCGCTGCCGCAGGGCCGCGGTCGGCATGCCGGCAAGATCATCGAGCGATCCGCCGAACTCCTTGTCCAGCATGGCCACGAAGGCCTTCAGCGCAGGCGCTTTGCGCGTATAAAACCCTGATGGTTGAATGAGCCGCCGCAGTTTTTTGAGAGGAACCGCGCGCAGGCCCTCGGGGGTTAGCGCGCCGGCCTCGCGCAGGTTCCCGAGCGACCTCTCCACCACCTTCCACGCCGTATTCTGCGTCAGATACGCGCCCAGGATCACCTCAAACGGCGTTTTCGCCGGCCACCAATACTGCGGTCCATAGGCGCGCAGCATTGCATCGTGCATGCGGCGCAGGCGTCGCGCAGGATCGGGATGGTGACGCGTCTTCACAGCTATGCTTAGGATAAGTGCCGAAGGGTCTGCATCCTTTCTGTCGCCGTGCGGCACGCCCAAGGAGCGCTCGATGAAAAGTCACACAGAATACCTCGTCTTTGAAACTCGCAAGCGTCGCGAGATGGTGCACATCACCGACGAAGTCGAGCAGATTGTGCGCCGCAGCGGAGTGAAGGACGGCCTATGCTTCGTCTCGCCCATGCACATCACGGCGGCCGTTTACGTGAACGATCATGAGAGCGGGCTCATTGAGGACATCGGCAAATGGCTGGAGGAGCTGGCCCCTGCACGTCCCGACTACAAGCACCACCAGACTGGCGAGGACAACGGCGACGCGCACCTCAAGTCGCTGCTCCTGCATCACGAGACCACTTTGCCCGTCACCAACGGCCATCTCGATCTCGGTACCTGGCAGCGCGTTTTCTATGCGGAGTTCGATGGCCAACGCCGCAAGCGTGTGATCGTAAAAGTGCTGGGAGTGGAATTGCGGAGCTAGCGGAGTTAGCGGAGTTAGGGCCGTGGGCAACGTTCAAGGAGCATACTGTGGATGCGCAGCCGGCGCGGACGGAGTCTAGCGCCGCTAGCCCCGCTAACACCGCTAACTCCGCTTATTCATCCGTCACTTTCCGCCACGGCCCGGAGGGGGCTGCGGCGTCGGATCCAGCAAAGCCGATCTTCGTTCTCGGCAGCACCACAAGATCCACGCGCCGGTTCTCCGCGCGGCCTTCCGCAGTATCGTTGCTGGCCACAGGATGAAATTCGGCGTACCCCGCAGCCGACAGCCGGTCGGGAGGAATCGCTTTCAACTCCAGAAACAGCCGGGCAATGTGCGTGGCACGCGCCGCCGAAAGCTCCCAGTTGGAATCGAATTCCGCGTTGTGGACGGGAACATTGTCGGTATGGCCCTCGATACGCAGATCGTAGGGCGTGGCGCTCAGCCGTTCGGCGATCTGGCGCAGCGTCGGCAGGGCCTCCGCCTTGGGCGTCGCCGAACCGGAATCGAAGAATCCCGCCTCGCGCAGGCTGATCACGAGCCCATCGCGCCCCATCTCGAGCGAAACTGTGTGCGAAGCAATCTGTTTGGCCAGGGTCAGGGCCAAATCGTGCTGGATGCGGTTGAGGTCGTACTTCACCTGCATCGGCGTGAGCAGTTCCTCACCCGTCGCGGCGTTTGCCGGCTGCGCTGCCTCGTGCCCGCCAGGCGTCTGATTGGAATTTGAGTACACTCCCATGGATTTGAAAGCCGAGTCGATGGCCTGCGCAACCTGCACCTGCTTTTTCTGGTCGCTCCTCGCGAAGGCGTAAAGCACCACAAAAAATCCAAACAGCAAGGTGACGAAATCGGCGTACGACACCAGCCAGCGGTCGTGACCAACGCGGCTGCGGGGCACGCGCGCCCTCATGCGGCGCGCTCCCTTTGCTCCTGGTTTGAGCTCTCGAGGAAGCCGGCCAGCTTGATCTCGAGCATGCGCGGGTTCATGCCCTCCAGAATCGAAATCACGCCTTCCAGCATCATCTCGCGCCGGCGGCAGCCGTCGTGAATGCGCAGCCGCATCTTCCCGGCGAAGGGCAGAAAGAAGAGGTTCGCAATGCCCACGCCGTAAATCGTGGCTACAAAGGCAACCGCGATGCCGCGGCCCACCTCGCTGATGTTGTCCAGATGCTGCATGACCTGGATCAGGCCGAGCACGGCGCCCAGGATGCCGATGGTCGGCGAGAACCCTCCGGCCGACTCAAACACTGCGGGCAGGCGCTCCTCTTGCTCAGTGAGCGATTCCAGGCTTACGTGCATGATCTTGCGCAAGTCCACCGGCTCAGTGCCGTCTACCGCCAGCATCAGCGTCTGCTTCAAAAACGGATCCTGGATGGACTGCAAATCCGCATCCAGCGAAACTACGCCTTGCCGGCGCGCCTTATTGGCGAATGCCACCAGGTCGCGCACCAGCTTGGTCTCCTCTTTGCGCGGCGCGGCAAACAGATGGCCCAGGTTGCGGAAGGCCGCCACGATGGTGGTCAGTGGAAACTGCAGCATCACCGCGCCCAACGTGCCGCCAAACACGACGAGCGCCGCCGTGGGCTGCAGAATCTGGCCCAGGTTGCCCCCTTCGATCAATAATCCGGCGACAATCCCGGCGATGGCCAGAAACGCTCCGCCGATGCTCGCTTTATCCATATGGTGTTCCCTCGAGGAATTCCGTAACCCTGCGGCTTCTACTGCGGAAAATCGCCGGTCTGCTTCATCTGGATCGGGGCCGCGGGCTGCGCCTCCACATCCAGGCTCGCCAGTGCTGCCGCACGCTCCAGATCGCTAAAGTGATGCAGCCGCTTGGCCACCACGGCCAGCAGCCGCGCCCGATAGACGAGCACCTTCTCCACCACCTCGCCAATCTCCTCGCGCACAATCAGCTTCTCGCCGTTGATCAGCGTCAGCATCGTATCCGGCGAAGCTTCGGCGGTCTTGATCAGGTCGCTGTTCACCACCATCGAGCGGCCGTTGAGTCGCGTCAACTCGATCATTTCCCATCTCCTTCGTTGCAGTTATCGGCATCAACCGTGAAAGGTTAAAAAAATAAAACCAAAGGCGCAGAAGTGTCCTCGCCGGGACACAATTCCTCATTCCATAAAGTCCCTGAAGGCCACGCCGAAAAAGAGGCCAGATGCGTCGGTTCCGAGCCGGCAGCAGCTACCCACGGTCGTTAGAAGATGGGGGCACTCTCGGAAAAGGGCCGCAAATCACCGCATCCAACAAGGAGAACCCCATGTCCCTGGGTATCTTAAACAACCTCTCCGCGGTGTATGCGGAGAACAACCTGAACAATACCAACAGCAGCCTGAACACCGTGCTACAGCAGTTGTCTTCCGGTTCGAAGATCAACTCCGGCGCGGATGACGCCGCCGGCCTCTCGCTGGTCAACGGTCTTCAGGCCAATCAGATGGCCCTCAACCAGTCAGAGACCAACGCCACTGAAGGCTCGGGCCTCCTGCAGGTTGCCGATGGCGCCCTCTCGCAGGTCACCAGCCTGCTCAACCGTGCCGTTACGCTGGCCACCGAGTCCTCCAACGGCACGCTCAACGCCACGCAGGATCAAGCCGCCAACCAGGAGTACCAGTCGATCCTGTCGGAAATCTCCAACATCGGCTCCACGACAACCTACAACCAGGAGCAGGTTTTCGACTCCAACACCGCAATTTACACCGGCGATTCTTCAACAACCGGCTCATCCGTCGACGCTCTCAATATCCGCAGCCTTTCGTCCTCGAACCTGGGCGATTCCGGCGGCCTGATGTCGTATAGCAGCGGCTCCTCCGGCAACAACGTCTTTATCGACCTGACCAACAACCCGACCACTCAATTAACCGATGGGCCGGTTGCGGGAATCAATGACCAGCTCAACGCTTCCGGCACCACCAGTGTGACCATCACCACGCTTTCCAGCATGGGCACGGATGTAGCCAACGTGGTTTCGGTCGGGGGCACTTCCGGATATGCCAACACCGCGCAGGGCTTGATCGACGCCGTCAACAGCCAGAGCCAGGGCTGGGGCGTGACCGCCAGCTTTACAACGGCAGCCGTGGCCGGGGATACCACTGCGGGCACCGCCGCTGCCGACACGGGCATCATGATCACAGGCTCGGTGGGTTCGGGTTCATCGCCGAGTCAGAGCAGCTTCAGCGGCGTTGTGGCGGCGGCAGGCAATACTGTCGCTGCTCTTACAGCGATGACCGGCGGTGTGAATGGTACTGCTGCCGACGCCGTCAAGGCCGGCGACGATCTCATGAGCGGCTCCATCACTCTCCAGGTCGGCACCAATCCGTCCACGACCGTGACAGCGGCCCAGGTGGCCACGGCTAACAGTGAGGCTGCGGGCGCGGTTACCATGGCTCAGCTGGCCTCTTATATCACCACCAACGCCGGCCTGGGTGTGACCGCAACGGTCAATTCGAGCACCGGTGCGTTGGATCTGGTGACGTCGAATAATTCCACCGCGGCATTGAAGGTCACCTCCAATTTGACCGACAATACCCTCAAAACCGGCACCGCGAGCGACGAGACGACGAGCTACACCGCAACCAGCGCATACAGCGCCGGGGTTTCCACCGCCGGCATCAAAGACTCGAATATCGGCAACCCTACGTTGAATGCGGTGGCGACAACGACTCCCTGGACAGCCGCGATTGCAGCTGATAAAGGTGTTGCGCAAGCTGCACAGGAACTCTTCCCGTCCACCGATACGAGTTTGACGGGCACGCTGACCATCACCGATGCCGCGGGAGGCACCGAAACTCTTCAACTAGGCTCAGCGTCAGAGGGCACGGATACGCTTGCGCATTTGGCCACCACCCTCAACACTCTTGGCACCACCGGCGGCACGGGCGGCACCTCCCTCGGTTTCACGGCTGCCCTCAGCGCCGGCGGCAATTTGATGGTCACGCAAATCACCTACGCGGGCGCAACCAACTCGATTAACTTTGCGACTGCTGCAAACAATACCGCCAACACGCAAACCGCGGCGGATACCGTTGACACCGGCGGAGCCTCGACCTCGGGCGGCATCGCCACCATCAGCTATACCGACAAGGCCGGCGCGTCGCTGAGCGGCACCGACCTTTCAACCCAGGCCGACGCGGAATCAGCGCTTACCAGCCTGAACTCCGCCATCGCCGACGTTGCGGCGCAGGACGGTTACATCGGCGCCCAGATCAACACCCTGAACGCGGTCAGCTCCGTGCTCGCCACGCAGTCTGAAAACGTACAGTCGGCACAGAACGCAGTGCAGGCTACCGACTACGCGTCGGCAACCTCCAACATGTCCAAGTACGAAATCCTGAGCCAGACCGGCATCGCGGCCCTGGCGCAGGCCAACTCGCAGCAGCAGGACGTGCTCAAGCTGTTGCAATAAACTCAACCTCCGGCGACTGATTTTTGGTCGCTGGGGTGGAGGAACCCCAACCTCCGGCGGCGCGTAACATCACCGAGCAGGCGCCGCCGGAGCAATGTCACCCAGCGTCCGCCACCGGCGGATCGCCAACCGGGGAGGGACGTCCTAAGGATGCCCCTCTTTGCTTGAAGCATGTCGCAAAATCAGTTTCGTGAAAGCCCGCACCGGCGTTTCCGGTTCGCCAGGGATGAATCCCAATCACTCTCTGGAGCCGATCCAGCTCCGCCGATTCTGAAATTTCTCTCATCCGCCGCGGGCCGCGGTTGGCTCGCAGGCTGCATCAGACCTGCGGGAGGGTTCCATGGGTACAGTCGGACTGGATTTCGGGTCGCCCACCAGCGGCGCGGGCTTCAACGTGAGCTCGACCGTGGCCGAAATCATCAGCAATCTTTCGAATGTCGAAACCCCCTGGAAGACCCAGCTAACCTCGCTCGAGAGCCAGGATTCCGTGATCTCGAGCCTGGGAACGCTGTTCTCCAATCTCTCCACTGACATGAGCTCGCTTACCGACCTTGAGGGCGTCATGGCGCAGAAGGAGGGCTCAAGTTCCGACACCAACGTTCTCGAGTTGACCTCGGCTACCTCCTCGGCCGCGGCGGGAACCCACACGGTGGTGGTCAAGAACCTCGCCCAGACTTCGAGCGGTTACATGGCGGAGATCGCCAACAGCGCGGATACGCTGTCGGGCTCGATCAAGCTGCAGGTGGGCAGCGGTACCGCGCAAACCATCACTCTCTATTCTTCCGACGACACTCTCAGTGGTCTGGCTTCGGCCATCAACGCGTCGGGGGTGGGCATAACGGCCTCCGTGCTTACCGACGCGAGCGGTTCGCGCCTGAGCCTTGTCTCCAGCACTTCGGGCGCCGACGGCAACATTGTCGTAACCAACAATTTGCTCTCCGCCGCCGCCAGCAACACGCTCAGTGCCACGGTTACGGCGGGCAGCGGCACGGGGTCGAGCAGCACCGCCTCGATCGCGCTCCTGTCGGCTGTCGCCAGTTCCGGCGAGCAACTCAATAGCACGGGAAGCCTCAACGTCGCCGTGGGCGGCGGCAACCAGCAATCCATCTCCATGAGCGCGGTGAGCGCTGCCCAAGGCGGCACCACCCTGACCGATCTCGAAAACTACATCAACACCCCTCCCGCCGGCACCTCCTTTGCATTCGGCGCCTCGATCGTCAACAACAGCGACGGCACCGTGAGCCTGCAGCTCACTTCGGGCACCCCGGGCACGACGGGAACGCTGGCCGTCACCTCCAGCCTTGTCGACCCCAGCACCGCGCTGGCTTACACCTCCGCCGTCACCGGCGCCAACGCCAACCTGACGGTGGACGGCGTCAATCTCACCAGCGCCTCGAACACCGTGACCAATCTCATCCCCGGCCTCACCTTCCAGTTGCTGGCGCCCAGCACCGAAGAGTCCGACGGTAGTCTGGAGCAGGTGCAGGTGGTGATCAACAACGATAACGCCGGCGTCGAAAGCACGGTCAACCAGTTCGTCTCCGACTACAACTCGCTCATCAGCGCCCTCAACGCGCAACAAGGCAATACCAGCTCCGGCACTCCCGAGCCGCTCTTCGGGTCGCCCACGCTCTCCCTGTTGCAACAGGAGCTGCTCAACGGCCTGAACGCGCAGAACCCCAACGGCTCTCTGAGCTCGATCCCGGCGAACGCCGGCGTGACGCTCTCCGGCTCCATAACCATCCAGGCGAGCAGCGGCACCGCTGAGACGATCCAGATTGGCCCGCAACCCAGCGGCGGCGCGGCCAGTAACACCATATATACGGGTTCGGGAAGCGGTTATAACACGCTTTCGGGACTGGTCAGTGCCATCAACTCGGCGAACGCCGGCACGTCCGTAGGCTACTCTGCCGCATCGAATGGCGACAGCGGCACGATGACGGCAAGCGATAGCGCCTATCTTTCCGGCACCCTCACCGTCCAGGCAGGCGATGGCACGGCGGAGACCATCTTTCTCGGCCTGTCAAGCGATGCGCCTTCGGGCGATTTGGCCACAGGCACTTCGCAGAATACGATCTCCAGCCTGGAAGGTTTCATCAATGACAATTCCACTCTCAGCAGCCTTGGCATCACGGCCTCCATCGCGAATAACGGTGACGGCACTTCGACCATGACACTGGTCTCGGGCAACGGGGCGTTGACAGCCACTTCCGCGGTCGAAATCCCGGGCCTCGGCGTCACCGCCGGCATCAGCACCAGTAATGGCGAATCGACCCTTTTGCTCACATCCGAGACCGCCGGATCGAGCGGCGCGATCGCAGTGACTTCGGCGATCGAGGCCAGCACGCCAACAGCGCTCAGCTACTCCGATACGCAAGGCTACACCAGCACAACCGCCGATAGCGGCACGCTGAGCGAAGCCGGGGCGAACGACTCGCTCACCGGGTCTCTGACGGTTCAGGTGGGCAACGGCTTCCAGCAGACCATCAACATGAGCGACGTGAACACCGCCGAAGACGGCGTCACGCTGACCGATCTCGAAAACTACATCAACGACCCCAGCAACTCCTTCGGCTTCTCTGCATCCCTTGTCCACAACAGCGATGGCTCGGAGAGCCTGACACTGACCTCGAACACCAACGGCGGCGCGGGCGCGCTCACCGTGACCTCAAACCTCTACGACACCACGAATGCCACGTCCTCCACGCTCAACTACTCCAATGCCTCCGACATCAACAGCCTGACCTCGCTCGGCATCAGCGTGAATAACGACGGTTCTCTCACCTTCGACGCCAGCTCACTCGATTCTGTACTCAACAGCGACTATTCGAGCGTTGCCAGCTTCTTCCAGAACGCCAGCGGCTGGGGCCAGAACTTCTCCAACGTGCTGACCAATTCCGGCTCCAGCTCCTCTACCGGCATTCTGGGGCTGGCTGCAAGCGCCAACAGCACCACTGAATCCACGCTCAACGCTGAGATCTCGAAAGAGCAAAGCTACATCTCGGCTCAGCAGTCCAGCCTCACCACGGAGCTAAACAGCGCCAACGAAGTCCTCGAGGAGTTGCCGACGCAGTTGCAGGGCATTAACGAGCTGTATTCCGCGATCACAGGCTACGACCAGAATTTGAACGGATAAGGAAGCGATACGATATGGGAAGTTACCGGGAACACGCGCTGGACGGCGCAGCAGCTGTCGATCTCGTGGTGGCGCTTTATGACGGCATCATCCGCTTTCTCTATGCCGCCATCACGGCAGTGGAGCACGGCGACGCCGACGCTCGGCGCGCCGCAGTCAAGCGCGCCCTCGACATCATCATTCACCTGCGGGCGCGGCTGCGCATGGATGTCGGTGGGCGTCCGGCGCAGGCGCTCAGCGAGTTCTACGCCGCCATCTTCGCGCAGATTCTGCAGGCTTCGCAGTCGGCCTCTACACCCAGGTTCCAGCACGCCATCGATTGCGTTCGCAACGTGCGCGATGCCTGGCGCGAAGTCGCCCGAGACCCCAACGCCAACTCCGCTTCGCCACCCGTGCTCATGATGACCTCGCGCCGCGCCGCTCCCGATCGCACCGACCCCGCCGACCTTGCCTCCGGCTCCAGCTGGACCGCGTAACCTCCGCCACTCCGCGAACACGCCCGGTTGCCCCATCCTCGCCGGGACTTTGTTTTTCCGGCTAGGGCGGGATCGCGCCCTAACTCCGCTAACCCCGCTATCTCCGCTAACTCCGCTGCTTTACCCCGCCACCGTCAGCTCTTCTTCGAGCTGCTGCTTCTGGTAGAGGCTCGCGTAGTAGCCGTCGAGAGCCAGCAGCTCCTCGTGGCCTCCCAGCTCAACAATCCTTCCCTTGTCGAGCACGGCGATACAGTCGGCGTTGCGCACCGTCGATACGCGATGCGAAATGAAAATCGTGGTCGTGTTCGCCGTGTAGTTGCGCAGGCCGCCCAGAATGCGCTCTTCAGTGTACGTGTCCACGCTGGCCAGCGCGTCATCCAGAATCAGAATCGCTGGCCTTCGTAGTAACGCCCTCGCGATCGCGGCGCGCTGCTTCTGCCCGCCCGAGAGCGTCACGCCGCGCTCGCCCACCATGGTTTCAAAGCCCTGCGGAAACTCCTCGAACTCGCGGCGAATATGCGCTGCTTCCGCTGCTTCCAGCAGATCCTCGGCGTCGGCATGCGGCGCGCCAAAGGCCAGGTTCTCGCGAATCGTCTCGCTGAAGAGGAACGTCTCTTGCGGCACCATGCCGATGTTGCGCCGCAAGACCGCCAGCGGATACTCGCGCACCGGCCGCCCGTCGATGAGCAGCGCGCCTTCGGGCGCGTCGTAGAGCCGCGGAATCAGATTGATCAGCGTGGACTTTCCGCATCCCGTCGGGCCCACAATCGCCAGGCTCGATCCCGCCGGAATGTGCAGCGAAACGTTGCGCAGCACCGGGGTCGCGTCAGGGCCGCCGCCGTAACTGAAGTTGAGATGCCGGAATTCGATGTCTCCCTTGAGCACCGTCTCTGGTTCAAGACCTGAAGCCGCGGACCGGGAGCTGTCGGCGATCGCCGGCTCAGACTTGAGCAGTTCGTCTATACGCTTCACCGACGCCGTGCCGCGCTGGAAGATATTAATCACCCACCCCACGGCGATGATCGGCCAGATCAGCAGGATCATGTAGGTGTTGAAGGCCACGAAACTGCCCACCGAAATGCGGTGCGCCAGCACCAGGTGTCCGCCGACCAGCAACGTAATCACCATCGACACGCCAAGGATGAACTCGAGCGTGGGCCACAGCATGCCCATCAACTGCACCAGCCGCAATGCGCGGCCAATATACTGGCGATTAAGGCGCTCGAAGAGGCTGATCTGCGACTCTTCGCGCGCGAAGGCGCGGATTAGCCTTACGCCGGAATAATTCTCCTGGGCCTGCGCGGAGATGTCGGAAAAACTCGCCTGAATGCGCTCGAAGCGCTCGTGAATCTTGCGTCCCACATATTGCACGAAGATGCTGGCCAGCGGCGTGGGCGCCAGCGCCACCAGCGTGAGCCACGGACTGATGCGCAGCATGAACACCAGCGCAAAAATGCTGAGAAAAATTGTGTTCACGCTGTACATCAGCCCGGGGCCGAGCAGCATGCGCACCGCGTTCAGGTCGTTGGTCATGCGCGCCATGATGTCGCCGGTGCGATAGCGCTGGTAGAAGCCCGTGTCTTGCGTTTCCAGCTTCTTGAACAAGTCGTTGCGCAGGTCAAACTCGATCTCGCGCGAGATCCCGATCAGAATCCAGCGCTGCGCATACATGAAAACGCCCTTGACCAGGTTGATCCCGACCAGAAGCAGGGCAAAGTACAGAATGTGCTGGCGGGTGGTTCCCTTCTTGATGGCATCCACAGCCATGCCGAGAATGCTGGGGAACTGCACTGCAACAATATTCGTTGAAACGCAGGCCAAAACTCCCCGCACGTATCCCCAGCGGTAGCGGCGCATGTAGGAATAAAGCGGGGCGAGGTCGCCAAACATAGTTCTATTGTACGATTCGCTCGATTCGAGCCAAAACCAAGGTTGCAGGTTTCAGGTGTCAGGTTTCAAATTTCAGCATGCGCCGTTCGCCGTTCACGGTCCACGGTTCACGAGTCACGGCTTTCTTGTTCCCTTGCTCCCTGCTTTTACGTCGGCGTCTTCAGCAGCAGATATCCACCCGCCAGCGCGAACAGCACATCCGCCGACCACGCTGCCATTGAGGCCGGCAGGTAATTCACGTTGCCCATTGAGCCGAACAGGCTGTCGATCACCATGTATGCAAGCGCCACGGCGATGGCTACGGCCACGCCGGTGATCGAGCCGCGCCGTCCCATCGAAAGCGCAAACGGAATGGCAAGCACCGCCATCACCACTGTGATCAGCGGATACGAAAGCTTCTGCCACAGCGCTACACTAAGACGCTTGGTGTCGAAGCCGCTCTGCTGCAGATCGCGGATGTACCGGTCGAGCTGGCCGAAATTCATCTCCTTCGCTTGCAGGTCCTCTTTCTTGAAGTAGTCGGGCGTGGCCCGGACCTCGGGAAAAGATGTCTTCAGGAAAGTGCGGTAACCCGTAACATTTGCGCCCCGCACGTCGCGCACCCAACCGCTCTCAAAAGTCCATCCGCCCGCATCGCTATCCCACAGCACGCGCTTGGCAAAGATGCGCCGCGTCAGTTGGAAGGTCGCCGGGTCGAACTCGAACACGGAAAGATTGGCAAACTCTTTGAGGTCGGGATCGTAGAACTCGTAATAGAAAATGCGCCCCGGCTCTCCCGGTTGCGGTTTCTGACCCATCATCCATTTCTGCTCGGGATGCAGATAGGTTTGCGTGGGCCGGCCCTTGATCTGGTTGCGCAGCGCCTCCTGCCTGCGGTTGGCCTGCGGCAGATAGTACTGGTCGAACAGGAATAACGCCACCGCCAGCACCACGGCCATGGTCACGATGGGAACGATCAGCCGATACAGGCTGATTCCCGTGGCCTTGATGGCGACGATCTCGCTGTTGCGGTTCATCACGCCGAACGTGACCAGCGCCGCAATCAATACCGCCAGCGGCGTGATGAGGTAGAGCATACTCGGGGTCAGGTTCAGCAGGTACTCGCCCACCACGGAAAGCGCAATATGGTTGCGCAGAATGTCGCCCACCAATTCGAAAAAGGTGAAGACGAGCATGAGCAGCACAAAGCCGAACAGCACCATCGCAAACATCGTGACGAATTCGCGCAGGATGTACTCGTCGAGAATGCGCGGAAAAACGCTGCGCGGCCTGGCTCTGTGCGCGCGCGGCTGGAACCTGCCCAGAAACTTGGTGAGTTGGATCCCATTCGTCTTAGTCGGGATCTTGAATTTGGGAAGACGCGAAGCCCAAGCCGCCATGGTGATCAGAATCTGCCCGCCGGTCGCCATCTGCCACAGCAGAAAAATTCCGGCCGCGGCAAAAATGATGTTCGCCGCCCACACGGCAATGAAAGCTGGCAGCCTGCTCTGATGCCCCAGAGAAATGCCGGTCAACGAAAGGATGTAATACACGAGCACCAGCAGAATCGTGAGAACAATACCGGCGCTCTTGCCTCCGCGCCGCGAGTTTACGCCCAGCGGCACGCCCAGCAGCATCAGCACCACGCAGGCCACGGGAAGCGCGAACCGGTTGTACATCTCAATCAAGTAGCCCTTTTGGTCCGGCTTCCCCTCGAGTTCATGAATGCGCTCGAACAGAGCGCTCATCGGCATCGCATAGAGCTTCGTATCCACACGGCCCAGGTGCACATCGCTCTGCGGGCTTAGCGACAGGGGCATATCCGTGGTCGTAAATGTCGAGATGTTCGACTGCCCCGGCTCGTCGGCCACCGTTTCGTCGCGCAATCCGTCGCGCAGGCGCATGATCAGTTCCTGCGAGTTGTCATTCACCACGGTGGCCGATGCGGCGGTCGTGATCACCGGATTTATGGGATCTCTGACGTCGGCCATGAACACCTGGCGCCAATTGGCCGCGCCCGAACCAGGGATTACGTCCTGCACGTAGAGAACGAAGTTCTTGAAGTCTTCATAGAAGACGCGTGGCTCGATCTCGTACGATGCCTGCGAAGTCTCCAGCGCCTGCTGCATCTCGATAATCGCCTGGTTGGCGCGCGGCGCCAGGTAGAGCGAGTTGCCCAATCCCAGCAGCGTGCCGGTCACCGCCACGATTGATGCCACGCGCACAAAGTACCCGATGCCCAGTCCCGAGGCGCGCATGGCAATAATTTCGCTGTCGGCCGCCAGCCGGCTCAGCCCCAGCAGGACGCCCCACAACACCGCCATGGGAATCGTCACTTTGAGCAGATTGGGCAGCGTGAAGACGAAGATCTCCGCCACGTCCACCCACGTGGAGCTGTTGCGCACCACCACCTCGAGAATGTGTGGCAGTTGCGGCATGAATAAAATGAACGTGAACAACGCGCAGCCGATGAGCGTGAGGGAGAGAATCTCGCCGAGAATGTAGCGGGTGAGGATGCGCACAAACAGACTCTGCGTTTAGTTTAGCGTGCCGAACTCCCGGCAAGCGGCGCCGGCTGCCATCCCCGCAGCCGCAAGCTGTTGCCCAGCACGCACACCGAGCTCAGCGCCATCGCCGCCGCCGCCAGCCACGGCGTTAGCAGAATGTGAAACGCCGGATAAAGCGCTCCCGCTGCCAGCGGAATCCCGAGCAGGTTGTAGCCCACCGCCCAACCCAGGTTCTGGCGCATCACGCGTACCGTTTGCCGCGCCAGCGCAAGCGCCGCCGGAATCGCCATCGGTTGCGCCCTCAGCAGCAGCACATCGCCCGCCTCCTGTGCCAGGTCTGTCCCGCTGCCCATGGCGATGCCGGCGTCGGCCGTGGCCAGTGCCGCCGCGTCGTTGATCCCGTCGCCCGCCATGGCAACGCGAAGGCCGGACTTTTGCAGTGCGCGAATTCTCTTGAGCTTGCCCGCCGGATCGAGACCCGCTTCCACTTCGGTGATTCCCGCCTTTTGCGCAATCGGTGCCGCGGCGGCAGCCGAGTCGCCCGTCAGCATCAGCACGCGCAACCCCGCGTCGCGCAAGGCAGCCACCGCCGCAGCCGCATCCGGCCGCAGCGCATCGCGCGCGTCGAAATACGCGGCCGCTGCTCCATCCACTGCCATCCACAGCCGCGTCACGCCCGGCTCCGGCGCAGCCACGTCTTCCGGCAGCTTGATGAAGAATTCTCTAAGGAGCGCTTCGTTGCCGAGCAGGCACTCGTGCCCTTCTACGCGCGCCGAGAGTCCACGCCCTGGGAAAACCTGCACGTCTTGCGCGGCCTCCCATGTCAATCCAAGACCGGAAGAAAAATCCACGATCGCGTGCGCCAGTGGATGGTTCGACCGCTCCTCCGCCGCCGCCGCCATGCGCAGCAACTCGCGCTCGCTTGTTCCCTTGTTCCCTTCGTCCCTGCCGGGGCCCCCAGCGGGCGATTTTTGCCCGATGGGGTGGCTTGGTCCCTGGAGCGGGTTCACCCGCTCCAACGCCGGCCTTCCCACTGTCAGCGTCCCCGTCTTGTCGAGAACCATCGCGTCCACATGCGCCAGTCGTTCCAGCGCTTCGCCGCCTTTGAAGAGCACGCCCAGTTGTGCGCCCCGGCCCACGGCAACGGTCAACGCCGCCGGCACCGCCAGTCCCATTGCGCATGGGCACGCAATCACCAGCACGGCCACCGTATTGGCAAGCGCCAGCGGCAACGAATGCCCAGCCAGCAGCCACGCTGTAAACGTCACCGCCGCCAGCACCAGCACCACCGGCACAAAAATCGCGCTGGCTGCGTCGGCCAGCCGCTCCATAGGAGCGCGCGAGCTCTGCGCCTGGCCCACCATGCGCGCAATCTGTGCTAGCACCGTCTCTTCGCCCAGCGACTCCGCCCGGCACACCACCGCGCCGTCGAAGTTCAGCGATCCCGCCAGCACGCGCCCGCCCACAGCGCGCTCCAGCGGCACCGCTTCCCCGGTCAGCATCGACTCATCCACCGACGTGCGCCCCTCCAGAATCGTCGCGTCCACGGGAAAGCGCTCGCCGGGCAGCACCACGACGCTGTCGCCGGGACGCACCTCTTCGAGCGGCACCACCGTTTGCACGCCGTCCGCCAGTCGTCGCGCCGTCGCGGGCCGCAACCGCGAGAGCGAGTCCAGTGCCGCCAGCGCCCGCCGCTTCGCCCGCGCCTCCAGCGCCTTGCCCAGCAGCAGAAAGCCCAGAATCAGCAGCACCGCATCGAAGTACACTGTCCGCCCCGGCGCTGGCCAAACCGTCGCATACGCCGAATAGGCAAACGCCACGCCCGTCCCCAGGCTCACCAGCGTGTTCATGTTGGTCGTGCCGTGCCGCAGGGCGCGCCACGCGCTCCCGTAGATTCCGCGCCCCGCCCACGCAACAACCGCCGCTGTCAGCACGAGCAGGAACCAGCGCAGCGCAGGAACCGGGACTGCGTAAAGCCTAGGAAATACGCGAACCAGGAAAGCATCGCCTGCTCCCATCTTCGTTTCGAGAGGCATTGCCAGCAGCATGGCCGCCGCACCTGCGCCCAGCGTCACCCACGCCTTTGTTGCCGCGCCCGCAGCCGCGTCCTCAACACGCGCGCCGTCGCCCTCGCGCGGAAGCACCGCGTCGTAACCCGCTCCGCGAATCGCCTCCACCAGTTGCGCGGGCGCTGCCAACGCCGGATCGAACACCACGCTGGCGCGATGCGCCATCAAATCCACGCGTGCCGATTCCACGCCTGCGGTCGCGCGCAGAGCCTCTTCCACGTGGTGCTGGCACGAGGCGCACGTCATGCCCAGAACTGGCAGCGTCAGCGATTCTGTGGTACCCGAGGCCACGGCCGGCTCCAAATCTCCGCGTTATGATTCCAGATGCGCGGCGAAGCCGGCCTTGGCGAGCGCGGCAATGGCAAGATCCACCGGTGCGGGTTCCTCGGCTGCAGTTAGCCGGGCCGCTCCTATGCGAACCTCGTTCACCGTCAGGCCCGGTGTTGCAGCCAGCGCCTGGCTCACCCGTCGCACACAGGAACCGCAATGCATGCCATCGATTCGCAACGTAAATTCCACCATCTTTCGTTCCTCTGTGTCTGTATTTGATGATAGCGGCAGGCATTCGATTCCCGCGCGGGCCTGTAGATGGCGGTTTGAAACTGTTTTGAAAGGGCACGACTTTAGTTGTGCCGCAGAAGTCGCAAAATGAGCGTGGGTTTTAGCCCTTGTGCGCTGGAGGGAGCAGGGGCCTTCAGGCTCCTGAAGCACGCACGATAAAGGCAACGGGGCTTTAGCCCCGGAGGAATCCTTGATGGACAAAATACAACGCGAGTTCCCCCAATCCCCTCTCGTCAGCGTGGGCGCGGTCGTAGTCCACGAGGGCCGCGTGCTCCTCGTGCGCCGCGGCAGCGAACCCCTCAAAGGCCACTGGACACTGCCCGGTGGCGTGCTTGAGGTCGGTGAAACCCTCGTTGAAGGCGTGGTGCGCGAGGTGCGCGAAGAAACCGGCCTCCTCGTCGAGCCGCTCGAGCTGGTCGAACTCCTCGATCGCATCCATCGCGAAGGCAGCCGCGTCCGTTACCACTACGTCATCGCCGACTACCTCTGCCGCGTCACCGGCGGCGAGTTGCGCGCGGCCTCCGACGCCGACGCCGTCCGCTGGGTAGAACGCGCGGAATGGAACAGCCATAGCGCCCTCGTCCTCGATCCCATCACCGTGCTCGTCATTGAAAAAGGTTGGCAAAGAGCGCAAGTTCTGCTATCAGAAAGAAGCTAAGCTGATGACCAAGACCACCAGTCATCCGTTGCATTGGGTCAAGTGGACTCTCGTGTCCCTGCTCGCCCTGGCGCTGCTCGCGGGAATTGGATTCTTTCTCCGTCCCGTCAGCTATCTCAACGCATGGCTCTATCTGCACGAAGACCTTTCTGGCATCCAGAGCCGTTCCGTCGAGGTTGCAGGCCATCGCGTGCACTATCTCGCCGAGGGCCCAGCCAACGGTCCGGTCGTCGTTCTCGTGCACGGCCTCGGCGCCAGGGCAGAATACTGGGACAACTTCGCGCCGTATCTCGCCCAATCCGGTTTCCGCGTCTACATTCCCGATCTCATCGGTTGCGGCCGCAGCGAGCGCCCCGCAGATTTCTCCTATTCGGTGCGCGACGAAGCTGCCGTCGTCGTGGGCTTCATGGACGCGCTGGGACTCAAGCAAGTCGAACTCGGCGGCTGGTCCATGGGCGGATGGATTGCCGTACTCGTCGCCGCGCAGCATCCCGAGCGCGTCAGCCGCCTCATGCTCTTCGACTCCGCCGGCCTCGATGTCCCGCCGACGTTTGACACCGCGCTCTTCACGCCCTCCACCGTCGCCCAGCTCGACCAGTTAAAGGCCCTCCTCTCGCCGCACCCTCAGCCCATCCCCGCCTTCATCGCTCGCGACATCCTGCGCCACTTCCGCCGCAATGGCTGGGTCGCGCAGCGCGCTCTCGCCACCATGTTCACCGCGCAGGATGTGGTCGACAACGTTTTGCCGCAACTCAAAATGCCCGTGCTCCTCCTGTGGGGATCGCTCGACCGCGTCACTCCGCTCAACGATGGCGTCATCATGCACCGCCTCATCCCGCAATCTGAACTCGACGTCTTTGCTGGCTGCGGACACATGGCGCCCATCGAGTGCTCCGCAGAAGTCGGCCCCAAAGTTGTCGCCTTCGCGCAGTGAGTTTCACTCTCTTCGCTCTTTCACTTTGTTCACTCTTTTCACTCTCTTCACTTTTTTCACTCCTTCACTCTTTCACTCGCCCGCGTCATTTGACGCGGCGCCGCCCCCTTTGCGAGACTCCGGCCATGGGGTACAGTGGAAAGCTTGAATACGCCGGAGAGCGCAAAATCCGGGAACGCAACACCAACGTCTATCGCCTTTGTCACTGGCCTATCTGGATCTGGGTTTTCTTTCTGGCGCCCGGGCCCCTCACCTTCAGTCTTTTTTCCGGCGGTTTTCACTGGGCCAATTGGGCGTGGCTGGCTGCGGTCCTCATCGGAACCGGCATCGCCGGCTACAACGCGCAACTTCCCGGCTCGGAGCATCGTCCCTACATCCTGCGCTTCGATGAGGACAAGCCCAACCCGCTCTATCGCCGCGTCTGTTACACCTTCGCCTGGAACGCCATCCTCAACTACGCGTTGCTCAATCTGGCCAGCCTTGTCTACGCTGCCGTCACCGGAGTCTGGAAGATGAAGCAGATCTACCTCTACGGCTACTCGCCGCTCTGTGCCTTCATCCTGCTCCTCGGCATGCTTGGCAAACTGCCGCGCGTCGGAGTTTCCACCAAGGGCGAAGGCTGGGAACGCCGCTACTTTTACGGCTCGGTCTGGGCCGTCACCGCTGCGCAAACCACTCTGCTCGTCCTCTGGAAGACCCTTCCCCTCAATTCCACCGGCAGTCTCATCAAGCTCGTAGTTTTTGTCGCCGTGCTCGTGGTCTTCGGCATCGCGGCCGCGCGCGGTATCCTGCCCCGCACGCGACCCATCGTCCCTGGCGAACTGATGGTCTCGGACTGAGTTAGTGTTCTGTGTCGCACAAGAGTTGGCCGCCGCGTTTTGAAAGGGCACGACTTTAGTCGTGCCGCAAAGGCTCAAAAATGAATGCGGCTTTAGCCGCCGAGGGATGCCTTTCCGCGTACAGCTTTGCGAGAAATGAAAAGGGACACCACATTAGCCTGACATATTCACCGTTCCTATGACGCAGGCGACGTCGGGGGTTTGGAATGTTCATCAACCAGTAACTGACGAATAGGCGGTTGACGAATAGGCGGTTACCCGAAAACATGACACGTCCTTCTTCCAGGCGTTGAGAAGTTCAATGCCATTTATTCTCAATCTGGAATCAAGGACGTGTCTGCAGTTGGCGCCCTATCGGCCGGCAATCACCACTGGTACCGGCGCACTCTTCGGAGTAGACAGATACCCTGTCACCGTGTTCTTGGCGCTCACGTTGTTGACCACAATCTCAAACAACAAGGGATCCTTGCCGCTGTAGAACTGAAGCGGCTCGTTCAGGCTCTTGTCCTTCTTCTCGTATTGCTTGTCGTCGGAAAAGACCTCGAGGGTGTACTTGCTTTTCGTCGAGTCGGCTCGCTTCAACTCCAGGCTCACCGTCCCCACCTGTTGCTTCAGCCCCCTCACCAGCGTGAACGTGTAGTAGTTCCGGTCGCCCTTGTGCCTTAGAATCTCCAACTCGTCGCTATTACGCGCAATCAGGGTGCTGTGGCCGTTCAGATCACCTTTCATCGACGTCAACTGGCTGTTGGTGTCGGCCAGGTCGCTTTGCGTCTTGGCAACATCCGTCTTCACGTCGGTCACAGTGCTGGAAACTACGGCCACCTGCCCCTCCGTCTGCTGCTGCGCGGTTGCCAGCTGTGCTGCCGTCTGCTCCTCGTGAGCCTCGCGGACCTGCAGCGCCGCCGAGCGAGTATCCAGTTGTTTCTGTGTCACGCCAAGCGAGGTCTTCAACGTGTCCGTGGCCACATTCAGCCGCGCATTGGTATCCTGCAGCGCTGCGGCCAGTTTGGTGTTCTGCGCTGCGGCATCCGTCAAAGCCTGCTGCTGAGCAGCCAGTTTGTGGCTCAGCGTGTAGCTCCACAGAATCCCACCCAACCCCAAAAGTATCGCCACTGCGATCGCCGCCAACAGTGGGCCTGAATACGTTCTGGGAGTTCCTTCAACCGTTTCATCTCGCATATGTTTACTTCCTTCTCTGTGGGTCAACGTACGGCAACCGACTGCCCATGTCTGGTCTATATAGCTCCACTTCGCGGCATTCGCCAACTGCCGTTGAAACTGCTTTCACCGGACTCTATGAGCGGGTCGCGGTCGGTTTGTCGTCAACCCGGAACTTACCATCGTCGATTCTGGTTCGATTCCAGCTCATTCGATCCCCGCGTCCACCGCATTATCGACTTGTCAATCCCTATTCGCCCTACATCAGGCCCGCGCCGCAGCCAACCCACTGATTTCTTAGTCCCTCGGCCCCTTAGCCCCTCTGTCGCCGTCTTCGCAGATAATTTCCCCACATTGGCGCACAATCGCTCCGTGAGTCATGGGATCCCAGACTCGAGGTATGAAGAGAGATATACCCAGGCCATAAGTCCTTTGTTATCAAATATGGAGGTACGTCATATGGGGGGAGGGGGGTGGGGGTACGGACCCGGGACATACCTGAAATTTTGGACCGGGAACCCACCTGGCATTGCAACGTGGGGCGTGTGGGCCTGCATTTTGGCTCGGCCTGAAATACCGGGCTTGCTCCCAGCCGTACGATCAGGTGATCCAAATCACATTTGACCGTCAGCCCCGAGCGGTATAAGAAGGTTGCTATGTGCCTGGCGATTCCTGGAAAAGTCGAAGAGATCACCACCGACGGCCTCATCCGCATCGGCCGCGTCAACTTCGGCGGCGTGATCAAGAAAGTCTGTCTCGATTACGTGCCCGAGGTCGAGGTCGGCGACTACACCATCGTCCACGTCGGTTTTGCCATCTCGAAGATCGATGAGGAAACCGCCGAGCAGACCCTCGCCGACTTCCGCGCCATGGGCGTGCTCGATGAAGAACTTGCAAGCGAAGAAGAAGCCTTCGCCCGCGCGGCCCAGCGGCCGCAGTCGCGTTGCCCCGATGGCAGTTGTGAAACGAGCGGAGCTAGCGGTGTTGGCGGAGTTGGCAGTGTTAGCCCTAACTCCGCTAACTCCGCTAGCAAACCATGAAGTACCTCAACGAGTTTCGTGACGGCGAAATTGCTCGTGCCCTGGCGCGCGAGATCGCCCAGGTCACCACGCGCCCGTGGAAGATCATGGAAGTCTGCGGCGGGCAGACGCACTCCATCATCAAGAACGGCATCGATCAGATGTTGCCGTCTGGCCCCGATGCGAGCGTCGAGATGATTCACGGCCCCGGCTGCCCCGTCTGCGTCACGCCGCTAGAACTTATTGACAAGGCGCTGGCCATCGCCGCGCAACCCGGCGTCATCTTCTGCTCCTTTGGCGACATGCTCCGCGTTCCCGGCACCGAGGGCGACCTCTTCCAGGTCAAGGGCCGCGGCGGCGACGTGCGCGTCGTTTATTCGCCGCTCGACGCCGTTGAACTCGCCGTCAAGAATCCCGACAAGCAGGTGGTCTTCTTCGGCGTCGGCTTTGAAACCACCGCCCCGGCCAACGCCATGAGCGTGCACCTGGCCAAACGCCGCGGGTTGAAGAATTTTTCGCTGCTCGTTTCCCATGTTCTGGTCCCGCCGGCAATCTCCGCCATTCTCGAATCGCCCGGCAACCAGGTGCAGGCCTTTCTCGCTGCCGGCCACGTCTGCAGTGTCATGGGCTACTGGGAGTATCCGCCGCTAGCTGAGAAATACCGCGTGCCGATCGTAGTCACCGGCTTCGAGCCGCTCGATCTGCTCGATGGCATTCGCCGCGCGGTGGTGCAGCTCGAAAGCGGCCGTCACGAAGTGGAGAACGCTTACAGCCGCGTCGTCACCTTCGAGGGCAATCGCCCCGCGCAAAAGCTGTTGAGCGAAGTCTTTGAAGTCACCAATCGCGCCTGGCGCGGCATCGGCATCATTCCGCAAAGCGGCTGGCGTCTCAACGCGGACTATCGCGAATTTGACGCCGAAGAGCGCTTTCATATTACCGGCATCCACACCCAGGAGTCGCCGCTGTGCCGTGCGGGCGACGTGCTGCGCGGAGCCATCAAGCCGGCCGAGTGCGCTGCGTTCGGCAAGGAGTGCACGCCGCGCCATCCGCTCGGCGCGACCATGGTTTCCAGCGAAGGGGCCTGCGCCGCGTATTACAACTACGGGCGGTTTTTGTCGGCCGAAGAGCTCGCCGGCGCCGGTTCCGCGCTTTCGGGAGCCGCGCATGGCTGACGATGCAAAGGCTACCGCACCCGATTTCGCCAACTGGTCCTGCCCGCTCCCCCTCGCCGACTATCCCACCATCGTGATGGGCCACGGCGGCGGCGGCAAGCTGGGCAACGAGTTGGTCGAGCATCTTTTTCTGCCCGCCTTCCGCAATCCCGCGCTTGAGAATCTGGGCGACGCGGCAGTTCTTGAGACCGGCGGCGCGCGCCTCGCCCTCAGCACCGACTCCTTCGTCGTGCAGCCGCTGTTTTTCCCGGGCGGGTCGATCGGGGAGTTAGCTGTAAACGGAACCGTCAATGATCTGGCCGTCTCCGGCGCCGAGCCCAAGTTCCTCAGCGCTAGCTTCATCCTCGAAGAGGGCTTTCCGCTGGCTCAGCTGGCCGCAATCGTCGACGACATGGCCAAAGCCGCAGCAACAGCGGGCGTGCAGATCGTTACCGGCGACACAAAAGTTGTCGAGCGCGGCCACGGCGACGGCTGTTACATCACGACTGCCGGTGTGGGCCTGCTTCGCCCCGGCATTCAGGTAGGCCCGCATCGCGCCCAGGTCGGTGACGCGATCATTGTCTCGGGAACCATCGGCGACCACGGCATGGCCATTATGAGCGTGAGGGAAGGCCTCGAGTTCGAGAGTCAAATCCGCTCCGATTGCGCCGCGCTGAACGGCATGATCGCAGAGGTTCTCGACGCAGCGGGCGCAGCAGTCCACGTCATGCGCGATCCCACGCGCGGCGGCCTCGCGTCAACACTGAACGAAATTGCGCACTCATCCAATGTCGGCATCGCCATTGACGAGAGCCAGATCCCCGTGCGGCCCGAAGTGCAATCCGCATGCGAGTTGCTAGGTCTCGATCCGGTGTACGTGGCCAACGAGGGCAAGGCGGTTTTTTTTGTCGCGCCCGAAGCCGCCGATCGCGTGTTGGAAATTCTTCGCGCGCATCCGCTGGGGCGTGACGCAGCCCGCATCGGTCACGTGACTGCGGAGCACAAACACATGCTCGTAGCCCGCACCGGAATGGGCGCCAACCGCGTCATTCCCACCATGATCGGCGAGCAATTGCCGCGCATTTGCTAGCGGCCGGTTGCGGCTCGTGCGCCTTTCACTTCTTTCACTCAATTCACTGCTTTCACTTATTCACTCGCCTTCCCTTTCTTAGTTCTTTCTAAGTACATTCGTAAGCAGAGCCCGCTTAAGTTCAGGCCTTTCTCACTCAGCCGCCCGCATTCTCCGCCGATGAATGAGAAATGCAAAGACCGCGGCCGCGTCAAACCAGTCGCGCTACGGCCTTTGTCCCTCTGGAAGGCCGGAATGCGTGCTCGCATAAGAGCTCTCTCATCTTTCGCCGCATTGCTCCTGCTCGCCAGTTGCGGCGGCGATCTGCGCACCGCGATTCCCTCGGGCGGGTTCACCACCCCTGTCTTCACCGCACCTGTTGACGAAACGCGCCTCGTCACGCTTGCAGGCAACGTGCCGCTGCTAGCGCGCGCGGGTTTTGACGAAGGCGCTATCGACTCGGGCACGCGCCTCGACCGCGTGATGCTCGTGCTCCAGCCTTCTGCTGCGCAGCAAGCAGCGCTCGATGCCCTGGTCGAAGCGCAGCAGGATCCCGGCTCGCCGCAGTATCAGCAGTGGCTCACACCGGCCGGGTTCGGAGCGCAGTTCGGCGTCGACGGTCCTGAGCTGGCGCTTGTTACGGCGTGGCTCGCGGCTCACGGATTCGCGATCGAGGAGATTTCCGCCGGACGCCGCTTGATGGTTTTCTCGGGTACCGCGGGCGAGGTCGCAAGCGCCTTTCACACCGAGTTGCATCGCTATCGGATTGACGGAATCGAGCACATCGCCAACTCCAGCGACCCGCAGATTCCCGCTGCGCTCGCCGGTATCGTCGGTGGCGTGGTCACGCTCAACGATTTCCGCCGCACATCGCTGATCGCGTGGCAGGAATCGTTCGCGTCGAAGTCGGAATACTCCGTGGGACCGGAATACTCCGCCGGGAGCACGCATAATGTCTTTCCGGCCGATTTCGCCATCATTTACGACCTCAACCCGCTCTATAGCGCAGGCACCACGGGCACTGGCGCCGCAATCGCGATTGCCGGACGCAGCAACATCAACCTCAGCGATGTCGAGAGCTTCCGTTCCATCGCCGGCCTCGCTGCCAACACACCCTTGGTGATTGTCGACGGAACCAATCCCGGGCTGGTCAGCGGCGATCAGAGCGAATCCACGATCGACGTGGAGTGGAGCGGCGCGGTAGCGCCGGCGGCCGCGATCAATCTAGTCACAGCGGCCTCCACTGCAACCACGGACGGCATCGATCTCGCATCCGCGTACATCGTCAATCACGCCACGGCGCCAGTGGTGAGCGTGAGCTACGGCAGTTGCGAGCAGGAGATGGGCGTGGCGGAGCTGACTTTCTACAACAGCCTTTGGGAGCAGGCCGCGAGCCAGGGAATGAGCGTCTTTGTGGCCTCGGGCGACGCGGGCGCGGCCGGATGCCAGTCAGGCAATTCCACTGAAGGAACCTCTGCGGCAGTCAACGGTTTGTGCAGTTCTCCCTATGCCACATGCGTGGGCGGAACGGAATTCAATGAAGGCGAAAATCCCGCGCAGTATTGGTCCGCGACGAATTCCGCTGCATACGGCTCGGTCCTCGGCTACATTCCCGAAGCAGTGTGGAACGAGAGCGCGCTGGAAAGCGGCACGGGGCTCTGGGCATCGGGCGGCGGCGCGAGCGAGGTTTACGCGCAGCCGGTGTGGCAGCAGAACGTGAGTGGAACCGCCGCGGCCGGTGGCATGCGCGCCGTGCCGGATGTCTCGCTCTCGGCCGCGAATCACGACGGCTATTTCATGGTCGAGAACGGCAGCTACTGGGTTGTCTCCGGCACCTCGGTCGCGGCGCAGTCGTTTGCCGGCATCATGGCCCTGGTCACCGCAAAGGCAAACGGCAAAGGCCAGGGCAGCGCAAATCCTCGCCTTTACGGATTGACGAGTGCGGTTCCAGATCCATTTCATCCCACGCCGTCCGGCAATAACACCGTCCCCGGCGTGGAGGGATTCAGCGCAGATGGCGCGACGTACAACCTTGCCTCGGGCCTGGGATCAGTGGATGGCGCACTGCTCGTCAACGGTTGGAACACGAATTCTCCGTCCAACTCCGCAACGCTCGCTTTGGTGTCGGTGGTGCAATCGGTAATCATCGCCGCGGGCGGCTCGGTGACGATTCAGTTCACTGCCATCACCGGAGGGTCATTCGCCGGGAATGTCAGTTTTTCTGTCAGCGGCTTGCCCAGTGGAGTTACGGCCGCGTGGTCCGCGAACCCGCTCGCACCGGCTTCCAGCGCAAGCACAAATAGCGCGTCGCTCGAGCTCACGGCCGCTCCGAGTGCAGCCTCCGGCTCCGCCAGCGTCGTGGTCTCGGCGACGGGCGATGGGCTGACAGCGGAGCAAACCATCACGATCACAGTAGACACGCGCGTGAACGGCTGCGCTCGTTTCAGTCTGCTGCCTACGAGTTGCAGACCCCTGCCGCGCACGCCGGCTCTATAAAAATGAGGCGGGGCTGGCGGAGTCGGCGGAGTTAGGGCCGGCCCAAACGCAATTACTCGAACAGCGCGAAGGCTTCCTTGATCTGATCGGGTAGTGTCGCGTGCGCTTCCGGCAGCGAGGAGCTGATCTCGAGCACCGTCGCGGGAGGCGTAGCCAGTGCTTGCAGGGCCTTTGCCGTAGCCGGCCAGTTGATGGTCCCGCCGCCGGGCCATAGGTGCTCATCTTTCATGCCGTGGTTGTCGTGCACGTGCACCGTGGTGATGCGGTCGCCCAGGGTTCGAATCGCATCCGCCGTTCCCACCGTGATATGCGCGTGGCCAAGATCCAGGCAAACGCCCACATTGGTCAGGTGCCCCATCTGGAGAATCATCACCAGATGCTCCGGCGTCGTGGCCTCGCTCAGCAGGTTTTCCACCAGCAGGCGTACGCCGAGCGGCCGCGCAAAGGCGCCCAGGTGTTCCAGTGCGGTGAGCGCATATTCAATGGTGCGCGGCGACCACTCATCGTCGCGCTCGCCAAGGTGCACCACAAGATTGCGCAGCGGGATGTGCTCCGCTGCTTCAAGCGCACGCTTGATCTCGTCCATGGCGTCGATGCGCCGCGCCTTATCGGGGTGCAACACATTCACCGCGGGTGCGCCGGCACGGCCCATCTCGCGGTCGGGATAAAGCGGGGCATGCATCGAAAAGGGCGCGAGTGAGTTCGAGCGGAACCACTCGGCCAGCTCAGTCACGTGCTCCCGGCTGGCGTAGTCGAAGTGCTGGCGTGCGGCAAAAATCTCCACCGCCTGCACGCCGGAGCGCTCCGCGAGCTCAAGCAGGCCCGGATGCAGACGGTGATTCAGAAACAGATGAGTCGACAGAACGCGCAGCATCTTTGTGTGGTCCCTCGCGCCGGATAGTCACGAACCCCAAACCGAACCCTTCCTCTATTCTCGCATTTTGAGGGGGGCTCTCGGCCGTTGCGCCGCTTGCGCCGCAACCCCGGCCGAGTTTCGGATTCGTCGAAACAATCACCCCGCACCCCACGGTCTATCATCGAATCTGTCACGGCGCGCGCCCGGTGCGCCAATCCGTTTGTGGGGGTCTGAACGCGTGGACGCGGTGTTTTGGATTGAAGGGAGTCCGCGGGTGCCGTTGGCCATTGTGCTTTGCCCATACGGTGGCAGCATTCTCAAGGACGAACTGCGCGAGATTGCGCGCAGCGGCGTCCAGACACTCGTCTCGCTGCTCGAGCCGGACGAAGCCAATTGGCTCGGTCTCGCCGAGGAGAGTGCGCTTGCCGGGCAGCTGGGCATGCACTTTCTTTCTTATCCCATCGAGGACGTTCATGTGCCGGTAAATGTGCACATGTTCAGAAAGTTTGTGTCGGATCTGGCCGATCGGCTTCGCGCCGGAGAGCGCATCGGCTTGCACTGCCGGGGAAGCATTGGCCGCGCGCCGCTCACCGCGGCCTGCACGTTGATCCACCTCGGCTGGGACGCAAAAGACGCTTTAGAAGCCATCCAGACGGCGCGGGGCTGCGAGATTCCCGATACCACGGAACAGTTGCGCTGGATTCTGAAGTACAAAGCGCAGGGGTGAGTGCCGAGCAGCCGTGAGCGAGAAATTGCCCAACCCGATCCGTGACGCGATTATCGACCTTAGCTTTCCGCACCGCTGGCAAGCCGAGATCCTGGCTGCGCGGCCGCTGATTTTGCCGCCGCGTCACTTCGTGTATCCGCGCGCAGCCGAGGAGGTGGAACGTGGCGCTCTCGAAGTGATGATTCGTATCGATGCGCCCCATGCGCAACCTTTTCTCGCCACTTGCGCCCTGGGATTTCGCGATGCTGCCGCTCCCAGCGGTCTCTGGTCCACTCCAGATCCAGAAAAAATCTGCGCCGTCGCAGGAGGCTACGCCTACCTCATCGACACCGCCTCGCCCGATCGCTTCACGATGATTCCCTACCGGCCTGTGCTGGAAGTGCGTGCGGTGGTTGCGGAAGGCCTGCTCCTGTTCGTCGGCCATCATTCCATTCTCGCGTGGGGGCCGAGAGGGCAGGAGTGGGAGTCGGCGAAACTTTCCGATGAAGGCGTTACCATTGCTGGCATCGACGGCTGCGTGCTGTGCGGAAAAGGCTGGGAGATGATGAGCGACAGCGAGAAGCCCTTCGCACTCGACCTGCGGACCGGATTGTTGCTTCCATCACGCGCGGGCTGATCTTCAATCGTCCTTGTCGCCGCCCATCTCCCAGGTCATTTTGAAGATGACACCAATGGGATTGCTGTGCGGGCCTGCGCCCACGGGCACGCCGAGTCCGACCTCGAACCGGTGCGGCAAATGTTTGTAGATTCCCGGCGTCACATAGAAGCTGTTCAGGCCAGCGTCGCGGCGGCCATTGAACTCCAAGGTCGGAATCCAGTGATGTGGGAGCGGCCGGTCCGCCGCGACGTTGTACTCGAGCGAAGTGTCGTCGCCGAGTTCCGGAATGATGCTGGTGTGAATCTGCAATCTGCCGAATGCCTTGGCAATCAGCAGTTCCGGCTCGTAGCTCAGATCCCCGCGCCCGTTAAGCGGCGCATCCACGCCCATGGCCCCGCTCAACGCGAAGGGATGATTGCCGCGAATGAACTGATAAAGAATGCTGATGTCGGCCGCGCTCCAGCTTACGGGAGTCTCGCTGGTGGGCGTGGAGTTGATGCCGTAAGGAGCCTCGAATCCCAACTGCAATCGATCCGTGAGTCCGTACTCGATGTCGAGATCGGCGGAGTCGCCGTCCATGGAGCCGCCCCGTCCGCGAAATGCCGCACTGCCAACGGTCAGTTGCAACTCCGTTCGCTCCTCGCTGCGCACAGCTTCAGACAAGAAAAATTCTTCAATGTATTCCGGCAAGGGCCCATTGGCGGCTACGGCGGGCGGCAGGCCGTTGTCGGGTTGCGGAGCGGGTTTCTGGGCCGCGGCAACGAGCGTCACGCCAATCAAAAAACCCAAAAAAGCGATGCGCACAGAAAGCGACATCCGAATGGTTTGTATTCCCAGCAAAGTATCCTCGATTCCCGTTGCTTGCGGTAAAACACGGCTCGGTCGGCGGACAATAAGGCGCACACGGTCCAGGCGTGGATGTAGCAAGCAGGGGAATCAAATGCGAAGCGGAGCGCGAGGAGGGGACGTATCCGAGAAAAGCGGCAGTGGAGCGACGGAACGATGAGCTGCGCAGGCCGATTCTGATCCGAGACAGGCGAACCGGGCCAGGGGACAAATGATGCGGACAGCGGCAAAGGCAACCGCGGCCAGCAGGCCGGCGGCAGTCGCCAATACGGCTACGTGGAACTCCGTGTCGCTGGCGAGACCCGGCGTCGCGTCCCAACTGTCGAACGCTTCCAGGACCGGAGCGAGCAATGCCGCAAAAAGCAGCACCACCAGAGCGCGCCGGAGGAAGGTACCGATCATGAGTGAATTTTACAGGAGGCGGAGGGAGCCCACCCTAAACGCGAAAGACGCGTTTAGGATGGGGCACCCGGATTCGTGCGGAATTCAATTCAGTCGGCGGCGGTTTGTTGTGTGGCTGGGAACAGGCGCCCATATGCTGCATAGACCCCCTCAAAGACTGAATCCCAACTCGCTGTGAGCGCATAGGCGCGCGCAGCCTGGCGCATTTCGGAGTGGCGCGCGGAATCCGCGAGGATTTCAGTAATCGCCGATGTGAATTGATCGTCGGGCACGATGCGGCCGGTCTCGCCATCGCGCACGATGGTGCGCGGACCGCCGTCGGGGGTGACGACGGCCGGCACGCCGCTGGCCAGCGCTTCAAGCACCACGTTGCCAAAAGTGTCTGTGTGCGAGGGAAAGACGAAGAGGTCCATGTTGGCATAGGCGCGGGAAAGCTCTTCGCCGCGCAAGACGCCGGTGAACTCTGCCCGCGGCAAGCGCTCTCGCAGCCAGGACTCGTCGCCGCCGTGGCCGACGATGACAAATCTTTCCTTGCATTTTTCCCGGTTTTGGACGAGATCCTTCTCAATCCGGACCAGCAACCCGATGTTTTTCTCGACAGAGAGCCGGCCGACGAAGCCGAGGATGCGCACCGGATCTTCAGGCGCGCGCGTTCGTTTCGCGGGATGAAAGAGTTCGGCGTCGACGCCGCGCGGCATCAGAAAACAGGGCCGGCCCGTGTTGCTCTCAAGCAGCGTGCACAGTTCGGAGTTGGGGGCAAAGAGCACCTGAGCCGCAGAGTAAAACCGGGCCGCGGTCGCCATCGCCAGGTCTTCAATTTTCCGGCCGGTCGCCGCGGAGTAACGCCTGGGCAGACGGCGCAGGAACCAGCCGGCGCGTCGTGCCGCATATTCATGCACGTTGGTGTGCCAGCTTGCGGCCAGTGGCAATTCGAAATGATGCGCCAGCGCCGCACCCAGCAGGCCCATCTCGCTGGGGCCGGTAATGTGAATCAGGTCGGGCCGGAACCGCTCCAGCACTTCGCCGATGAGAGGAACGTGGCGCAGAAACGCGGGATCGAAGCGCAGATCCTTTTCAAGAGCGAAGGAAAGAAAGCCGCGCGGCAGCTCGAGGGTCCAAACGTTGCCGTCTTCCACCAAAGCTTGCGGCCGCTCGCCGGCGCGCACGCAAAGAAAGGGAAGATTCCGCCGTCGCGCAAAGGCCTCAAAGTGGCGGCTGGTGTGGGCGACCCCGTTCACCTCGTGGAACGAGTCGGGAAAATACGCGACGCGCGGTGCGGTCATAAAGGCAGGGGTGCCAGCTTCGCCGTTCTCGGTTAAGATTCCTGTTCGCCCAGCGCCAGGCGCGACTCGTCAGACTCGCTCCAGGCCATGCGCAACCCGCCGGATACCAGGCCCAAGCCCATCAGCTGCACCATGGCGATGGTCCAGCGCATCACACGCGGAGCCGCGCCGCCGGGCCATAGCTCGCTCAGGGGACGAACCACGCCGTTCGCGTCTGGATGGTAGACGCGTTCATCCCAGGTCCGCGAACCTTGCGGAAACGCGGGATAGTAGCGCACGGCATCGATGGTCGATTGCAGAATGCGATGCTTCCACGGCTCGGCATACTGCGGCATAAAGAGCACGTGGCTCTTCTTTTCGTGCCGTACCTCGCGCACGAACTCGGTAAACGACGTCGCGTTGGTCAGATTGATGTTGGCGTTCGGCTCCACGCCGTGGCGGTCGCCGCCGGAGATCAGCAGCATGTTCCACTTTTCCGCCAGGCGCCGCACCGCGCGGTTCTCGTCCCAGGTGCGCAGGCCGTTCAGCTCCAGTGCGTGAAAATACGCGCCGTTCTTCTGCAGAAACTCGTTGACAAGGAACTGGTGCTTTTCCTTGCCGATCAGATACAGATCCCACATGGGATGGTTGAAGACTACGAGCACATTCGGCTCTTGATTCAGGGCCACCAGAATCTCGGTCAGCCGCGCGTCGCTGGGGTTGGCGGTGTATTCCGAGAGCGTCGCCATCCACTCGGCGGCGCGTGCGCTGGGCAGGTTGTGCACGCCCAAATGGAACGACTGCATGCCGCCGTAGGGTGCGCTCCACTCCACCGATACCGGAATCTGCCGTGCGCTGGGCACCGTGCGCAGAAGCATCGGCGCCTTGATGTTGTCGTGATCGGTGAGGGAAACCATCGCTCCCAGGCCGAGCTTCTCGATCTGTTTCGTTTCCAGCTCGAAGGCCAGCTTGGGTGTCATAGGCGGCGTCCAATAGCTCGCCGAGTAATTGATGCGCACCCCATGAATCTGCTCGGCCCGCCGCTCCAGGCGCGACAGCAGCGGCCGCATTACCGGAAACTGGTTGCCAAAGTTGGCCAGGAAATCCAGAGTCTCAGACGACTGATTAGTATGACTGTGCAGCGACACGCCAGTCCGGAAGTCCTTTGCGACGCCCGTGTCACGCCACAAGTACGAGATAGTGGAATTCGGCATTTAAGCTCCTTGTCGAACCTCAATCTTTTCGGATTTCCACAGGTAGTATCCGGTCCATCCCATAAATATCCGGTTAAGAGAGCGCGAATTGCCCTTCAATTGATGCTACAGCGGAATCAAATAAGTTACCAAAATACTGAAATATAGGGGTGAAAAGCCCAAAATCTCCGCCGAACCGGGCTGTCCCACGATGCTGCGCGGAGAGCCCCATCAATTCGAGCGCAGATTCCGCTGGGCATGTTCTGTTCCAAAGCGATGGGTGGGCGAGGCGGCGGGATTTTCGCTGCGAGGCTGCGACTAGAGGTTTCGCTCGGTGCCGATACTAGTGAACGGCCGGGTACCACCCCCCTCTCCCCCTATTTCTGCAAGCAAATATCCTGTTTTCATGGCTTTACGCGATGTGTTGCCGCGTAAATATCTGAAAGGACATATAGTTGCTTGCAGAAATAAGACAACAAACGGGTTAGAGGCGGGTGCCGGGGACCGTGAACCGTGGATCGTGAACCGTGGACCGAGGTCCGGGGGAACGGCGCTCCCGGCCTCATTGAAGGCTTATGGGAATAGTGTGCGCCGGGAGGGGGAAATACTATGCAAAATGGCGGCGGGAAATTTCTTGTGTGAGTTAGGGGTGGGATCGGCGTTTGAACTAAGCCTGCGGCGCGGCGGACGCTGCGGCGGTGGTGGTCACCGAGCCTTTCAGGCCATTTAAGTTTTGGGTCACAAGGAGGTTTTTGTGACCCATCTTCGGCAGAAGATGC